>MDTE01070846.1_pt1 | contig 12896 bp, 15 predicted proteins | sample 811231 | NCBI WGS metagenome assembly MDTE01 (sample SAMN05326651, study PRJNA326480) | marine metagenome | isolation source: seawater | place: Indian Ocean: Red Sea | collected 2010
AAAAAAGAGAGAGGTTTAAATTTTCTTATAACCACATCTAAAAAGAAGGGATTTCATCGCCGTTTTCCCTTCTTTTTTTATACACTAAATTAATAGAGTTTCGCAACTATCTATTTTTTTTATTTTTATTAAATTTTTGCATTTTTTTTAATGTTATATTGCTTACATGATGTTCAATTCCCTCAGCATCAGCAGAAGCTATTTTTTTATCTACTCCAAGATTTAATAAAAAATCATAAACTATATTATGCCTTTTTCTTGAGTGACTAGCTATTTTCTGACCCTTTAATGTAAGAAATATTGAGCGGTATGGATCTTTATTAATATACCCTTGTTTAAGCAGTCTTTTAATTGTTTTATTAGCTGTTGCTTGAGCTATATCTAAAGTATTAGCTATATCAACAATACGTGCCTCTCCTTTTGAATTTAAAAGTTCAGCAATCAATTCTAAATAATCTTCAGTATTTTCAGTTTTGTGTGCATTTCTTACTTTTTTAAATGACATTTGCAAATATTACTACATTTTTGAGTAAATTTCATTAGAAAAAAATATAGCCATAGCTATAAAATTTAGCTATATATATAATATTATATAGCTTTAATTATCTAAATGAATGCCTTTTTAAACGTAATTAAGAATAAAAAAAATATTGCATTCGCAAATGATGGCAGATTATTAAAAAAATCATTTTTTGGTCTTATTATTTTAGCATTAGCTTTTCAACCAGGTGAGTTTGGAAATATTATTCGTCAATCAATGACAGATGCTTATTTGCAAGTTTCTGTATTTGTAGGATTTACGTTATTTATTTTTATAGGTTTAGATAGTTTAACTAATTTTGATATTTATAATTTTTTAAAAAAAACAAAAAAAATTCATGTACCAATTTCTGCACTAATGGGTGCTTTACCAGGATGTGGAGGAGCAATTATTATTGTCACCCAATACATTCAAGGAAGAATAGGTTTTGGATCCTTAGTAGCTGTTTTAACTGCAACTATGGGTGATGCTGCTTTTTTGTTATTAGCTATTGAGCCTTATACTGGTTTATTAATATTTTCTTTAGGCGCTTCAGTGGGCATTATAAGTGGATACTTAGTAGATTTTATTCATGGTCAAAATTTTTTGATACAATTAAAAGAAAAAAACATTAAGACAGAAATTTTAGAAAAAACTTTTGTTTCTAAATTTAATTATTTTTGGTTAATAATTTTTTTCCCTGGATTAATTCTAGGAGCTTTATTAGCTTTTCAGATAGATATAGAAAGCAATATATCAGCAACTAATAAATTTGACCTAATATCAATAATAGGATCATGTGGCGCTATTCTATCAATTTTTATGTGGTCGTTAAATCCTTTAAGTGATTTTCAATGCTCAACTGACAAATCCAGAGGATTAAACTCTAGAGTAATTGATACAACTAATTTTGTATCAACTTGGGTAATTTGTGGTTTTTTAATTTTTGAAATATTTATGTTTTTTACAACTATTGATCTTAAAGTTTTTTTTAATATATGGTTACCCTTTGTTCCTTTAATGGGAATATTATTTGGCTTTCTCCCAGGTTGTGGCCCTCAAGTAGTTGTAGCAACTTTTTATCTTAATGGTTTTATTCCTCTTTCAGCTGAAATTGGAAATGCAATTTCAAATGATGGAGATGCATTATTTCCAGCAATAGCCCTTGCTCCAAAGTCCGCTATTATTGCAACACTTTATAGTGCTTTTCCTGCCATAATAGTTGCATATGGATATATGTATTTATTTGAATAAAAAAATAAATATTTATTCTATCTTAATTTGACCTGAAATAGTTTGATTAAAGTTTAAAGACTTAATTGAAAGAGTCATTTCGACATCTAAGTTATTACCCAATCTAATCATGCCTTTATTATCAGCTTCATGTATTTCATTTTCTATCAATCTTTGTGATGAAATTCCTACCTTTTTAAGAAATTTTCTAATTTCCATATTTAAATTATCTTCATTCATGATATCCCTTCATATTAATATTTAAATAAATTATCATTAAATATTTACATTAAAAATATGATTAAAAAAACAACTATATCAAATAGAACTCTTCATAAACAAAAATTAAGAGATCTAAGAATAAGAAAATTAGAAGAAAGAATGAAATTTAATATTATAAAAAGAAAAAAAAAATTAAAAAATTTAAATAAGATTAACAATGGATAAGCTAATTATACAAGGAAATGCAAGTTTGTTTGGTGAGTTAGAGGTACCAGGTGCAAAAAATTCAGCTCTTCCTATTATGGCATCCTCTCTCTTATTAAAAAAAGGTTTATATCTTGATAACCTACCTAAGTTACAAGATATTTCTTCTATGTTTAAATTATTAAATAACTTTGGTATCAAAATCAAAAATATAAATTCAAGAACTTTCTTTGATACAAGCAATTTAGTAAATAATATAGGTGATTACAATTTAGTAAGAAAAATGAGAGCTTCAATTTTAGTTTTAGGACCACTATTAGCTCGTTTCAATAAGGCTAAAGTTTCTTTACCTGGTGGATGCGCTATTGGCAACAGACCGATAGATATACATCTTTTAGGTTTAGAAAAATTAGGTGTAAATTTTACTATAGAAAATGGTTTTGTGTATGGAAAAGTTAAAAATAAGCTCACAGGAAATACAATAAATTTCCCTTTTCCTAGTGTTGGTGCCACTGAAAATTTAATAATGGCAGCTTCTTTAGCTAAAGGCACTACAATAATTAATAATGCTGCAAGAGAGCCTGAAATTGATGACTTAATAAATTGCCTAAATAATATTGGTGCAAGTATTAAAAGATCAGGAACTAAAACTATAATTGTAAAAGGTGTTAAAAAATTAAATGAAGGGAGTCATACAATAATATCTGATAGAATAGTTGCTGGTTCATATATTATTATGGCAGTAATGATGAATAAAAAGTTTTTTATCAAAAATTTTAATCCCAAATTAATTAATAATCCTTTAAAATTATTAAAAAAAATGGGAGCAAATATTGTTATTGGAAATAAATATGTTCAAGTTTTACCATCAAAAAATTTAAAAGGAATTAGTTTAGAGACCAAGCCCTATCCAGGTTTTCCCACTGATCTTCAGGCTCAAATGATGTCATTGATGTCTGTTGCAAAAGGCACTTCAAAAATAAAAGAAAATATATTTGAAAATAGATTTATGAATATTTCTGAATTAAACAGAATGGGAGCTTCAATAAAAGCAAAAAATGATACAGCTTATATAAAAGGAGGAATAAAATTTAAAGGAACCCAAGTTATGGCAAATGATTTAAGAGCAAGTATGAGTTTAGTCCTTGCAGCTTTATGTGCAGAAGGAGAAACTACTATAAATAGGGTTTATCATCTGGACAGAGGATACGAAAAAATTGAAAAAACATTGGGAAAATGCGGTCCTAAAATTAATCGAATAAAATAATAAACTTTCACTAGAAGTTTTCAATTTCCAGTATAAAACAGCAAAAATTTATGACAAAAAATAAAATTGTAATTGCGGTTCCTAGAGGTAGAATTCTTGAAGAGAGTAAAGATATTTTAAGTAAAACGAATTTTGCTCCTGATTCAAAGTTATTTTCAGAAGATACAAGAAAGTTAACATTTTCTTCTTCTGACCCTAATATTAATTATATTAAAGTAAGAGCATTTGATGTTTGTACATTTGTAGCATTTGGAGCTGCTCATATTGGCATTGCAGGAGATGATGTAATTCAAGAATTTAACTATTCTGAAGTATACACTCCTTTAAACTTAAAAATTGGTAATTGCAGATTATCAGTAGCTGCATTAAAAGTTTTATTGAGAGATGAAGATCCAAAAACCTGGAGCAATATAAGAATTGCAACAAAATATCCAAATATTACAAAAGAATTTTTTGCAAAAAAGGGAGTTCAAGTTGAAGCAATAAAATTAAATGGATCAATGGAACTCGCGCCATCTCTTTTGATGTGTAGGAGAATTGTAGATTTAGTATCTACAGGCAAAACATTAAAAGAAAATGGTTTAAAAGAAATAGAAAAAATTATGGATATTGAGTCAAAACTTATAGTTAATAGATCTGCATATAAAACTAAGACAAATAATATTGAATCTATAATAAAATCTATTTCTAAAATTATTAAATGAAAATATTTTCTTACAAAGATAAAAATTTTATCAGTAAAATAGAGTATTTTATTAATAAACGTAATCAATTAAACTCAGAAAATAATAAAATAGAAAAAGAGGTTAGAAATATTATAAAAGAGGTAAGATTTAAAGGAGATAATGCCTTAATAAAATTTTCAAAAAAATTTGATGGAACTCATTTGACAAAATCTACAATAAAATTATCCAATGATTATTTAAGAAATTATAAAAAACAAATTGATACAGATGTTTTAAATTCTTTCAAAAAAGCTATTAAAAATGTAAAAAATTTTCATAAAAAACAACTACCTAAAAATTATAAAATACACAAAAAAAATATTGAAATAGGCTCAATTTGGAAATCTATTGAATCAGTTGGCCTATACATACCTGGCGGTAGTTCAGTTTATCCATCGTCATTAATTATGAACGTAATACCTGCGCAAGTAGCTGGAGTTAGAAGAATAGTAGTTACAACTCCAAGTCAAAATGGCAAATTTAATCCATATATATTAGCTCTTTTTGATTTACTAAAAATCAAAGAAGTTTATCAAATAGGAGGTGCTCAAGCAATTGCAGCTCTTGCATATGGTACTAAAACAATTTTGCCCGTAAATAAAATATTTGGACCTGGAAACGCCTATGTTACATCTGCAAAAAAAAATGTTTTTGGAAAAGTTGGTATCGATTTAATGGCTGGCCCTTCAGAAATAGTCGTTGTTGCTGATAATAAAAATAATCCTGAATGGGTCGCATCAGATATGTTAGCACAAGCAGAGCATGATGAAAATGCTCAATCGATTTTAATTACTAATAGTTTTGTATTTTCTAAAAAAGTTATTGAAAACATAAATAAATTAATAGTTAAAATTTCCAAAAAAAAAATAGTTAAAAAAAGTTTAAAAAATTTTGGCGCAATTATTGTTCTTAAAAATTTAAATACCTCGCATTCAATTATAAACTTAATATCTCCTGAACATCTACATTTACATAATCAGTCTAGGGAATCTATAATTAAAAAAGTCTACAATGCAGGAGCAATATTTATTGGCGATTATACTTCAGAATCTTTTGGGGATTATATTGTTGGAACAAATCATGTTTTGCCAACATCTGGTTCAGCTAGATTCTCTTCAGGTTTGGGGGTTTTGGATTTTATGAAGAGAACCTCATATGTCAAAATGAATAAAAAAAGCTCAAATATATTGGCAGATCACGTAATAAATATGGCTTCTATAGAGAGTTTGGATGCACACAAATTATCTGTAAAAGTTAGACAAAAGCAAAAAAAATAAATATATGATAACTATTTTATGCCAAAAGAAGGTTCAATAGAGTTTCAGGGTGTTGTAATGGAATTGCTTCCTAACGCTATGTTTAAAGTTAAACTTGAAAATGACCATGAAATACTTGCTCACTCCTCTGGAAAAATGAGAAAAAATAGAATTAGAGTTTTGGCAGGTGATAAGGTAACAGTCGAAATGACTCCTTATGACTTAACAAAAGGACGTATTACTTTTAGATGGAAATAAAAAATACATCTAAAAGAAATATTGTTAAGTTTATTAAAAAAAAAATTGTTTGTCCAACGTGTAAAAAAGCTTCTGTGGACCCATTTGTCCCTTTTTGTTCAAAAAAATGTAGTGACTTAGATCTAATGAAATGGCTATCTGATGAAAATTACATAAATATACAACAAAAAAAATAGATAATTATTATTAAATAATTTGGAATATTTAATTGAAAAGCTCTTCAAAACAATTTATCAGATTTTTTATTGCCCAGGTAGCTCAGTCGGTAGAGCAAGGGACTGAAAATCCCTGTGTCGGTGGTTCGATTCCGCCCCTGGGCACCACTTTAATTTATCAAATATTGATTTAAATTTTTATGAAATTTAATATTAATTATTTTTTTGTTTCAATTGTATTTTTAATATTATTAATTTTAATTATAAAAATTTTTATTGCCGATACTGGATTAAGATACGCATATGAATATTTAAATTCAAAAATTGATGACAATTATAGACTTAATGAAAGACAAATAAATATTTTGAGTTATAAAGAGGAAAAAAAACCAATAATTACTAAAAAAAATACTATCATAGGATGGAAAAAAAAATATAGTAATTTTGATTTTGATAAAAATATTATTTCTGAAAGAGATCTAAATGAATCTTTATCATGGATCAGATCTCATGGAGGTAATTTTTCAAATAAATTTTCAAATTTAGATCAAATTAATTCTAATAATATTTATAATTTGAAATTACTTTGGAAGTTTGACTCTTCAAAAAGATTTCTTTTAAATAAAAAATGGAATAATAATGTTGAAATAAATCCAATTTTTTATGATGGATTAATTTATGTAACTACACCATACAACGAAGTTTTAGCTATAAATGTTTTAGACGGTTCACTTGAATGGAAATTTAAATCATTAAAAGAAATAAATTCAAGAGGAATTATTTTTTGGCAAAACAAAGAAAATATAAAAAATTCATGCATATTTGTTCCCATAAGAGAATCAATTTTTTGTATAAATTATAAAACAGGAAAAAGAATAAAAAGTTTTGGTATTGATGGATATATTAATTCTTCAACTGTCAGAGCAGCTCCTTTAATTTGGAATAATAATTTAATTGTTGCTACTTTAAATCCTCCTCAACTCAAACTTTATTCTTTGCCCCAGGGTATTTTAAAATGGACATTACCCCTGCATCCTAAGGATAAAAATTTTACTGGGGGAACTCCTTGGGGAGGTATATCATTAGATGTTGATAGAAATTTAGCATTTTTAACAACAGGCAATCCAAGACCAGCATTATACGGCGGTACTAGATTAGGAAATAATCATAATGCAAATAGCATCATGGCTATAGATTTAATAAAGAAAGAAATAAAGTGGAGCTTTCAAGAAGTTTCTCATGATCTTTGGGATTATGATATAGCGGCACCACCTATTCTAACCTCAATAAAAATTAATAATGAATTTGTAGATGTAATTATTGTAGTAACAAAAATTGGAAATACTTTTATTTTGAAAAGAGAAAATGGAGAGCCTTTTTTTGATATCAACTATCGAATTGCACCAGAATCAGATGTTCCCGGTGAAGTTACTTCAAAGTATCAAATTTCAAAAAATTATCCCGAGCCTCTTATAAAATTCGAATTTGAAAAAGATGATATTACCAAAAGAACTGAAGAAGCTTATAATTATATCTATGACCAAATAGAAAACTCTAAATATGGCTGGTTTGAGCCCCCGTCTATAAAACAACCTTTAATTTTATATGGATTGCATGGAGGCGCACAATGGACTGGTGGAGTAGTTAATCCGTATAATCAAAACCTTTTTATTCCGGTAAATCAAGTTCCTTGGAGAATAAGATTATTTTATACATCTGACTCTGAACATCCTATTAATTTAGAGAAAGAATTTAATTTATATAAAAATGAATGCTCATCTTGCCATGGGATAAAAAGGCAAGGAAAATATGAGACTGAAGACGAAAAAGAACTTTCTTATATTCCTAGCCTAATAGGAATTTATAACAACAAAAACTATAAATTTACTAATTTTAAACAGAAAATTATCAAATATCATGAAAATAATTTTGAAATTGAAGATATTGAAAAAATTTATTACTTATTTAATCTTTGGGATGAAAAAATATTTAAAGAAAAGCTTTATAAAATTAATTATCAATGGTCTCAATTTTTAGATCATGAAAGTTACCCAGCTAGCAAACCTCCATGGGGAAAAATAATTTCACTTAATTTGATAACAGGTAAAATCAATTGGCAAGTTCCTCATGGTTATATTAATGATATAAATATAGGCACTTCAACTTTTGGAGGCCTTATTAATACAAAAGGAAATTTAATATTTGCTACTGGGACAGAAGACAATAAAATTATTGCATTAGAAGAAAAATCAGGAAAAGAAATATGGTCTTTTGAAATGGATGCTGCTGGCAGTGCGCCTCCAACAACTTTTGAATTTAAAGATAAGCAAATTTTAATTGTAGTTTCATCAGGAGGAAGGTACCATAATTACAAAAATAAATCAGGCTCTATATATGCTTTTGCTATTAAAGAATAATGTATTCAAAATATAAAAATAAATCAATAATTCATAAATTTATCGATAGATTGCAAAGAAGAGATAAAGGTACTTTTCTTTTATTAATTAGAAACTATATAATATATTTAAATACTAAAGTTTTTAATAGTAAATTATTTTTTAAAGATAAGGCAAGAAGTCATATAATAGCACAAATAAAAGAAAATTCTGTGATAGTCGAGGTTGGAGTATGGCAGGGTAATTTTTCTAAAATAATCTACGATTTTTGCAAACCTAAGGAATTAGTTTTGGTAGATATGTGGAAATATGATAATCGAGTAAGAGGTTGTGCCCCACAAGTTGATGGGCAAGAACCAATTTCACAAAATTTTTTTGATGAAGCTTATATTAAAACTAAGAATAGATTTGCAAATCATCAAAATGTAAAAATTTTAAAAAAATCTTCTAAAGAAGCAAGTAAATTTTATAATAATAATTACTTTGATTATATATATATTGATGCTGAGCATAGTTATCAAGCTGTATATGAAGATTTAACAAGCTGGTTTCCAAAACTAAAAAAAAATGGATATATATTTGGTGATGATTATTATTGGCGAGAAGAAGATAATACTTTTAGTCTTCAAAATGCTTATCAAGACTTTATTAAAAAAAATGATATAAAGAATTGGTGTGTTTTTAAATCGCAAATTATGATAAAAAAATGAAAAAAAATAACAAAATAATAATAAGTTCATCTGACTCAAAATATTTTGAATTATTATTAGAATTATTTCAATCTGTTAAAGATAATAATTTATTAGAAGATTATGATTTTGGTGTTCTTGACACAGGTCTTGATGAATCTCAAATTAAATCTCTAACTTTCGAAGGTGTTAAAATAAAGAATGCAGAATGGAATGCTGATGTATCTAACTTTAGAGTTAGAGGGAGAAACCATTTAAAAACTCAATATGCAAGAGCTTTTCTTCCTGATTATTTTGAGAATTACACTACTTATATTTGGTTAGATGCTGATACTTGGATTAATCACAAAGATACATTTTTACTATTTGAAAGAGGTTGTGCGAATAATAAACTTTGTATAACTCCTCAAACTGACAGAGCCTATGGAAAATATGCGAAAATAGATTGGTTTGCAGGTTTTCCAAAAAAAATTAGAACTATTAATTACAAAAATATAAGCAAATCTGTTTCAAATTCATTAGGAAGAAAATATGCTCTTCATCCTACTTTAAATGCAGGAGCATTCTCGATAAATGATAATTCTAATTTATGGAAAGTATTTCAAAAAAATATTATACTAGCTTCTAAAAAAGGAAGAATTTTTGGCACAGATCAAGTCGCATTGGCTTTAAGCGTTTATGAAGATATGCTACCAGTAGAGTTTTTACCAGCATATACAAATTGGATGTGTGAATTTCATTTACCTAAAATTGATAATGAAAATTCAATGTTTGTTGAACCATATTTACCAAATCATCCTATTGGTTTGATGCATTTAGCAGGATTAGATGAAATTAGAAAAGATAAATCTATTGTTTCTGAAATAAAAGATTTAAACGGATTAATTTTAAATAAAACTTTGAGATATAATCAAATTAAATAAATTGGATTGGACAACATATATTTAGATCATTAAGACTATTATTGCGAATAATCAAAATAAGAAAATGTTTAAATTTGAAAAATTAGTTTTTGGAGACTTGGGCTGGGGAGATGAATTTTTATTAGCACTAATAATGACCATGATAGTTAGTGTTTGCTCAATGGGTTTAGGTATATTTATATCTATTTTTGCTGCCTGGTCAAAGTTGTCATATAATAGGTTTTTAAATTTTATAGCTAGCTTTTACACAACTGTTGTCAGAGGCGTTCCAGAATTACTTGTAATTTATTTAATTTTTTTTGGCGGTAGTGCAGCTGTGATGAAAATAGCCAAGGTATTTGGATACAATGGATATATTGAATTAAATGCATTAACTATTAGTGTAGTTGCAATAGGAATTATTTCGGCAACATATTCAACAGAAGTGCTAAGGGCTTCATATTTGTCAATAAGTAAAGGACAAATTGAAGCTGCAAAAACTCTCGGTTTATCTAAATTACAAATATTTTACAAGGTTCTTGCACCTCAAATATTAAGACATGCCATACCTGGTTTAGGTAATGTATGGCAAGTTACACTTAAAGATACTTCTTTAATTTCTGTTACAGGTCTTGTAGAAATTATGAGACAAACTAGGATTTCTTCTAATGTAGAACACTCTCCGTTAACTTTTTTAATTACAGCAGCATGTTTATATTTATTCTTAACAACATTTTCTGGAAAATTTTTTAGTTTTTTAGAAAATAAGACAAGAAAAGGTTTTGTATAAATATGTATAATAGTATTTTTGATATTTTACACAACTCCTTAATTTTTAATAATTTTTTAAAAATTTTTAATGCTTTAGATGAAACAATTTTATTACTTTTAATTTCCTTACCTATTGGATTTTTATTGTCTATAATTTTTGCTATTGGTAGAGTTTCAAATAATATTTTTATATCCAAAATAATCTCTTTATATATATTTGTTATTCGTGGAACTCCATTATTAGTTCAAATTTATCTTATTTATTTTGGCCTTGGGTCAGTTAAGGCAGTAAGAGAAAGTTTTTTATGGATTGCTCTTAAAGAACCTTTCTGGTGTGGTGTTATTGCACTATTAATAAACACAGTGGCTTATGGTAGTGAAATATTTAGAGGTGGAATTCAATCAGTGTCAAAAGGACAAATTGAATCCGGAAAGTCCCTTGGCTTTGGTAAAATTGCAATATATAGAAGAATAGTTTTCCCAATAGCATTAAGGCAAGTTTTACCAACTTATGGAAATGAACTTATTCTAATGGTTAAAGCAACATCACTTGTTAGTTTGACAACTTATATGGAAATGACAGGTATAGCTAGAAAAATTATGGCAACAACATTTGCTCCTATAGAAGCTTTTATAGCTGCTGGTATTTTATATCTTTTTCTCAATTTTATGATGGTTCAGTTTATAAGATATCTTGAGTGGAAATATAATCCTCATTTGCGTATATAAAAAACAATTTAAATTTCATAGCCAATTTTTTTGATATTATTTGCTAAATAGCCGTAACCAATTTTTGCAAATTCAAAAGGATTTGCTTTTTTAGGATCTTGTTCAGCTTCTACCACTAGCCATTTTTGATAATTATTTTGATATAATATTTTTAACAATGGATAATAATCAATAAAACCATCTCCTGGGACAGTAAAAACACCTTTTAAAAATGAATCTTTAAAACTTAAATTATTTTCAAGAGATTCATCTAATATTTTTTTTCTTATATCTTTACAGTGTATATGATTTATTCTTGAAATATATTTTTTTAATACATTTTGATAGTTTGCTTTAGCAAAAACTAAATGACCAGTGTCATAACATAATTTTGTGTTTTCATTTGTAAGTTCTAAAAAAATATCTACATCTTTTTCCGATTGTATTATTGTTCCCATATGTTGATGATAAGACATCGGCAAACCCACATCACTCAATCTATTTGAAATCTCTGAAATTTTATTACAGTATTCTTTCCATTCATTAAGGTTTATTTTGGGTCTATGGTTTAAGGTTATATCACCCTTACTTTGAATAGAATCCGATACATCCGCAAATATAAAAATTTCAGAATTAAGTGTTTTTAAAAGTTCGACTTGTTCCTGCATATTTTGCCACTCATCTTCCACATTTCGCTGTCTTAATTTGGCACCGTACCAACCACCAGGAAGGGATAAATTATTTTTTTTTAAAAGAAACTTAATAATGCCTGGGTTTCTCGGAAATTTTCCACCTAATTCAATGCCAGAATATCCGGCCAATGCAGCTTCACTAAGACAATCTTCAATAGGAGTATCTCCACCAAGTTCAGGCATATCATCATTACTCCAAGCAATAGGGGCTACTCCAATTTTAATTTTCATTTGCTATCTTATTATTTCACGAATAGTAAAAAGAAAAGAATTAAATATAATTAAAATATGAATATACTTATTGTAGACGGAAACGAAAAAGAAGCTTCAGATAAATACATGAAAATAGGTATGGATACCCAATATGATGTTTATTCTAAAATTTTGCAAAAAATAGCAAAAAATAATTTAAATATTACAGTTATTCATCCAGCAATAAATGATGATTTTATACCTAAGGGATTAAGCTTAGAAGATTTTGAAGGAGTAGCATGGACTGGCAGTCTTTTGAATATTTATGATGATACACCATCAATTAAGCGTCAAATAAATCTTGCTAAAAAATTATTTGATATAAAAAATAGCATTTTTGGAAGTTGCTGGGGTTTGCAGGTTTTAGTCACTGCTGCAGGTGGTAAAGTTCGTAAAAACCCAAATGGATTGGAGGCAATCATAGCAAAAAAAATTATTCTTAATGAATCTGGTATAAAACATCCAATGTATAATGGTAAAATTTCAAAATTTGATTCTTTTTGCTGGCATTATGATGAGGCAGAACTTCTTCCTGAAAAAACCACAATCCTTGCATCTAATGAAAAAAGCAAGATACAAGCAATTAGCTTTAAGAAAAATCAATCTACAATTTGGGCAGTTCAATATCATCCTGAATTTGACCCGC
>MDTE01160994.1_pt1 | contig 12893 bp, 13 predicted proteins | sample 811231 | NCBI WGS metagenome assembly MDTE01 (sample SAMN05326651, study PRJNA326480) | marine metagenome | isolation source: seawater | place: Indian Ocean: Red Sea | collected 2010
ATGTAGGAGACGCTATATTATTTAATTTTAAAGTTTTGCATTCATCTTCAGGAAATAATGACAAAAAAAGTCGTAAAGCTTTCTCTGCAAGATTTATTGGAGACGATGTAAGATATATTGATAGAAAAGAGGAAACATCGCCTCCTTTTAAGGGAATTAATTTAAAATCAGGCGACACAATGAGAAAAGATTGGTTTCCCGTTGTTTGGAGTAATTAAATGAATATATATGGAAAAAATTATAAAACAATTTGGTTTGATAATGAGAATAAAGTTGTAAAAATAATTGATCAAACGAAACTGCCTCACCAATTTATAATCAAAGATCTAGTGACCGTTAAAGACGCCATCAACGCAATCAAAACCATGGAAGTAAGAGGCGCACCTTTAATAGGAGGAACGGCAGCTTATGGAATAGTTTTAGCAATAAAAGAGAATAATGATTTAGATTTTATAAAAAAGAGCTCTGAAGAATTAGTTAAATCAAGACCTACTGCTATCAATCTTAAATGGGCAGTACATAGAATGAATAATAAATTGTCTTTTGTAGAGTCAGACAAATTATTTGATATTGCCTTAAAAGAAGCTCAAGAGATATGTGATGAAGATATAAAATTTTGTAAAAGCATTGGTCGATATGGATTAAAAATTATTGAAAAAATATATAATATGAAAAAAAATACAGTTAACATACTAACCCATTGTAATGCAGGCTGGTTAGCGACAATAGACTGGGGAACGGCAACATCCCCAATTTATCATGCTCACAAAAAAGGCATTCCTTTACATGTTTGGGTAGACGAAACAAGACCAAGAAATCAGGGAGCGAATTTGACTTCCTACGAATTAAATGAAGAGAAGATACCAAATACTATCATTGCTGATAATACCGGTGGAATTTTAATGCAAAGAGGACAAGTAGATTTATGTATTGTTGGAACAGATAGAACACTTTCTAACGGTGATGTTTGTAATAAAATTGGAACTTATCTTAAAGCTTTAGCAGCGTATGATAATAACATTCCTTTTTACGTTACACTTCCGAGTTCAACGATTGATTGGAATACTAAAGATGCAAAAGAAATTCCTATTGAAGAAAGAAACCCAAAAGAATTATCGAATATCAGTGGTATGATGGGTGATAATAAAATTGATAATCTATTAATTTATCCAAAAAAAAGTAAGGCTATGAATTTAGCATTTGATGTAACTCCTGCAAAATATATTACTGCTTTAATAACAGAAAAAGGTGTCTGTGAAGCTAGCAATAAAGGTTTAAGTAATTTATTTAAGAAATAATTCTTGATGAAATTAAACCATCAAGTGGTTTTGGATGAAACCATGTTGATTTTTGTGGCATGTATTTTTTCTTTTCAGCAAAATACATTACCTGAGAAATGTTTGTTGGATATAATTTGAAAGCCAAATTATATTTCTTTGTGTTCACCAGTTTCTCTAAAGCTTTTTTACCTTTTATACCTGATACAAATTTAATATTTTTTTTGTTTTTATAGATTTTATTTAAAATAAATGTTCTTAAAATTGTAACATCCAGTTCTTTTAAATTTTTTAGCGGCTTTAACAAATACCATTTTTTATTTGAATACATTTCTATCTCACCTTTTTTAAGTTTATTATTAGTATTTGAATTTATAGAAAAATTTTTAGATATAATTTTCTTAATTTTCTGAAATTTTAATTTAGATTTAACCACCCGGTTGTAGTCTAAAATATTTACTTGTTTATGAGGAAAAGCAATTACCATGGGTGCTATTTTTCTTTTACTTTTTAGCATAGCTTGAATTCGATGGTGTCCATCACATATGTAAATTTTTCTTATTTTATTTAGATAATTTTGCACCCTCTTTTTTTTACCTAGTTTTTTTACAACCCATAACTCATGTTTGCAATTATCTTTAGATTTAAAACTATAATCTGGCTTTGATTTGAAAATTTTATTTAATTTATCAAGAGATGATTTGTTTGCTCTATAAGTCGTGTAAATAGGGCTTAGTTGACTATTAAATTTTATAAGCTGTTCTTTTCTTTTTTTTATTCTATCTGAAAAAGTTTCCTCATGACCTAAAATTTTTTTATCATCATAGTTTTGAAGATTAATTTTGCCTACAATACCTAATAAAAATTTTTTATTTTCACTAATTCTATATAAATAAAAATGATTAGATTTATCCTGATTTATAATTTTTTTTTCTTCTAGTTTTTTAAGCATCTTCTTTGAGCTGCTTATATTTTTTTTATTTAAGATATTAATGAAATTTAATTTTTTACTTGGTCTAAAATTATCAAAATAGCTTATATTTGGTGATGAAACTATTTTAGCATATTTTGATTTAGGTCTTATTCCGCTAAATGGTTTAATGAGACTCAAACTATAAATTAGGCAATTTTTGGCAAATCTTCTAAAGCTTTATCAACGCTAGCCTGGTCAAATTTATCATCTGCTAGACTATTTTCGAAGTAATCTCCATAAGCTTTCATATCGAAGTGACCATGACCGCATAAGTTAAATAAAATTGTTTTTGATTCTCCATTTTTTTTACATTCCAAAGCAGCATCGATTGCACCTTTTACAGCATGTGTTGCTTCAGGCGCAGGAACTATACCTTCTGTTCTTGCAAAATTTACACCTGCTTCAAAACATTCTTTTTGACCGTATGCTTTAGCTTCTATAGCGTTAATTTCTTTTAAATGACTTACTAATGGAGCCATACCATGATATCTCAATCCACCAGAGTGAGTAGCTGGAGGAATGAATTGTGATCCTAATGTATGCATTTTCACTAAAGGTGTTAATTTACCAGTATCTCCAAAGTCATAAACGTATTTACCTTGTGTTAGTGTAGGGCATGACTTTGGCTCACATGCAATAACTCTTGTTTTTTTTCCTTCTCTAAAATTCTTTCCTAGAAATGGATTAACTAATCCTGAAAAATTACTTCCACCTCCAGTACAACCTACTAAAATATCAGGATAATCATCTGCCATTTCCATCTGCAACAAAGCTTCATTACCTACTATTGTTTGATGCATTAAAACATGGTTCAAAACACTTCCAAGTGCATATTTAGTGTCAGGGTTTTTGGCAGCCATTTCTACTGCTTCAGAAATCGCTATACCTAAACTTCCAGTATTGTTAGGATCTTTAGCCAAAATAGCTTTTCCGCTATCAGTTTCACTTGAAGGGCTTGCAACACATCTTGCACCATAAGTTTGCATAACTAATTTTCGGTAAGGTTTTTGTTCAAAACTTACTTTAACCATATAAACATCAAGCTCTATTCCAAACAACTTACAAGCAAAAGCTAAAGACGTTCCCCATTGACCAGCTCCTGTTTCTGTGGTTATTTTTTTTGTTCCCTCTTCTTTATTAAAAAATGCTTGAGCAACAGCAGTGTTAGGTTTGTGACTTCCAGAGGGACTTACACCTTCATATTTGTAATAAATTTTTGCTGGCGTATCTAAATGTTTCTCTAATTTTCTCGCTCTATATAAAGGAGAAGGTCTCCATTGTTTATAAATTTCTCTTACAGGTTCAGGTATTTCAATCTCTCTATCTTGAGATACTTCTTGTCCTATCAAAGCCATAGGGAATAACGGCGCTAAATCATCTGGTCCTATAGGCTTTAATGTTCCAGGGTGAAGTGGTGGCACCATTGGTTTTGGTAAATCTGCAGCAATATTATACCAAGTTTTTGGCATTTTGCTTTCTTCCAAGAAATATTTAATTGTATCTGACATGTTTTATTTTTTGTATAGTTTGTTATTTATCAACATTAAAATCAAGTATTTTTTGTATGAATGAACTAAAGTTAAATGTTATAGAGTTTTCAAAAAAGCTTAATTCTAGCAATTTATCACCTTTAAGATCAGGCAATATCTCAGTTAGAACCCAAATTGACGGAGAAGACGGATTTTATATAACCCCTTCTGGAATAAAGTATGAAAACCTCAAAGAGGAAGATATCGTATTTTTATCTAATGAAAAAGATTATGATTTTTTAAAAATTTTTAACTCTGGATTAAATCCTTCATCAGAGTGGAGATTCCATCAGGATATTTATAAAAATAAAAGAGAAGCAAAAGCTATAGTTCACACACATTCAACACACGCTACTGCAATTTCGACTCATAGAAAGGCAATACCACCATTTCATTACATGATAGCTTTGATGGGAGGAGAAGACATTAAGTGTGCTGAATACGCTACTTTTGGAACAAAAGAATTATCTCAAAATATTATCAAAGCTTTAGAAAATAGAAAAGCATGTCTGATGGCAAATCACGGTCAGATTGCATTTGCAGAAACTCTAAACAAAGCTTTTGAGCTTGCACAAGAAGTAGAAAATATTTGCCATCAATACTTTCTTGCACTAAAACTTGGAGAACCAAAGAATCTGACTTTTGTTGAAATGCAAAAAATTTTAGAAAAAGTTAAAGGTTATAAAAAGGGGTAATAAATTGACTAAAGTAGGGGAGCATATAACAATAGATATAGTTGGTACAAAAAAAGAGTATGAGCCTGAATTCTACGAGCAACTTGTTCATAAAATTGCGGGAAAAGCAAAAGTAACTGTTTTAAATATAGCAAAATACAAATTTGAACCTCAAGGATTTACATTAGTAGCTCTTTTGGCTGAAAGCCATATTAGCTTTCATACCTTTCCAGAAAAAGGAATAGTAAGTTTTGATTTTTTTACTTGTGGAAAGATAACTCCATCAGTCGCAATAGATATCGTTAAAAAAGAAATTGAGCATACTCAACTAATTAAAAAAGAATTTAATAGAGATACTGTTGATTGGTACAATGATATATACAGTTCCTCTGGTTTAAAAAAATCTTATCTTGTAAACAAAGTTTTAGAAAATTTTAAATCAAAAGTTGGTCAACATATTGAAATTCTCGAACTTGAACAATTTGGTAAGGCTCTTTTTATAGATAATGAAATTCAAGTAGCAGAAAGTGATGAACATTTATACAGCTCAACTTTCGTTGAGTCTGGTTTAAATTTAAATCCTAAAAAAGAAAAAGCCGCTATTATTGGTGGAGGCGATGGTGGGGTAGCTAGAGAGTGTATTTCAAAAAATTTTGGATTTATAGATTGGTTTGAATTAGATCCAGAAGTTGTTGAAGTTTGTGATAAACATCTAGGAAAGATTGGTGAAAAAGCTGCTGAGAAAAATTCTGTAAAATGCGTATGGGGCGATGCTTTTGAAAGTATTAAATCAATTAAAGAAGACACGTATGATCAAATATTTGTAGATTTAAATGATGATCAATTTTGTATTGATCTTGCAGCGAAAAATATGGACTCTTTAATAAGAATTTTAAAACCAAAAGGGGTAATAACGGCACAGGTAGGTAGTCAAGATAAAAAACCCAAACAAGTTGAAAATTGGTTAAATGTATTTAACCAAAATTTTGGTAACGCTAAATTATCTAGAGTTTATATACCTAGTTTTGATTGTTCTTGGAATTTTTCATCGTCAATAAACCATTAATTTTCTTTTTTATCTTGAATTTTTGTGGAATAATAAGTTTATTATTTTGGAGGAAACATGAACAAACTTAAAACTTTTGGATTAGGAATTTTAATTTCCTTATTTCTTACTATCTCTTCAAATGCTGATACAATAAGAATTGCTACAGAAGGTGCCTATCCGCCTTGGAATTCTAAAGATGCTTCAGGAAAACTTAATGGATTTGAGGTTGATCTGGCTAATGAACTTTGTGCAATTATGAAACGTGATTGTACTATTGTAGAGCAAGATTGGGATGGAATGATACCGTCATTAAGGCTAAGAAAATATGATGCAATAATGGCTGGGATGTCAATTACAGATGAAAGAAAAAAAGTAATGACTTTTTCACAAGGCTACGCAACCGAACCAGCTACACTTGCTGTAATGAAAGGATCTAGCCTTGAAGGCATGGATACACCAAACGCAATAAATTTAGATAGAAGTTCGGCAGATGTTAAAAAAGCATTAAAAACAATTACTGCTGCCTTATCTGGAAAAACAGTTTGTGTACAAACTGCAACTATTCATCAAAACTTTCTAGAGTCAGGTGACGTTGGTAAAGTTAATGTTAGAACTTACAAAACGCAAGATGAGGTAAATTTGGATTTAGCTTCTGGAAGATGCGATGTAGCATTAGCTGCGAAAGCTTCATTTGTAGAATATGCTGAAAAATCTGGAAATCCAGTAGTTAGTATTGGACCAAATTTAGCTGGTGGTGCCTTTGGAGGTGGTGTAGGAGTAGGTTTACGACAAGATGATCAATTTGGTAAAGACTCATCTTATGGAAAAAGAGACGCTCAGCTTCTAAAAGATTTTAATAAAGCTATAGATAAAGCTAGAAAAAAGGGAATCATTAGCGAGCTTGCTATTAAATGGTTTAAAGACGACGTTTCTATGTAATTTATTTCAGATATGGCGACTATAATATATAGTCGCCATTCTATATGGAACTTCTTGCGTTTGGAAAAACAGGTTGGGGCGACGAACTATTTTATGCGACACTGATGACTTTAGCTGTTTCGATAACAGCAATGTTTATTGGTTTTATATTTGCATTAATTTTTACACCATTAAAACTTTCAAAATATAAATCATTAAATTTAATTGGAAATTTTTACACTACAGTTATTAGAGGTGTTCCGGAGCTATTAGTAATTTACCTTTTCTTTTTTGGAGGAAGTGGAGCAATAATGTTTGTTGCTTCAATCTTTGGTTATTATGAATATATTGAAATAAATGCTTTTATTACAGGTTCTTTTGCAATAGGGATTATATCAGGAGCTTATTCTACAGAAGTTTTTAGAGGAGCTATTCAATCGATAGATAAAGGACAATTTGAAGCTTCAAATGTTTTAGGAATAAAAAAACATATTCAATTTTATAAAATAATTTTACCCCAAATGCTACGGCTCGCAATTCCAAATTTGAGTAATGTTTGGCAAATAACTTTAAAAGATACTTCTCTAATATCTGTTACAGGTTTAGTAGAAATAATGAGACAATCTTATATCGCAGCAGGATCTACAAGGGATCCTTTATTTTTTTATTCATTTGCAGCAGTTTTATACTTACTTCTTACTTATTTAAGTATGAAATTAATTAATAAATTAGAAATTAAATATAGTAGGGGTTTTTAATGGATTTAGATTTAATGATAACAAGTTTTCCAAAACTTATAAATGCTACCGCTATAACATTAAAGTTACTTTCTTTATCTCTATTATTTGGATTAATTATTGGTCTTGGTTTTGCATTAATGAGAATGCACAATAATCCAATTATTAATAGATTTGCCTATGGATATTCATATGTATTCAGAGGCACACCACTATTGGTTCAAATTTTCATTATTTATTTTGGACTAGGTCAAATTGAATACTTAAGATCAACATTTTTATGGGCTATTTTAAAAGAACCATATTGGTGTGCAATTATAGCTTTTTCATTAAATACTGGTGCATATACCTCCGAAATTTTAAGATCTGCTTTTCAAACAATCAAAAAAGGCTTTATAGAAGCTGGTAAAAGTCTTGGTTTATCAAATAAAATAATATTTTTGAAAATACAAATTCCAATTGCTATAAAACAATCCTTGCCTGCTTATGGTAACGAAATCATATTAATGTTGAAAGGAACATCATTAGCAAGCACAGTTACTTTAATGGACTTAACTGGAGTTGCAAAATATATAATATCAACTACTTTTAAACCTATCGAAGTATTTATTGTTGCTGGAAGTATTTATTTGTTTATGACTTTTTTAATACATAATTTAATAAAATTTCTTGAAAAAAAATATGGATTTCAAACATGAGAGTAGCTTGCATTCAGTTATCTAGTGGAGAAAATTACAATAAAAATATTAAAGATATAATCAATTTTATTAATAAGGCAATCAAGAAAAAATCTGATTTAATAATTACACCCGAAACATCTTCAATAATTACTAGTGACAAAAAAGTTTTATTTAAAAATTCTTTTACAATGCAAAAAGATCCTTTGATTAAAACAGTTAAATTAATTTCTAAAAAATATAAAAAATGGATTTTGATAGGATCTCTTCCAATAAGAGATGGAAAAAAATTAAGGAATAGATCTCTTTTAATTGGACCTAAAGGAAAATTGATAAAATATTATGATAAAATTAATATGTTTGACGTAAAAATCTCAAAAAAAGAACAACATAAGGAGAGCAAAACATTTAAGGCTGGAAAAAAAATGGTTACAGCAAATCTGCCATGGGGAAGAATTGGTTTAACAATATGCTATGACTTACGATTTCCAGAATTATATAGGAACTTATCAAAGAGAAATCTAAATTTTATTACTGTCCCATCAGCTTTTACAAAATTTACTGGTCAAAAACATTGGTTAGAGCTTTTAAAGGCTAGAGCTATCGAAAATTTTTGTTTTATATTTGCTCCAAATCAGTCAGGAAAAAATACTGCTAGAAGAGAAACTTTTGGACATTCGGCAATTATTTCACCTGATGGAAAAATACTTAAATTGAAAAAATATGGTAAAGGAATAATTTATAGCGATATAAATCCTAAAGAGTCTATGGAATTAAGAAAAGTTATACCTAGTCTTTATTAGTAGTTTGTATATTCTTTAATTTCTTTAATCTTTGAACCTGTATGATTATTTATTTGTAATTTAATTTTAGCTCGATCGTCATTAAAAAAATGCACATCTCTTGAAAGACTAATAAATTTTTCTCCAAAGTCAGAATTTTTCTCGCATAGACGTTTTTCATCCTCAATAACCCACAATTTTGAATTTATTTCTTTTAAAGAACTAAATAGTTTATTTAATGTTTCATCATACTTAACGTTTTTATTAAGCTCTTTCTTTAAAACTAAATATTCATCATTAATAAATTTAAGCTTTTCTGGATCTTTTATTTTTTCTTTCTTAATTTCTAAAATAGAAATTTTGTCTAATAGTTCCCCAACAGATACTTCTACTAGAATTTTATTCATAAAGTTTTATATTGTGATAAAATGTTACAAATATGTCTAATATCCTTATAATAAAGCATGGCTCACTAGGAGATATAGCCCAAGCTAGTGGTGCAATTCAAGATATATCTGAAAACTATAAAGATTGTAAAGTTTATTTACTTACAACTAAGCCATATTTAGACTTATTTAAAAAAAATCCACATATTCATGATGTGATTCTAGATAAACGCCTTTCAAGGTTTAATTTAATTTATTTATATTTATTAATGAGAAATATTAAAAAAAATAATTTTGTAAAAGTATTTGATTTACAAAATTCAAGTAGAACAAGTTTTTACAAAAAAATTTTATTTCCTAAAGCAAGTTGTGAAGCTTGGTCCTCATCAGAGACAACATTGCCACCAGGAAAAACAAAAGAAGAATTTGATAAACTTTCAGTTTTAGATAGATTTAATCATCAACTAAAGACAACAAAATTAAATACATATCACACAACTAAGCCTGATTTTTCTTGGTCATGTTCAGATATAAGTAATATTAAATCTCAATTTAATTTAGATAAATATATTTTATTATTTCCATTTTCTTCTTCTAGATTAACTATAAAGAGGTGGCCTTACTACAATGAATTAATATCAAAAATTAAAGCTGGCACAAATGATAAATTTAAAATTATTGTAGCGCCAGGCGCCAATGAGATCAATGAAGCAAAGAATATAGAAGCATTATGTATACTAAATAATGGAAAAGCTCTTAATATTTCTGAGCTTTCATCATTAATTAGAGATAGTTCATTTGTTGTAGCAAATGATACTGGACCAGCACATATGTCTGCACATCTTGGAGCCAAAGGATTAACATTATTTGGCTCACATATTTCAGCAAACTTACAGAGTATTGAAAGGGAAAATTTTAAAGCTATACAAGTTTCTGATTTGACCAAGTTGTCTTCCGAAAAAGTTTTTGAGAGAATGATGAAATTTATTTCTTAACTTTGTAAAAAATTTTTAAAAAAACAGGAATAGTAAAAAGTATAAATAATAATCTAATTATATGATGAAATGCTACAAAGTCAGGCTCTAAATCAAATGCTATAGCAATAACAGCAACTTCATAAATTCCACCAGGGCAAAACGATAAAATTAAAGTTAAAAAATTATTATCAACAAAAAAAGTTGCAATATAGGCAGCCAATAATCCCAAAATTACTAGTAGAAAAGTTGCAACTAAACTATGCAATGAATTATTTGCTATTTCTTTAATAGTTTTATCAGCAAATCGACATCCAACTGAAGCTCCTAATATAAGTAAGCAAAAGTTAATTGAAGCATCAGGCAATTTATAAGAAGCAATATCAAAAATTTGTAAAATCCCACTCGCCACTAATGTTCCTGACAATAGAGCAGCCGGTACTCTAATTTTATCAAAAATATAAATAAATACTAATGATCCTCCAATTAAGATTAATAAATTCCAATGGTTTTGTGATAAATAGTTAAAATCCTTAGCAATTAATGTATCAGTAGGAGACATATTGACTATTAAGAAAGGAAACAGAGTTATAATTATTATTAATCTTATTAAATGTGAAGTCGCTACCTTAGACAAATCAGACTTTTCATATTCTGCTAAAATTAACAATGGGCCTAAAGCGCCGGGCGCTGCTGAAAAAATAGACGTTTTGCCTTTATATTTTGCAAATTTTTCAAGGTATTTTGATACAATTAAAATACTGATTAAAATATAGAAAAACATTATCACAGTTGTCCAAACCCAATTGACTATTTGATTCAAAAGAAATTGGTCAATGTAATTACCAATATGTAGACCTAAAATAATTAAGATAGAACTCAAGGCGAGTCTTGGCATTAATATTTTTATCCCAAATAATGCTGCCACAGATATTGCCAACATAGGTCCCAACATCCAAGCCAATGGTAAATTAAAAAAATCTGATACTAGTGCACTAGGTATAGAAATAATGATTACATTAAGAAACTTTCTTGAAAATATAGGTTTTATATTTTTAAATTGTAACGATAATGTTTGTAACACTTTATTTTAAATACTAGTTTCTAGTTTATTTCTAGACTTATTTAAAATAGATATAAATCTCAAACAGTTTTTTTTAGTAAAGTTGCTTATATGTCCCGAAACCGTAATAGATCCAAGAAATTTATCTTTTTTTGTTATTAATGGAACAGAAACAGAGCCAATTTCTTGATCTCTATCACCCAAAGAAATATCATAACCTTTATTTAATATTTCTTCTTTGTTTTTAATTTTTAAATTCATAAAAGCAGAAATTAACCTCCCTGATGATCCTTTATCTAAAGGTCTAGTATCACCAACTTCTAGATGATGTTTTATAATTTTATCAGGAAGTTTTTTAAGCAAACAAACTCTAAGATCTTTTTGTTTTATAAAAAAAGCTGCAGTTTCATTAGACTGACTTGAGATATAATCTAGCTCTTTTTGGATATTATCTTTTAAAAAACTTGGTCTTTGGTAATCAATAATTAACTTATGAAATGAAGGTCCCAAGCTATATTTGCCATCAAGGTCTTTTACTAAGTAATTACTTTTAATTAGAGATCCAATAATTCTAAATACAGTACTTTTATAAAATTTCGTTAATTTAGAAATTTCTGTTAGCGTGAGTTCTTTTTGATGTCTAAAACAGTCTATTACTTTTAAAGCTTTATCTACCGATTGAACTCCAATTGGTTGTTTTGTCATAATTTATATAGAAATGATTAATAATACAAATAGTTCTATTAGTCGAAATAAAAGTTCCTTATAATGAAACTTTAAAAATGCAACAACAGGTTGAATATTTATTTAAATAAAAAAATTAAGCCAAGCAACAAAATTTAAAATTCTAATCATAAATAAAATCAATCACTAAACGAATGTTATTTTTTTTGAAGATTGAACTTGGCCTTATCTCATGATTAACTATTTATAATAATTATAATTATTAAAGAGAGGAAATAATGAAAATAATAAAAACTTTTATTTCAGTTTTATTTTCAGTTGTTCTTTTACTTTCATCATCAAGTTCATTCGCAATTGAGAAATTACACTTCTTAATAGGCGGTGGTGCTGGTGGTGGTTGGGACGGAACTGCTAGAGGAACTGGAGAAGCTTTAACAAAAGCTGGATTTTTACAAAGTGCATCTTTTGAAAATATGTCAGGCGGTGGTGGTGGAAAAGCATTAGCTTATCTTATTAATAATGAACCTGAGAATACGGTTTTAGTGCAGTCAACGCCTTTAGTTTTAAGATCAATAACAAGACACGAGGGTTATGTTAAGGGTAGTGGCACTTTATCTTATAAAGATGTAATGCCAATTGCAGGTGTTATTGGAGATTACGGAGCCATTGTAGTTGCAAAAGACTCACCAATCAAAAACTTTCAAGATGCGGTTGATGCTTATAAGGCAGATCCTAGCTCGATTAAAATGGCTGGTGGATCTGTAAGAGGAAGCATGGACCATTTAATTGGGGCTTTGGCATTCCAAGCAGCAGGAGCAAATCCTAATGATGTTATTTATGTTCCTTACGATGCTGGTGGTAAAGCTTTAGCTGGACTACTTTCTGGAGAAACTCAAATTCTTTCAACTGGATTAGGTGAAGTTATGGGGGCAAGAGACCAAGTTAGAATAATTGGTATAACTGCTCCTGAAAGAGTTGGTGATGCACCTGATGCTCCAACTTTGAAAGAACAAGGTTTTGATGTTCAATTTGTAAACTGGAGAGGTTTTTTCGCACCAAAAAGTATGAGTGGTGGCGACTATTATAAAATCGCTAAGATGTTAGGTGATGTTCAAAAAACTCCAGAGTGGGAAGCTGTTAGAAAAAGAAATGCATGGGTAAATATTTATAA
>MDTE01147369.1_pt1 | contig 12891 bp, 12 predicted proteins | sample 811231 | NCBI WGS metagenome assembly MDTE01 (sample SAMN05326651, study PRJNA326480) | marine metagenome | isolation source: seawater | place: Indian Ocean: Red Sea | collected 2010
AAAAAAATAAAAAAAATTCTTAATATAAGAAAATTGGATTTAAAAATAAATAAACACAATTTTTTCATTTTTAATAAACTCAAAATAAAAATAAAAAAAGAAATAGTATCCTTAGGTAAAGGTAGACTTGATATAAAGAAAATGAGAGGTAATTTAATTGATCCATCAAAATGGAATGAATTAATCGCAGACAAAGATACAATAGTCTTGGACGTTAGAAATAACTTTGAAATTGATATAGGGAACTTTGAAGGTTCAATAAGACCAAATACGAACAGTTTTAGAGAATTTCCTGAAGCAATAAAAAAATATAAATTTGCAAAAAATAGCCAAATTGCTATGTACTGTACAGGTGGGATTAGATGTGAAAAGGCTTCTGCACATCTTAAATTAAAAGGTTACACAAATGTTTATCAGTTAAAAGGTGGTATTATTAATTACATTCAATACATAAAAAAAAATAAAACAAAATCTAAATGGAAGGGAGATTGCTTTGTTTTCGATAATCGAATAGCGTTGGATGAAAATCTACATTCTGGTAAATATGTACAATGTTATGCTTGTAGAAGGCCTTTGAAAATTAGTGAAACAAAATTAAAAAGTTACATGAAAGGAATATCTTGCAAATATTGTATCAAGACAAGATCTCAATCCCAAAAAGAAAGATCGGCAGCTAGACAATTTCAGATAGATAATGCAGAAAAAAAAGGTAGACAGCATCCATTTAAAAAAATTAGCTTGAATTGTACATAATTTATTTTTATCTAAAGTGAAATACCTATTTCATTCAATGTATCACTTGCCATATCCTTTAGGCTTTTCTTTGAGTACCAGTCTAGGTCTCTTTTAGATTTCGTAATATCGGCCCAGTATTCAGATATATCTCCTTTTCTCCTAGGCTTAAATTTATATGGGATCTTTTTTCCTAAAATTTGTTCAAACTCTCTCACTATTTCCAGAACACTATACCCATGACCTCTTCCAAGATTCCATATATTAAAACCTCCATATTCTTCCATATATTTTAATGCGCAGATGTGTCCATCAACTAAATCATCAATATGTATATAGTCTCTAACTCCCGTTCCATCATGAGTATCATAGTCGTTGCCATAAATACTTAAATACTCAGACTCATTTTTTAATACTTTTAATATTGATGGTATTAAATTGTTGTATTCCTTATTAGAAGAAATTTTTATCGAGTCTGATATTTTCGACCCTATTGGATTAAAATATCGCAATATACCTATACTCCATTCATTATTTAAAGAAGATTTTAAGCGTAAAAATTCTTCTACTAAAATTTTTGTTTGAGCATAAGGACTATTTGGGAGATCTAATTTAAGATCTTCCTTCCAAGGTAAAGGATGATTATTTCCATAAACTGTTGCTGAAGATGAAAATAATATTTTATAGATCTTTGCATTATTCATTTCATTTATTAAATTAATACTTCCAATTAGATTATTAGAAAAATATTCAAATGGTTCTTTATAGCTTTCATTTATTGATTTTAATCCTGCAAAGTGCAAAACAGCTTCAATATTAAAATTTGAAAATATATTTTTTAAAGTTACGCTGTCTCTTAAATCTCCTTTAATGAAATTAAATTTTTTTTTAGCTGATAATTTTATTTTACTATATATTTTCGATGAGCTATTAGAATAATTATCTAATGATAGAACATCATAGTTTTGATTTAACAATTTCAATATTGAATGTGAACCAATATAACCTGACCCACCTGTAACCAAAATCATTATTATTTGTTTCTTTTTTTAATTAGTTTTTCAACATGTTTTTTGTACTTAATCCATTCATCTGACGAAATAATGTAACCTATACAAATTTTTGAACCACATTTACACTGATGGTCTCGATAATCGTCTTTGTCAAAAGAAAAACCATAGTCATATGTTAATTCTGATCCTTTCTTTATTGCCTTAACAGACTTAATCCATATTTCATCTTTTTTAATTTCTATTTCGCAATTTGGATCACAAGAATGATTAATGTACCTTGCACTGTTGTAAGAAAATGCTCCATCAATATCAAACTTATTATTCAATTCAAATATATAAACTGTTCCCTTATGAGTATTTATAAACTTTTTAATCCGCTCGCCAGACCTTTTATTTCCCTCGTTTCTTGATATTTTTTCTCCTTTATATTGTATAATGTAACTACCCTTCTTTATGTTTTGAGTAGCGAATAAGCCAGAACCATGAAGTTTGGATTTTTTTATTTTCCACATATTGCTTTGAAACAAATGATTATGATTGGTTTTGATATTTTCTATGGGCTTTATAGATTAAAACTACTGCAATAGTAACAAAAATAATGCAAATTAAAGTAATAATAGAAAGTAAATATTTATTTATGTTAGCTTTAACTTCAATGTCAGAAAAATTATAAGTAAATATTTTATAGTTTGTATCTTGCATAGCTTTAAGAATTTCTATTCCAGTTTCAATCTTTTCACTCACCAAAAAACTGTCTCTACTATTTAATTCGATTTCTAAATTTTTTATTCTAGAATTTTGCTTATAATCCTTTTCATCGAGTATCGCTTGATAATTTTTTATTTCCTCTAAGATCGATTTAACGCCGTTAAGGTAGTATTGATTAGTACTTAAATCCATTATTCGATCCTCATAATCATTGCCACTGTCACTCATAAACATAATATTATTGCCAATCAATTCACTCTGCGCATTTTCATATCCTAAAGACTTAGCAATTCTAAGATGGTTTTCTAAGAAATGAATTCTACTAGATACGCTGGACAGATAATATTTTTTTAGTATTTCTATTTCCTGCTCAAGTATAAGTCGTGAAACTTTAATATCTGAATTGATATAGATCGAATAAGAATTCAACATGTTAATGATTTCTTGGTGTGTTTCATGTTCCACAATTTTCACTATATCCATTAACACATCTTTTGATTTGTTTGGCTCATCAGATGAGAATGAAACGAGACTTTTCATAAAAAAATCCCTTCCTATTACAGTTGATATGTCAGTAAGACTTATATTACTTTCAAATGAATTAAGTTTTTTTTCATCATCAAGTTTAGCAGTCAATATCCTTTCTAATTTATTTGTGTCTGAGATTAATTCATTAAAAGAGGAGAAAAGGTATTCTTTATCAATGAGCATCTTATTTTCAGGAGTACTCTCAATTACTAATTTTTCATCAGCAAAATAAATATTTGTATTAAGTGGAATAGAATTTATATTTGAATACTTATGCATTACTGAGGTAGGTGGAGGCTGTATTATAATTTCAGCAGTATAAATTACTTTTAAATTGAAAATATAAATTATAATAGGAATAAAAACTATAAAGGATATTATTATTATGTTATTTAAATTAGAAACTATACCATTAATAAAATCAAAAAAATTGTAGTCATCTAACTCTGAATTATCATTCATCTAGGAATATACTTATAATTATAACCAAAAGAATGTAAATAAAAACCTACAGGTAGGTAATATAAAATATTAATCCAATTATTGAAAAAACTCAGAGACGGCGTTAATGGAAAAAGCACAAGAAAAATATAGAATAATAGGCATAAATGATAATTAAGATATCTATTTGGCTTATATTTAACTTTTAATATTATCATCTGATAAATTATTTTAAAAAATAGCACAGTTATAACTAAAAAAGGAAATACACCAGTCTCTAAAAGTAATTGCAAATAACTGTTGTGTGGATGTGTTGAGCAATTATCATATTTTTGATTAGAATTTATATTGTATTTAGGATCTTTACAGACATATCTAAAATTATTAGGGCCAATTCCGTTTATAGGATTATCAAGAAATATCTTATAAGCTGAGATATAAATTGTATGATAGTGAGTTGAGTAAATACTAAAATTTTCACTACTTTCTAACATACCCATTTCATCAAGAGTTCTGTCATACTGGGTTTTTAATTGACTTGAAAAAATTAAAACCAAAAGAGAGATACTCAGAATTCCAAAAAACAAAAGTTTTATATTTTTTACAAATATAAAAAAGAAAATAAAAAAATTACAAAATATTAGAAAAACTAATGCAGATTTTTCGTTGCTTAGTATTACAATAATATTTGAAAATATAAGAATTAGAAAAATATAAAAGTAACTTTTATTATTTTGAGAAATATTTATAAAAATTAAACCAATTATCAATGGCAATAAATGAATTATAAGTCTACCTAAGATTAATTTGTCACTAAATGGAAGTGATAAGCGGTTGATATTTGAAGATTGAATTCCAAAGAGTGTTTCGCTAAATAGTTTTTGATAAATTGTATCAATCAAAGTAAAGCACATTACTAAAATTAGAGAAATCAGAAAGTACTTCAAAAGCTCTGGCTTTTTGTCTAATAAGAACCAAACTGCTAAAGTAAAAATTCCATATCTGATATACGGAATACTGCTCTCTAGCGAAAATATTTTATGATCTGAAAGAATAGAGGTTGCAATGAAGAAAAAATAGAGAGAAATGAAAATAAAAAAAAAAGTACTTTTAAAGTAAGAGTAATCTCTACTTAAAAAAACATTATACAAAAATAATAATGATATTAATACCAATGTAAGATCTGGGAGAAACGGACCTGTAAGTATGAAAAATGGCAATAATAGGAACAATAGAGAAGCGATATTAATCGAATTTATTTGTACATTTTTTATTGGCATATAGAAAAGAACTCTATCATATAATTTTTATTCATTTTCATTATAATATTGTTTTAATGATATATTCATCTATCTTTTTATCCTCACTTCTTATCATCGTACTTCTTATATTATTAGGAAAGAAATACCCAGTAATTATGCTTTCCCAATCTAATGAGGTAAGAAGAATCCATACAGCGCAAATGTTAAAAATTGGAGGAGTATCATTTTTATCTCTACTATTTTTATACTATCATATAGACGATCATATTTATCTCATAATATTATTTACTTCATATATTTTTTTAATTTTTGGACTAATATCAGATTTTTATGAAAACTTTACCCCTTACATTAGATTACTTTTATTTTTTATTGTGGGAAGTATATTTATTTTTTATACCAAGATTCAGATTGATAATGTATCAATTGATTTTATTAATGACTTTATATTATCCAACTATTTTTTTTCGTTACTGTTTACTGCTGTCTGTATAATTTTGGCAACTAATAGCTTCAATATTATTGATGGAAATCATGGACTTTTACTGGGATTTTCTATGATTTCAATAATTACAATAAACCAACATTCATATAATAATTTTATTGGTGAGTCAGAATTACTTAATTCATTACTCATAGCAATTTTAGTCCTTTTCATTTTTAATTTTATCTTTGGAAAAGTGTTGAGCGGAGATACGGGGGCATATTTTTTAGGCTTTATAATTTCATCTATTGTGATTGATTTAGCAAATAATAATCTACTAGAACCTTTTCAAGCTGCGTGTATACTATTTTATCCTATTACAGAGGCAGTAGTTTCTTTTTTAAGAAGAGTCTTCATTCTTCGCAAGCATGCTTTCTATCCTGATAATCTTCATCTTCATTCATTGATTTATAATTTATTAATTACCAGATTTCCTGACAAAGATATGATCACTTCAGGATTTCATAATCGTATTTGCTCTTTTTCAATATTATTAATTCTTTCAACTTTATCAATATTTTCAGTTAAATTTGGTGATGAGATTGGTTTTGGAAACTTATTTTTAATTTTTATTTTTATTTATCTTTTGTTTTACTTAATCCTTCTAAGAGTCGTTAGATGATTTTTTCTACTGCCTAAGATCATGTATATTTTCTTGCATCCAATTATAAACACTTTGTAATCCATCATCTAAATCAATTATTGGTTGCCATCCATAAGATCTTGCAACAGATATATCTAAAACTTTTCTAGGTGTTCCATCAGGCTTAGATATATCAAATTCAATTTTTCCTGAAAATTTTGAAATTGATTTTAATTTTTTAGCTATTGATTTAATTGAAACATCTTCACCTGTACCTACATTTATATGAGATTGATTTTGTTGAAGACTGCTAAAATATTTTTTCTTTGATAAATTCAAAAAAAATAGCACAGCGCTAGCAAGATCATTTACATGCATAAATTCTCTCCTCGGTTTGCCGGTACCCCAAACTTGAACACTTTCTGTATTTTTTTTTTGGCCATTATAAAATTTTTTCATTAATGCTGGAATTACATGTGAGTCGTCTAAATTAAAATTATCATTTTCTCCATAAATGTTACATGGCATTAAAGACCTAAAATCAGTTCCATGTTGCTTATTAAAAGACTCGCAAAGTTTTATACCAGCAATTTTAGCGATAGCATAAGGCTCATTTGTAGGCTCAAGCATTCCTTGTAAAAGTTCATTCTCTTTTATTGGTTGTTTTGAATACTTTGGATAAATACATGATGAACCTAGAAAGATTAATCGTTTTATCTTTTTTTTATATGAATGATATATTAGATTATTCTGAATTTGTAAGTTATCTAATAGAAAATCCTTTGGATAAATTGAATTTGAAAAAATTCCTCCAACTTTTGCTGCAGAAATTACAACATAATCAATATTATTTTTTTCAAACAACTTTTTAACAGATTGTTGATCTCTTAAGTCAGCATCTTTCTTTGAAACTGTTAATAAATTAAATTTTTTATTTTCTTTAAATTTTTTTTCTATTGCTTTCCCAACCATGCCGTTATGACCAGCAAGAAAAACTGTTTTCTTTTTCATTACTCTATATTTGGTGAAGTATTAATATTATATCCAGAATCAATTAATAGTTTCTGTTTTTTAGACTCATTGTAATCGTGATCTACCATTTCCTTACATAATTCTTCTACAGATATTGATGGTTCCCAACCTAACCTAGACCTAGCTAACGATGGATCTCCCAACAAACTATCTACCTCAGTTGGCCTAAAATATTTTTCATCTACAAAAATAATTTCATCGCCCTTTTTTAAAGCTGGTGAAATATCACTATTTACCGTCTTAACAAAACCAACTTCACTTTTTTCTTTTCCTCTGAATTCTAACTCAATACCTAAATTTTTAGCTGAAAAGAGAAGAAATTCCCTGATAGTGTACTGTTTGCCAGTGGCAATAACATAATCTAAAGGCTCTTTTTCTTGTAACATCATCCATTGAGCCCTAACAAAATCTTTGGCATGCCCCCAATCTCTTTTAGCATCTAAATTTCCTAAAAATAATTTTTTTTCAAGACCAAGAGCAATCCTCGATAATCCTCTTGTAATCTTTCTTGTTACGAAAGTTTCCCCTCTTCTTGGTGACTCATGATTAAACAAAATACCATTACACGCAAACATTCCATATGCCTCACGATAATTTCTTACTGCCCAATAAGCAAATAATTTGGAAAATCCATATGGACTTCTAGGATAGAATTTTGTTGCTTCATTTTGTGGAGATTCTGACACTAGTCCATAAAGTTCAGATGTTGACGCTTGGTAAAATCTAGTATTTAGAAATCCTAAATTTTTAATTGCCTCGAGAATTCTAAGCGTTCCAAGAGCATCTACATTAGCAGTATATTCTACAAGTTCAAATGATACTGCAACATGTGACTGAGCTCCAAGATTATAAATTTCATCAGGTTTAATTTTTTCTATTAAATTATTTATGTTAGTAGTATCAGTCAAGTCTCCATAGTGAAGATGAAAACGTTTTTCGTTATAATGTATATCCTGATATAAATGATCAATTCTTTGAGTATTAAATAGAGAGGACCTTCTTTTTATTCCATGCACTTCATAATTTTTTGAAATTAGAAATTCCGCTAAATAAGATCCATCCTGACCTGTAATACCAGTTATTAGAGCTTTTTTCATGTTAAATTTAAGATATAATTTTAAATGATTATATCTTTTTTTTTTAATTAATCTAATAATATTCATTTGATGCGTAATATTTTACAAAAATTTTTAGTTTTAATTGATAAGATACAGAAGAAATTAAGTTTTTTACTTAGTACAAAAATTAATTACTCAATTAATGAAAAAACTCAGAATTTTTATGTACCTCTATTTGATAGAATTTTCTCTAAAAATAAAGATAAATTGTATGCTAGTTATCTTAATGAAAATCAATTTGCGAGAACTTTTCAAGTTAATGATGAAGCTAGCCAGCAATTAAATATTATAAATAATGATGATATTACCTACATAGATTGTGGTGCAAATTATGGTTATTTTGGAATTTCTGTTTTAAAAAAATTAAAAAAAGTAAAAAATTGTATTTTTATTGAGCCATCAAAGTTTTGCATGGAGATTTTAAAAAAAAATACCTTATTCTTAAAAGAAACTCATCGCATTACATATATAAATGAAATAGCAGGTGCGGATGAAATGGTAAATTTCAAAGAAGTTTTTTCCTTTCTAAATACAGGTAAATCTGGGGTAAATATTCCTACGTCAGGTGTGTATTATAGTCAAAAAAGTTTTACATTAGACAAATTGCTTGAGGGTGAATTCAAGAATATCAAAAAAGTTTTTTTGAAAGTTGATGCTGAAGGTCATGAACTTATTATTATGCAGAATGCTCCTATTTTACTAAATATTACAAGTTTTCTGTTGATTGAAATAAGTAAAAAAAATGAAATTGAAACTTGTATTTCAATTCTAAAAAGTTATAAATTCAATAAATTCATACAATTAAATGAAAATGGTCCCGTGATTGATCTATTTGCTGCAAAGGTTTAATTATTAATGACTCAGATAATTGCAGAAATTGGTTGGAATCATATGGGCAGTATTGATCTTGCCAAAGAAATGATATCTGCTGCTAAAGAGTCTGGCGCACATACAGCGAAGTTTCAATATTGGAATCCTGAAAAATTAATTAATGGTCCGTGGGATAGTGATGGTCGTATTGAAATTTACAAAAAAGCATACCTTGATGAAGATAAAATTAAATCATTAATGAATTTTTGCTCTATACAAGATATAAATTTTCTAATTAGTGTTTTTGATTTAGAGGATGCAAAGATACTTAAAAGAATGAATATTAAAAATATTAAGATTCCATCGCATGAAGCATATAATCTAGAACTTATTAATTATTCTCTTAGTTCATTTGAACATGTGACTATCTCTACTGGAGCCATTTCTAAAAAAGAGCTAGACAATTTAAAGAAGCTATCTAGAAATTATTCTGATGAAAAATTTACGATTTTACATTGCGTATCTTCGTATCCTTGTGAAATAAAAAATACAAACTTACTAAAAATAAAACGACTAAAGAAAATTTTTAAAAATGTAGGGTACAGTGATCATTCTCAGTCAATCTTAGTACCTAGCTTAGCTGTAATGTTAGGAGCTCAAGTAATTGAAAAGCATTTCACTACAAATAATGAATTGCCTGGTAGAGATAATAAATTTGCATTAGAGGCTGATAAATTTAAAGAGATGTGTGAGATGATTAGAAACGCCTATGATTCACTTACTGATTTAGGTGATGAACCACAGGATAGCGAAATTGACATAATTAAGAATTATCGAGGACGTTGGTCTAAAAAGTCATAACTGATAACTTATTAATTTAGATTTGCACTCGTTTTGTAAGACTTAATCCATAAATAATATGTAAAAAGAGTAAAATATTGTAAGGTTCACTTTGAAAAGATTGCGTAATTAGGAAAAAAATAGCAAGCAGCAAATAATTTATAACTGAGTTATTAAAATATGAATGTGTCAAAATTTGTTTGATGGAATAAAATATTGCAAGTATATATAATATAAAAGGCAAAAAACCTCCTTCTAATAAAATTAAAGTAAACATGTTTCCAGTATTTCTTCCATATTTTATTACGTAACTATCAATTCCTGAACCAAGAAAATAGGAATTATACGCCATGGATATTGACTCAACGAAGTTAAAATATCTTCCACTGCCACTAACATGCTGACCAGATAATTTAGAAAAGGCGCTATTTATGAGATTGTAAATATCGCCACTAAAAAAAAGGAAAATGAAAAAAAATATTGAAATTAATGTATAAAGTAAAAGACTAGTAAATTGTGAGTTTCTAAATACGAAAAATAAGTTTATCAATGTAAGAGGAATTCCAGTAATTGATAAAGTTCCAAATTGAATAAATAATAGAGAAAATATATTAAAACTATTGTTTTGTTTACTTTTCTCTTCCTGAATTAAATTTTTTATCATGAAAATTATGTTAGTCACCAGCATAAGTCTTGATGGCTCTGAACATAGGCCTTGAATTCTTTTTGAATTGCTTACTCCAAATATAGGTATTGAATCACGCTTTTGAAATATTTCCAGTGGTTCAAAATAGGAAATTAAAATATTGCCTGTTGATAAATAACAAACAAAATCGAGGATTGCAGTAAAAATAATAAAATAGAAGATAAAATTAACTAATTTTGAAAAAGATCTTTTTTTATTTTGAATTTCACTAGAAATTACTAGGGAAGATACTATTAGAACCAATATAATTATAGCTTCACTGAAAAAATTATAATTGTATTGCTGATTTGAAAATACTAAAAGAAAAACTGATAATATTAAGATATAAGTAAATGGTAATAAAAAAAAAAAAATATATTTAGATACGTAAAATTCGCGAAAGATTATTTGTTTTGTCAATATAAAAAGAGAGATTGGAAAAAAAAGAGGCAACCCTCTTAATTGAACAACAAAAAAACCATATATAGAAACTAAAAATAATTTCATTACAACTTCCAAATTCCCCTTATCCTAAATATTGATTTAATTAAAATTAGATTTTTGATACCTAAAGTTATTATTAAAACTTTATTAAGTATTGCTTTTGAAAAATCAACATTTGTAGAAAAATTACTTTTGCCGTACTTTAGAGCAATATTTCTACTTTCAAAGATACCCCTGAAAGATAATGATGATTTTCCTTTTATAGAAAAACAGTGTATTTCTTGATTATAAAAACATATTTTTTCTTTTTCCACTTTATTCAGAAAGTCTAAATCTGAGGAAAGTGAATAATTTTCATCATACATAAAATTATGTTCAAAAAAAATCTTTCTTACAATCATTGCACCATGCGAGAAAGGTAGTTTCTGGATAGGAAGCTTGTAATTACTATTATAACTTATAGATCCTAAGTAATTAATACCATCACTTATTTTAGATTTAAAAACGAAAATATCTTTTGGGTCTTTATTTCTTAGAATAACATCTTTTACTTTTGCTAATGTGTTTTTTTCAAATAACCAGTCATCAGAGTTTAACAGAACTATAAATTCACCTTCCGCATTCTTAATTCCTTCATTTATAGCCTTATATATACCTTTTATCTTATTGTTATAAATTTTTAAGTTATTAGAATCTATGTAATTGTTACAAATTTTAGCTGTTTGATCTTCAGATCCGCCATCGATTATTAATTGTTCAAATAAAGATTTTTCTTGGAGGGATACACTTTCTAAACACTTTTCTATTGTTCCTTCAGAATTAAGTGTAGGAGTAATTACAGAAAAAAAAGGTTTACTCATTATCTGTAAAATATAATTTATAGTAATTAAGGATCAATAATATAAGTGTATATATGGTAATCAAGAAAACGTTAAGTTTTAATACATCAGATATGAAACTTGGGGACATGAAGTAATAATAAATAATCAATAATAAACCTGTATTTATAATAAGATATAATGATGAAGTAATGCTCACAAATTTAATTAACATTTTTCCAGATAGCAATGCTACAACCAATTGATTTGAAGATGATGCGGCACCTAAAAGTACAGACCAAAATAGAATTTCTGACACCCCAATGTATTCTGGATTTATGTATACAATAAATGTTTCAACATGCTGAACAAAAAGTATGCTAAATGTCAATGCACAAGCGTAGATAAATACTGAAACGTATATAACTGAAGTCTCTTTTTTGCTATCTATATTTATTCTCCAAAAAAAGGGGTTAAGGGGCCTTACCATTGCTTTAGAAATTACAATAATGATTGATCCAAAAATTTTTGAAATAGCATACAACGCATAACTAATATTTCCAGTAGTGAAAATAATTAATGTGTCCTGTAAAATTTTTAATAAAACACCAATAACGATCTGTATTTCTAAAAATAATGACTGAGATAAAAATGATTTTAGTACTTTTACATCCAATTTGGGAACTATTATAAGATCCTTATTAGTAAACAAAATTATTATTATGTAGAATATTGAAATAAAAAAGAATGATAAAATTATGTTATATAAATTAAAATCAATTATAAAATACAATAAACAAATTATAACTGTTATAAATAATGAATATGTAGTGTGTATTAATTGGGCCGATTTTGTTCCAGTAAAAACTTCTTTAATATGTACTATGCCATAAATTACATAATATCTTATATCAATATAGATAATGGTTAAAAAAATAAAGATAAATGGTATTTGAAATAAGTTATAGTTATAGGCAATATAACTCAGTGGCATCATTATAAACAATTTAATAATTTGGATAGAATAAAAGGTTGATAGCAATTTCTCTTTTGAAAAGTTTCTTTTTTTTGAAAAAAGCAACAATTCAACTGACGAAAAATCTATTATCCTTAATATTCCTCTTATTACAGTAATAAGGTACTGAAAAATCCCAAATTCTGATGCAGTCAAAACCCTTACGACTATCAGATTTACTACAAAATTAAACGAAGAAGAAATTCCATTTCCAAAGACACTTAAGAGAACTCTTTTAAAAATTGGATGTTTTTTAATAGGCTTATAAATTTTTTTTAAGGAATTTATTTTCATTTAAAAAAGACTACTGTAGAGATGGTCATATTCTAATGCCATTCTTCTTACTGAGAACCTTTCTTTCAAAGAAGAAAATAACAG
>MDTE01177183.1_pt1 | contig 12890 bp, 14 predicted proteins | sample 811231 | NCBI WGS metagenome assembly MDTE01 (sample SAMN05326651, study PRJNA326480) | marine metagenome | isolation source: seawater | place: Indian Ocean: Red Sea | collected 2010
TGGCTAATTATTGGGTTCATAATGGCTTTTTAACTATGAACAAAGAAAAAATGTCAAAGTCCTTAGGAAATATAGTTAGTATTACTGATGCACTTAAACATTATAATGGCCAGGTATTAAGATTAGCTCTTTTAAGTTCACACTACAAACAACCATTAGACTGGAATGAAAAACTTTTAGACCAACAAAAAAATACTTTAGACAAATGGTATTCTTTATATGAAGAGAACTACAATCAAAAAAAGATACCGCATTGTTTTGAGAGTTTATTAGATGATTTGAACACTCCAGAATATATTTCTAAATTACATGAACTTTATAATGAAGCTTTAAAAGGAGATAAGGATAAAAAGGAAACTTTTAATTATGCCTGTCGCCTTATCGGTATTTTTAACGAAAATAAGAAAAGTTGGGAAAATTATAAGAAAAAATCTGTAAAAATTTCAGAAAAAAATATTATAAGTAAAATTAACGAAAGACTTGAAGCAAGAAAAAAAGGAGATTTTAAACTAGCTGACAAGATTAGAATTGAATTATTAAATGAGGGAGTATTGATAGAGGATAAAAAAGATAAAACTAATTGGAAATATAAATGAGCAAAGATAAATTATATATTTTTGATACAACTCTTAGAGATGGTGCGCAAACTGAAGGTGTAGACTTCTCAGTAAGTGATAAAAATAAGATAGCAAAAATTCTAGCCAAAATAGGGGTTGATTATGTAGAGGGTGGCTGGCCTGGGGCTAATCCTATAGACACAGAATTTTTTGATAAATCTCCTGATTTAGGAAACACTAAATTTACAGCTTTCGGAATGACAAAAAGAAACGGAATGAGTGCAGACAATGATCCGAGTTTATCCCCCTTAGTCAATGCCAACTGTAAAACAGTTTGTGTAGTAGGAAAAACATGGGATTTTCAGGTAAAAACAGCTTTAGGAATTAAAAATGAAGATAATCTTAATAATATTAAAGAGACAGCTAAACATTTTGTTAAAAACAAAAAAGAATTTTTATTTGATGCAGAACATTTTTTTGACGGGTATAAGAACAACCCTAAATACGCATTAGAGTGTTTAAAGCAAGCTTATGATGAAGGAGCAAGATGGTTAGTTTTGTGTGACACTAATGGAGGCACTCTACCAAATGAAGTTGCTGATATAGTTCATTCTGTCTCTAAAGTAATTCCAGGAAATAATTTAGGCATCCATGCGCATAACGACACTGAAAATGCTGTTAGTAATTCATTAGCAGCTGTCTTAGCAGGAGCAAGACATGTTCAAGGAACTATAAATGGATTGGGTGAGAGATGTGGAAATGCAAATTTAATGTCGATTATTCCTACATTGTTTTTAAAAAAAACTTTCAATGAAAAATTTTCATTGAACATAAAAAAAGATAAACTTTCATCTTTAACCGATTGCTCAAGATTTTTAGACGAAGTACTCAATAGAAAACCAAATAAAAATATGGCTTATGTTGGCGCTTCAGCATTTTCTCATAAAGGAGGTCTGCATGTTTCAGCTGTTAAAAAAGATCCAAAAACATATGAGCATATTGATCCTAAATTAGTAGGAAACCATAGAAATATCATTGTCTCAAATCAAGCCGGTAGATCAAATATTTTATCAAGATTAGAAAATTATGGCGTCAAAATAGACTCAAAAGATTCAAAAGTACAAAAAATTTTAGATGAAGTTAAAGGAAGAGAATTTAGTGGATATTCATATGATGGAGCTGATGCCTCTTTTGAACTACTTGCTAATAAATTATTAGGTAAACTACCTGAATATCTAAAAGTTAAAAGTTACAGTGTAAATGTTCAAAAATCTCATGAAATCAAAACCACCGCAGAAGTAACTTTTATAATAGATGGAAGTGAAATAAAATGCACTGGATCTGGAAACGGTCCTGTGAACGCTTTAGATAACGCTATAAGATCAAATTTCAAAAGAGTAGAAAAATATTATAAATATTTTTCTGATTTAAAGTTACTTGACTACAAAGTGAGAATTCTAAATACAGGAACCGGAGCTACAACTCGTGTTTTAATTGAAAGTACAGATAAAACTGGAAAAAGTTGGTTTACTATTGGAGTCTCTCAAAACATTATAGAAGCTTCCTTTAAAGCTTTAATTGATAGTTTAGAGTATAAATTATTTAAGGAAAAGGCACCTGCAAATATAAATGAGAAATAGATTTGGTTTTATTTTAGTAAAACCACAGTTAGGTGAAAACATTGGTGCCTCAGCCAGAGCATTAAAAAATTTTGGTTTTTCAAATTTAAGCATTGTTAAACCTCGTGACTCTTGGCCTAATATAAAAGCTAAAGCTACTTCAGTTGGTGCTTATGAAATTCTAAAAAAAACAAAAATATTTAATAACACCTCAGATGCAGTTGAAAATTTTGATTTAGTTTTTTCAACAACAGCAAGAAAACGAGATATAAATAAAAAACATTTATCTTTTTCTCAATTTTTAAATTTATTGAATAATAAAAGAAATCAAAGAATTGGTATTCTATTTGGACCTGAGTCCTCAGGATTATCAAATTATGACTTATCTTTTTCAAACTATATTATACAAATACCAACTAAAAAAAATTTTTCATCAATAAATCTTTCACATTCAGTAATATTGATTTGCTTTGAAATATTTAAATTAATTAATTTCAATAAATTTAAAAGAGAAAGAAAATCATTAAAAGTTTCTTCAAAAAAAACCATTAATAAATTGATTTCACATATGATTTCGCTCTTAGATAAAAGAAATTTTTTTTCTCCTCAACATAAAAAAAAGTCTATGGTTCTTAATATCAATAATTTATTTCATAAACTTCAATTAAGTGACAAAGAGACCAGAATTTTAGCTAGCATTATAAGCAAACTCTATAAAAAAAAATGAATACTCTATTTGACAATTAGCCTTCATTTCCTGTAAATACTGACCAATAAAGCATGACAAAAAGACTTAAATCAAAGCACAAAATTGATAGAAGATTAAAAGCAAACTTGTGGGGAAGACCTAAAAGTCCTTTTAATTCTAGAGCATACCCTCCCGGTCAACATGGCCAAAGCAGAAAAGGTAAACCCACTGATTATGGAACACAGCTTCAAGCGAAACAAAAATTAAAATCATACTACGGTAATATTAATGAGCGACAGTTTCGAAATATTTATAGAAAAGCTTTGTCAAAGAGAGGCGATACGACCGAAAATCTAATAGCTATTTTAGAAAGTAGGTTGGATATAATAGTTTACAGAAGTAAATTAGCGCCTACAGTTTTTGCTGCAAGACAGTTGATAAACCACGGTCATGTTAGAGTAAATAAAAAACGAGTTAATATTTCAAGTTATACAGTAAAGGAATCAGAAGTAATTGAAGTTAAAGAAAAATCAAAGAAACTAAATATCATAGACGGATCCCTTCAAAGTAAAGAAAGGGATGTTCCAGAATATATTCAACTTGATAATAAAAATAAATCTGTGAAACTTGTAAGAGTCCCTAAATTTGCTGAAGTTCCATATCCAGTTATTATGGAACCAAAATTAGTTATTGAGTATTACTCAAGATAAAATTAAATCAAAGATTTTTTTTGCAGGAGTTCTTTTAGTTCTCCTTTTTCAAACATTTCTTTTACAATGTCACATCCGCCAATAAACTCTCCTTTAATGTAAAGCTGTGGAATTGTTGGCCAATCACTATAGTCTTTAATACCCTGTCTAATCTTTTCATTTTCTAAAACATTTACACCTTCAAACTTTACATTTAAATGTTTTAAAATGTTTGAAACTGCCATTGAAAAACCGCACTGAGGAGTCTCAGGCGTGCCTTTCATAAAAAGACAAATATTATTTTTCTCAATTAGAGATTTAATTTCAGTTTTTATATCCATAATCTACTTTGCCTCTGTAGTTATTGAGAGAGCGTGTAACTCGTTTCCCATTTTACCTTTTAAAGACTTATAAATCATTTTGTGTTGCTCAATCTTTGATTTACCCTTAAATACAGTAGATTTAATTATAGCGGAATAGTGATTATTGTCGCCCATTAGATCTTTTATTTCTATACTTGCATCAGGAATTGATTCTTTTATTAAATTTTCGATTTCTTTTATTGATAAAGCCATTAGTAATTATAGTACCATTTATTATTTAAATTATACAGTTCTTTTATACTTATTTTAAATTCATCGGATAACTCAAAGTATTCCTTTTGAACTTTTCCAACAACGTCATTAAAGATATTATTTTCTTTAAGCAGTTTTTGTATTTTATTTAAGTTTGCTGCTTCAATTTCAACAACATATCTACCTTGATCTTCTCCGTAAAAATATTCAAACAAATTGTGCATCCTTTTTGGTTTTTCAATTTTTATACCTAAGTTAGATCCGATACACATTTCTGATAATGCAATTATTAGTCCTCCAGCGGAAATGTCGTGAACAGAATTAACTAAATTTTTTTTAATAAGCTCTAGTATCATTTTTCCATTATTTTTTTCATTTAGTAAATTAACTTCAGGTGGCGGACCATCAATTACTGAGTAAATTTCCTCGAAAAAAATACTTTGATATAAATGACCAAAAGTTTTACCTATTATTAAAACAAGATTGTTTTCTTTTTTAAAAATATGATTCTTTTTATGATTTATTTTGTTTAATATTCCGACACCTCCAATAACAGGAGTAGGGTAGATGTTTCTCTGATTTGTACCGTTATAAAAAGAAACATTTCCTGAAACTACTGGATAATCTAGAAATTCGCATGCTTCTTTCATTCCCATAATTGATTCAGCAAACTGTCCCATCACATCTGGATTTTCAGGATTACCAAAATTTAGACAATTAGTTATAGCTAGTGGTTTTGCTCCAACAGCAATAAGATTTCTCCAAGATTCACAAACAATTTGTTTTCCACCAGTGAATGGATGTGATTTACAGTAATTTGCTGATGAGTCTACAGTAACTGCTACTGCTTTATCTTTGTTATGTATTTTAATAATAGCTGAGTCAGAACCAGATCTTTGTAATGTGTCACCCATAACCATCTGGTCGTATTGCTCAGTTACCCAATTTTTATTTGACTGATTATATGAAGATAAGATCTTAATAAGAGTGTCTTTAAAACTAACCTTTTTAAAAGTATTAAATTTTATTTTTTTTTCTGGCAATTTAGTTTTATTCCATTTTCTATCATATATTGGTGCTTTACTTGCTAATGCATCAATCGGTATATCAGCAACTTTTTGATTATTGTGATTTAGTTTTAACTTTTTTTCTTCAATGGTTTTTCCAATAACAACAAAATCTAAATCCCATTTTCTAAAAATCTTTTCAGCGTTTTTTTCTTTTTTTTCGTCTATTATTAACAACATTCTCTCTTGGCTTTCAGAAAGCATAATTTCATAAGGTGTCATTTTATCTTCTCTACAAGGAACTTTTTCTAAATTAATTTCTATACCTAAGTCTCCTTTAGACGCCATTTCCACACTAGATGAGGTAAGGCCAGCAGCACCCATATCTTGAATTGAAATAATTGATTTATCTTTCATTAATTCAAGACATGCCTCCATTAATAATTTTTCAGTGAACGGGTCTCCAACTTGAACTGTAGGTTTTTTTTCTTCAGAATTTTCATCAAACTCAGCTGAAGCCATTGAAGCACCATGTATACCATCTCTTCCGGTCTTTGAACCAACATAAACAACAGATTTATTTATACCTTTTGCTTTGGAATAAAAGATTTTATTTTTATTTGCGTGACCAACAGCCATAGCATTTACAAGTATGTTTTCGTTATAAGTACTATTAAATTTTGTTTCACCACCAACAGTTGGAATTCCAATGCAGTTTCCATAGCCACCTATCCCAGATACTACTCCGTGAAGAAGATTTCTAGTTTTTTTATTTTTTGGATCTCCAAAATGAATTGAATTAAGCAAAGCTATAGGTCTTGCACCCATAGTAAAAACATCACGTAATATTCCACCAACTCCAGTTGCTGCTCCTTGATAAGGCTCAATAAAAGAAGGATGATTATGACTTTCAATTTTAAAAATTATAGCGTCATCATCTCCTATATCTATAACGCCTGCATTTTCACCAGGCCCCTGTATTACACAGGAGTTTTTTGTTGGAAGTTTTTTTAAATGAACTTTTGAAGATTTGTAAGAGCAATGTTCATTCCACATTGCAGAAAAAATACCTAGCTCTAACAGGTTAGGTTCTCTATCCATTAAACTTTTAATTAAATCATATTCTTCTAATTTAAGACCGTGTTTTTCAACTGTATTGTTTGAAATTTTCATTTAATTCATTAAACTTGAAAAAAGATTTATTCCGTCATCACTAGAAACTAAATTATCAATCATTCTCTCAGGATGAGGCATCATTCCCAAAATATTTTTTTTTTCGTTCAGGATACCTGCTATATTATTTAATGATCCATTTGGATTACTATTTTCATCTATTACACCTTGTTCATTACAATATTTAAAAGGAATTAATTCAAGATCTTCTAATTTTTTTAAATGATCTTTATTAGTAAAATAATTACCCTCATTATGTGCGATATTTAATTTTATTACTTGATTTGAAGTATATTTGTTACAAAATTTGTTTTTAACATTTAAAATTTTTAGATAAACATCTTTTGATAAAAATTTTAAATTCTTATTTCTTAATAAAGCACCCTTTAATAATCCTGTCTCTATTAATATCTGAAAACCATTACAAACGCCTAGAATAAGGCACCCTTTATCAGAAGCTCTAATAACTTCATTTAAAATTAAAGATTTTCCTGCAATCGCTCCTGATCTCAAATAATCACCATATGAAAATCCACCTGGTATAACTATTAAATCTGACTTTGGAAGTTCAGTGTCTTTATGCCAAACCATTTTATTTTTAAACTGTAATTTTTCTAATGCTACAGCTATATCTCTATCGCAATTAGAGCCAGGAAAAACTATTACAGAAGAATTCATTTTATATTTTAGAAATTGTAAAATCCTCAATTATAAGATTCACTAGTAACTTTTTGCACATCTCATCGACTTTACTTTTAGCTTTTTCTTCATTGTCATCTTTTATATCAATTTCAAAGTATTTACCCTGCCTCAAGTTTTGAAGAGTCGTCATTCCCATATTTTTTAAAGTTTGTTGAACAACTTTACCTTGAGGGTCGAGTACATCTTTTTTCAAAGTGACTGTAACTGCAAATTTCAATTTATTTTTTTTTGAATTTAATCGAAGTAGTTTTAGCGAATTTCTTAACTTCGCTTATATTTGTCTCTTCAGGCATAATTCCCAATCTTCTCGCTACTTCTTGATAGGCTTGAATAATATTACCCAAATCCTTTCTGAATCTGTCCTTGTCTAGTTTTCTTTCGCTTTTAATATCCCATAATCTGCAAGTATCAGGACTTATTTCATCTGCTAAAACAATTTCTTGCTTGTCTTTGTTCCAAATTTTTCCATATTCAAGTTTAAAGTCTACTAATTTAATTCCAACACCTCTAAACATTCCTTGCAAAACATCATTTATTCTAAAGGTCATTTTATCTATTTCTTTTATTTCATCTTCTTTTGCCCAACCAAATGCATATATATGTTCTTTAGCAATTAAAGGATCGCCTAATTCATCATTTTTATAACAATATTCAAATAATGGTTCTTCAAGAATAGTGCCATCTGCAATACCAAGTCTTTTTGAAAGGGAGCCTGTTGCTATATTTCTAACAATAAATTCTAAAGGAAAAATCTCAGCGTGTTTTATTAGCTGCTCTCTCATATTTAATCTTTTAACAAGATGAGTTTTAATCCCACACTGGCTTATATTTGATAAAATATGCTCGGATATTCTATTATTTAAAACACCTTTACCTTCAACATTTGCTTTTTTTAAATTATTAAAAGCAGTTGCATCATCTTTAAAGTGTTGAATTACTAAACCCTTTTCAGAGGTTTCGTAAATGATTTTAGCTTTACCTTCGTATAGTTTTTTGCCTTTATTCATGGAATTATTTTTTTAAACTTCTTTTAAAAATTATATTAATTTTTTTGGTATGATAACTAAAATTAAATAGTTTTTTTAATTTATTAACAGGTATTTTTTTATTAATTTTGTTATCATTTGCGATATTTGCATAAAAAGAGGATTTGTTATGCCATGTTTTCATAGCGTTTTTTTGAACTAATTTGTACGCTTCTTCTCTAGAAAAACCGGTATTTGTTAATTCAATCATAACTCTTTGTGAAAAAAATAGCCCATTTGTTAAATTCAAGTTTTTAATCATATTTTTTGGATATATGTTTAGGTTTTGAACAATTCCATTTAATCTATTAAGAGCGAAATCTAGTGCTATAGTTGAGTCTGGGCCTATATTTCTTTCAACGCTTGAGTGAGAAATATCTCTTTCATGCCATAAAGCAATATTTTCTAATGCTGGTATCACATTCGCTCTAACCAACCGAGCTAATCCACTTAGATTTTCACTTAAAATTGGGTTTCTTTTATGCGGCATAGCAGAGGATCCTTTCTGTTTTTTCCGAAAAACTCTTCTACTTCTAAAACTTCAGTTCTTTGTAAATGTCTTATTTCAATTGCAAATCTCTCAATAGAACTAGCAATAATAGCTAGAGTAGCAAAGTATTGTGCATGTCTATCTCTAGGAATAATTTGAGTTGATATAGGTTCTATCGAAAGATTTAATTTTTTTGCAACATGCCGTTCTACTCTAGGATCTATATTTGCAAAAGTTCCAACCGCTCCTGATATCGCGCATGTCGATATTTCTTTTATTGCTGCTTCTAATCTTTTTTTGTTTCTAATAAATTCTTGATAAAAGGTTAATAATTTTAATCCAAATGTAATTGGTTCTGCATGTATTCCATGACTTCGACCTATACATAAAGTAAATTTGTGTTTTAAAGATTGTTTTTTTATTGATTTTAATAAAATATCGATGTCTTTAAGTAATATTTCTCCAGATTGTTTGAGTTGAAGATTAAAGCAGGTATCTAATACATCTGAAGAGGTCATACCTTTATGCAGATATCTGGCCTCTTTACCAGCTCTTTCAGTTATTGATGTTAGAAAAGCAATCACGTCATGTTTAACATGATTTTCAATTTCTAAAATTCTTTTTACATTAATTTTACCCTTTGATTTTACTTTCTTTACCACTCCTCTCGGAATGATTTTAAGTTTCTCCATGGCTTCAGCGGCAGCTAATTCAATTTTAAGCCAAATGCTAAATTTATTCTCCTCATCCCAAATAGCTTTCATCTCTTTTCTGGAGTATCTATCTATCATTATTTATATGGAGGAAAATTTAAACCTTTTTTTGAAATGGTAAAAATTTCGTATCCATCATTTGTTATACCAACAGTGTGTTCAAATTGTGCAGATAGTTTTTTATCTTTAGTAACTGCAGTCCAACCATCACTTAAAACTTTTATTTCATATTTACCTTCATTAATCATAGGTTCAATAGTAAATATCATACCAACCTCAAGCTTTTGACCCTCACCGTTTTTACCGTAATGAAGAACATTAGGCTCTTTATGAAAAGTTTCGCCTGTCCCGTGACCACAAAAATCTCTAACAACTGAATATCCTTTTTTTTCAGCATATTTTTGTATCGCCTCTCCAATATTACCTAAATGAGAATTTAATTTTAAAGCCTCAATACCTTTCATCATTGCCTCGTAAGTTGTTTCAACAAGTCTTTTTGCTCTTACAGATACTTCACCTACATAGAACATTCTGCTTGTATCTCCATGCCAGCCATCTTTAAACGCAGTTACATCCACATTAATTATATCTCCCTCTCTTAAAACTTTATCACTCGGAACACCGTGGCAAACAATATGATTGCTAGACGTACAACAAGTTTTAGGAAAGCCTCTATAAAATAAAGGAGCAGAAAAAGCTCCATTATCATTTATAAATTCGTAACATAAATTGTCGATTTTATTTGTACTAATTCCTGGTTTAATAAATTTTGATAACTCGTCCAAAGCACCTGATGCAATAGATCCCGCAACTCTAGTTTTAGCGAAAGCTTCTTGAAGTTTATTAGTCATTAATTTAAAATTTTATTTGTCTATTTAGTTTTATTCCTTTTGAATAAAATTTACAATCGTAGCAAAGTATTTTTACATTTTTTCTAATCGATTTTGTTAGTATCTCAGAATATTCAACATCAATATCACTAGCTATTTTAAACATTTTACAGTCCTCTCTTTGAATAACGAAGAGAAGATAAGATCTATAACCTTGTTGAACCGCTTTAATTAATTCATTCAAATGTTTTTTACCTCTCTCTGTAACAGCATCTGGAAATTCAGCTGTGCCTTTGTTTCTTACTAAAGTTACATTTTTTACTTCTAGAAAAGATTTGGAATTATTATCATCTAAAAGAAAATCAAATCTTGTTTTATCTCCAAATTTTTGTTCTGGGTTTACTTTCAATGAACTAGAAAATTCTTTAATATAATTCTTTTGTAAAGCTTCTAGAACAATTTTATTAGTTAAATGTGTATTTACTCCAACCTTATTACCATCAACCTCTATAATCTGAATTGTGTATTTTAATTTTCTTTTTTGGTTTTGTGACTCAGTAAACCAAACTTTGTTTCCTTTTTTTAGAAGACCCATCATAGATCCAGAGTTAGGACAGTGAGCTGTAATAATTTTATTTTTTACTTTAATATCTACAAAAAAACGTTTGTATCTTTTTATTAAAACTCCTGATATTAATTCACTCTCAAAATTCATATTTTTATTTACTATGAAGAAAGCTAACAATAAAAAAATAAATGCTGCAATTCTTATAATAGGTAATGAAATATTATCAGGAAGAACACAGGATTTAAATGTTTCTTTTTTGGCAAAATGGTTAAACGGTGAATGTGGTATTTCAGTAGAAGAAGTTAGAGTAATTCCAGACAATGCAAAAAAAATAGCAAACAATATTTTAAATTTAAGAAAAAATTTTAATTATGTTTTTACAACAGGAGGAATAGGACCTACGCATGATGATATTACAGCCCAATCTATAGCTAAGGCATTTAATGTTAAATATGAATTTCATAAAGAGGCTTATTCAATATTGGAAAAATATTATGGAAAAAAATATTTTAATCCTGGGAGAAAAAAAATGGCAAAGATGCCCAGAGGCTCATCGCTCATCTACAACCCATCTAGTGCGGCTCCTGGATTTATAATTAAAAATGTAATTTGTTTGCCAGGAGTACCTTCAATACTTATTTCAATGATTGACAATGTAAAAAAATATTTAGTTAAGGGAACACCCATCATTAGTACCACAATTAGTTTACACGCAGTCGAAAGTGATGTTTCTGTAGAACTTAGTAAAATTCAAAAAAAATATTTGAAAAAAGTTGAAATTGGGAGTTATCCTTTTTTTCGTTTAGGAAAAATAGGAGTTTCAATAGTTTTAAGATCCTCAAATAAGTCTATGATATCTTCATGTTATTTGGATATAAATAAAATAATTAAAGGGAAAAAAATAAAGGTTTTTAAAAAATAGATGTTATATTTTGCCTACGGCAGTAATTTAAATCATAGACAAATGAAGCATAGATGCAGTGGTTCTAAATTTATAAAAAAATTTACTTTAAAGGGACACAAGCTAATATTTAGTCACTCTAATCCAAAAAACAAATATGGTCATGCTAATGTACAAAAAAAGAACGGTTTTAATGTATTAGGCTGTATATGGAATATTTCAAAAAAAAATGAGGATAATTTAGACATTTACGAAGATGTGCCTGGATATTATCAAAAAGAATATTTTATTTTAAATGGAAGAAAAGTTTTATTTTATAAACAAAATAAATTTATTAAAAGAAAACCCACTTCTAGATATTTACATACAATAATAGAAGGTTATAAAGATTGTAAACTAGATTTAAGTTTTTTAAGAAAAAGGATTACTTTCTATACCTTAAACTACAAAATTATATGGTGAAATAAATTTTATGTCAAAAGTCATTATAATAGGAGCTGGTGCCATGGGTTCTGCTTTTGCTTTTCCGTGCTTGGACCGCAATCATGATACAACTGTTATAGGAACACATTTAGAAGACAAATTTATCGATGAATTAAAAAGCGATAATAATTTTCACTCAGCTATAAAGGTAAACATTCCTAAAAGTATTAATATTTCAAAATTTGAAAAGTTTGATTCAATTTTAAAAACAAAAACCGATCTTATAGTTCTAGCTATAAGCTCAAAAGGAATAGAGTGGATAGCTGAACAGCTTCCTAGGGTTTTTAAAGATTTAGAACTACCGCCTTTATTAATGCTCACTAAAGGGCTAAGTGTAAATCAAAATAAATATGAGCTATTAGTAGATAAGTTAGAACGTTTACTTAATTCAAACGGAATTTTAAAAACAAACATATCAGCTGTAGGGGGCCCATGTTTAGCAGCAGGCTTAGCAAACAAGGTTCATAGCAGCGTTGTTATCGCCAATAAAGATATAAAAATTGCTAAGAAAATTTCAGAATTATTAAATACTAATTATTATCATACATCTTATAGCGATGATTTAATAGGAGTTGAAGTTTGTGCTGCAATTAAGAATATATTTTCTATGGCTGTAGGGGCATCGAAAGGCCTTTGTAGTAACAATGCAACTAATGAAATTAAAGAAAAAAATTATTTAAATACAGCTTCGGCGTTAATTAAACAGTCAATTTACGAAATGGAAATATTTACTAAACTACTTAAGGGAAAAAAGGAGACAGTATCTGGTTTAGCAGGACTGGGAGATCTTTACGTTAGTTCTGCAGGTGGTAGGAACAGCAAAATGGGATCTTATCTTGGAGAGGGAATGACTTTTTCTCAGGCGAAAAA
>MDTE01075345.1_pt1 | contig 12889 bp, 7 predicted proteins | sample 811231 | NCBI WGS metagenome assembly MDTE01 (sample SAMN05326651, study PRJNA326480) | marine metagenome | isolation source: seawater | place: Indian Ocean: Red Sea | collected 2010
AGTGAGATAGGTATTTTTGGATTAAACCCAAAATCGTGCTGTAATGAGCTAATGTCAGCGAAAGTTTCTGGAACATCCCCAGGTTGGAGAGGTAAAAAATTTTTTGTGGCTTTAATTTTAAGCTCATCCTCAATAATTGAAATGAAATCCATTAAAGATTCAGAGCGGTGGTTCCCAATATTATACAAACGAGCAGAACCTTCCGTCTGGTTAGCGACGGGAGGATTGTCTAAGCAACTAAGTACACCAGATACAATATCATCTATATAGGTGAAGTCGCGACGCATATTCCCATGATTAAATATGTCAATTGGCTCCCTTGCTAGTATTTTACGCACGAAAATATAGGCAGCCATATCTGGTCGGCCCCAGGGGCCATAAACTGTGAAAAACCGCAAACCTGTTGTAGGAATTTGGTAGATATGCGCATAAGCGTGTGCGTGCATTTCGCCCGATTTTTTTGTGGCTGCATAAAGTGAAACAGGTGTGTCTGTTCTGTCTGAAATAGAGAATGGCAATTTTTTGTTTGAGCCATAGACGGATGAAGAGGACGCATAAACAAAATGCTTAAGTTTTGGTAATTTACGTGCTGCTTCAAGCATCACTAATTGACCCTGAACGTTTGCACGAATATAGGCGTGGGGGTTAATAAGTGAATATCTTACTCCTGCTTGTGCAGCAAGATGGACAATCATTTCAATATCTTTGTTTTTGTCAACAAGACCGTCGATAGCATCAATATCAGATATATCAGCTTTGAGAAAAGTAAAGCCGCTATACTTTTTTAGTTTTGTTAGGCGAGCTTCTTTAAGCTTAAGATCGTAATAGTTATTCAAGTTATCTATTCCGCTGACTTTATCTCCTCGCTCAAGAAGATGAAGAGACACATGGTAGCCAATGAAACCGGCACAGCCCGAAACAAGTATTGTCATTATTATATTATCCAGTTAGTTCTGTTGCAGCTTTCTATACACTTTATATAAAGGGAAAGCACGATAGAATAGCTGTTGGCACCGAAGGTTAACAAAAAAAGTTGCATATTTTTGTAGATCTAAATAACGTCTTTTAAATATCATTTTGTAGTTGGACAAAAATATAATTTAGTTGGGTGTAGGTGGCAAAATATAATGGCCTTTCAGCAAATTTCCCTTGAAGATAAGTACGCCAAAAGAAAAGGACGTATTTATCTTAATGGGACCCAGGCGCTAGTGCGCTTGGCATTGATTCAAAAACACCGGGATGAACTAGAGAACTTAAATACGGCTGGCTATGTTACAGGGTACCGTGGTTCTCCGTTAGGCGGGATTGATAGAGAGTTTAAGGGTGGTTTGTCATTTCTGACTAAAAGCAATATCAAGTTTCATCCAGCGGTAAACGAAGACCTTGCAGCAACAGCTTTGTGGGGGAGCCAACAGACGAGTCTATATCCAGATGCAAGGTTTGATGGTGTTTTTGGGATGTGGTATGGAAAGGGTCCCGGCGTCGATCGATCTGGTGATGTGTTTCGCCATGCTAATCTAGCGGGTACATCCGAAAACGGGGGCATCTTAGTTTTAGCTGGAGATGATCCAGGTTGTAAGTCGTCGACCGTCCCAAGCCAAAGTGAGTACGCGTTAATTGATGCTGCAATTCCAATCTTGTACCCTGCTTCAGTTCAAGAAATACTGGATTTTGGTATTCTTGGCTGGGCCATGTCGCGCTTTACTGGACTGTGGATAGGTCTAAAGTGCATAGCGGATAATATTGATACGTCTGGATCTGTTGAAGCCGACCCTGGGCGCATGCAAATATTGCGACCAAAAGAGTTTAAAAAGCCAGTTGGAGATTTGTTCATTCGTTGGCCTGATTCGCCATTGGATCAAGAAACAAGGCTCTATTCTCATAAATTGCCGGCAGCGGAGGCATTTGCCTATGCAAACAAGATAAACAAAGTCTTGTTCGATAGTCCAAGAGCACGTTTCGGGGTGATAGCAAGTGGCAAACAGTATACTGATACGATGCAGGCTTTGACCGATCTTGGAATCGATAAAATTTTGGCTGAGAAAATAGGGGTGAAATTTCTTAAAATTGGTATGCCTTGGCCACTTGAGAAAAAAAGCACCACTGACTTTTCCAAAGGTTTGGACGAAATTTTAGTTATTGAAGAAAAGCGCCCAGTAATTGAAATGCAACTCAAGGACTTATTGTATAACATAGGTCCTGACTTGAGGCCAAAAATCGTTGGGAAATATGACGAAGAGGGACGCCCTATAATCCCTTTCACGGGAGAGTTAACGCCAGAAGATATAGCTATGGCAATAGCTGGAAGATTAGGACCTTTTGATGATACTGGATATCTCCTAAAGCAATTAGACACTTTGAAAAGGAAGAGCAGTGCCCAGGCAAGACTGATTTCTTCGCTTCAGCGTATACCGTATTTTTGCTCCGGATGTCCTCATAACATATCGACAAAGGTACCTGAAGGATCGCGGGCATCAGCAGGCATTGGATGCCACTATATGGCCATTTGGATGGACCGGAACACATCAACATTCACACATATGGGGGCGGAGGGAGCGAATTGGATTGGGCAGGCACCATTTAGTCGGACTAATCACATTTTTGTTAACATTGGGGATGGTACCTACTTTCATTCGGGAATCCTTGCTATTCGTGCTGCTGTTGCTGCCAAGATTAATGTTACCTACAAGATTTTATATAATGACGCTGTTGCAATGACAGGAGGTCAGAGCATGGATGGCCCCTTGGATATACCCATCATGGTCAAACAGGTCATAGCAGAAGGCGTTACGCAAGTAGCAATTGTATCTGAGGCGCCCGAAAAATATTCGCAAAAGCAGGGGATACCGAAAGGCGTTGATGTTGCTCATCGTAATGACCTGGATCAAGTGCAACGTAGACTTCGATGCAAAGAAGGTGTTAGCGTATTGATTTATGAGCAAGTCTGCGCAGCTGAAAAACGGAGAAGGCGAAAAAGGGGAACATTAGAAAATCCCCCTAAAAGGATTTTTATTAATAGTCATGTATGCGAAGGTTGTGGCGATTGTGGCGAGGTATCTAATTGTGTTTCTTTAGCACCGCTTGAAACGGAACTAGGCAGAAAACGTATAGTTGATCAATCTTCATGCAATAAGGACTTTAGCTGTATTAACGGGTTTTGCCCAAGTTTCGTGTCAGTAATAGGGGCTGAGCCGCGCCGGGAAAAAATTGCACAAACTAAGCCGTTTACGGTTCTTCCAGATCCCGAACCCATAACTCTTGGAATGGCTGCCTTCAATATAGTCGCAGCAGGGATAGGTGGCACCGGAATTGTGACAGTAGGGGCGTTATTGGGGATGGCGGCTCATATTGAAGGAAAGGCTGTTTCAGTATTAGATGTGGCCGGGCTTGCTCAAAAAAATGGAACCGTATATAGCCACATTCGAATTTCAGATGAGCAGTCAAAGCTGCAATCAGCAAGAGTGTGTGCTGCTGGAGCAGACCTTGTTTTAGGTTATGATATGGTTACGGTTTCCGAAACTGAAATTCTGACTAGATTTAAGCAAGAACATACAAGTGTAATCATTAATGACCATCGAATCATGACGCCGGACTTTACGCGGTCACCTGATGCAGAGTTTCCAGAGCAAGCGATTTATGATGCAATAAAAAGGGCTCTGGGGAAGAAAAAACCGATGCTGATAGATGCTAACCAAATAGTAGCCAAGCTCTTAGGTAATACTATGTCTACAAATGTGTTTTTGTTAGGATACTGTTGCCAGCTTGGTTTGCTGCCAGTCACAGCAAAATCCATTGAAAGGGCAATTGAAATTAATGGAATTTCAGTAGACGCAAATAAAAGTGCGTTTTTATGGGGTCGTCGAGCAGCGTTTGACAAAGAAAGGGTCGAAGCCCTGGTAGGGAACGTTAACAAGAAAAAAACAGTTTTTGATTTAAATATATTTATTCAGGGAAGGGCAAACGATTTAAGGGATTATCAAAACAGTAAATACGCTGAGCACTATTTAAAGATAATTGATGTAGTGCAGATTGCTGAGCAAAAAGCACGTCCCGCTTCAAGCAAGTTAACAGAAACCGTTGCTCGTTGCTTATATAAATTAATGGCTTATAAGGATGAGTATGAAGTAGCTCGGCTATTTACAGATGGACGTTTTACAAAAGCGTTATCCGAGAATTTTGAACCAGGAGCAAAGTTGAGATTCCATTTAGCTCCACCAATTTTTCCTAAGCACGATCAGGTTACTGGGAAGATAGTAAAGCGGGAGTACGGATCTTGGGTAATGTTACTTTTCCAGTTGTTGGCAAAATTAAAATGGCTTCGAGGCTCTTTTCTCGATCCGTTTAATTTATTACCAGAGCGTCGGATGGAGCGTAAGGATATCAGGGACTATGAATTACTCGTGAATCAGATAGTTAGGGGATTGACAGAGAACAATTTAAAAGCCGCAGCTGAGCTGGCTGCAGTTCCTGCCCAAATTCGAGGATTTGGATATATTAAGGAAGGCAGCCGAAAGGTTGTAAAAGAGCGACAGAAAAAACTGCTCCAGGATTTTAATGATTTAAGAAAGGCAAATGTTCATGCAGCTGAATAGATATTTTTTTCCTTTAGGTGCATATTTTTGGGTCGCTGGTTAGACACCGTTTTCGAAAAGAAAATTGGTTCACTGTGTTTATAAAATAAAATCTAGAAGCAGTGGTAGAGTGAGAAAAGAAAGGCAGGTCGACACAATTACTGCGCCGGCTACATCATTAGAGTTAGAGCTATATTTTTGAGCAATCAGATAATTAAATACAGCTACAGGCATTGTAGACTGCATAATTACAATTCCTTTGGAAATTGAATTAAGATCTAGCAACTCTGCAGTCAAGCAACCAACAAGAAACCCGCAAACTAGGCGGATAATAGATACAAGAAAACTACTAGTAAGATTTTTCTGTTTGAGCCCAGCTAGAGAAACCCCAAGTGTGATAAGCATTAGAGGGATCATCATGTCACCTAGGAGCTTAGTCGTGCGAATTAGCCAGGTAGGTGCAGGGAAATCGGAGTGGATAAAAAGTACTGCAATGGCAATGCTATATAGGAATGGAAGGCGAATTATTTTTTTAAACGATATATCACCAATTGTAATAGCAGGTCCCATGGTAAATAGGAAAATGATATTTACTGTAAAGTAGATAATGCTGAGGGCTAGCCCTTCTTGGCCAAATGCAAATAGTGACAAAGGGAGTCCCATATTACCTACATTTCCGAAAATTGTTGCGGGTAATAACTCTCGGGCTTTCAGTCCAATTAATTTTAAACAGAAATAACCAGCTACAGCGAAACCCAAGGTGCTTACTACCGATGCTAGTGCCATTTGAAAGAAATATTTTTCATCAATTTCAACAGTTACTAATGTGAAAAAGATAAGACAAGGAGTGCCAATCTTGGTAACAAGATCAGTCACCATGTCAATATCATATTTAGATTCGGACCTTGCCCAAATAAAACCGATTAGAGCACAGGAAAATACAGGTGCAATGATTTCAAGAAGTATATTATACAATTAACTAGCTCTAACTATCTCGGCAAAGGTTAGCTTTTTTTATACTATATTAGCGGAAATCACCCCAGCTTAAATATCAACACCTAATAAGCAGAAAATTTTGTTGCAAATTGATATTGCCATTTAAAGGCATTGTCTGGAGAAGATTCGATTTAAAAGCCGCATGGCCGGGTAATGTAAAAACAGATGAACTTTTTGTAGGGATCATTCAACCCAGGCGATTCGCAAAATATTAGTCGCGCCAGGGGTTCCGAATGGTACGCCCGCGGTTATGACAATAGAGTCTCCTGCTTTGGCAAAACCTTCTTCCTTGCTCATTGTTATTGCCTTTGTAACCATTTCCCGGAACGCATGAATATCTTCGGTTTGGACTGAGTGGACACCCCACGTTAACGACATTTTACGCGCTGTGTCTGATCGAGGGGTTAGACCTAAAATTGGGACAAAGGGTCTTTCTCTGGCTGCTCGCAAGGTAGTCGAGCCTGTAGAGCTAAAAGTTACAACAGCAACCGCAGAAATTGTTTCGGCAACTTGTCGCGCAGCTGCTGTAATTGCATCAGAAGCAGTGTTTTCGGGATCGCGACGTTCATTCTCTCGAGCGGTCCAGAATTGAGGATCTTGTTCAACACGGCAAATTATCCGATCCATCATTCTTACAGATTCAACTGGATACTCACCAATAGCTGATTCAGCCGATAGCATCACAGCATCTGCTCCATTGTAAATTGCGGTAGCAACATCTGACGCTTCTGCGCGGGTTGGAGTAGGTTTATTAACCATCGATTCAAGCATTTGGGTGGCGACAATCACTGGTTTTCCAGCTTTTCTGCATGATTGTATTATCTTTCTTTGTATTACCGGAACACCCTCTATATCCATTTCAACACCTAAATCGCCCCTTGCAACCATAATAGCGTCGCACAGATCAACGATGGATTCTAATTGATTGATCGCTGCCGGTTTTTCAAGTTTTGCCATTATAGCTGCCCGGCCTGCACACAGTTTTTGTGCTTCCACAATGTCTTCAACGCGTTGGACAAAACTGAGGCCAATCCACTCTACCCCTAGGTCTAAGCCAAAGATAAGATCTTCGCGATCTTTCTCGGTGAATGGCCCTACGTCGAGGAGAGCTGAAGGTACGTTAACTCCTTTATGGTCAGAAATTTTACCGCCAACAATAACTTCCGTTTCAGCTGATTTTTCATCACAGTTCAAGACCTTTAGACTGATTCGTCCGTCGTCAAGTAATATTGTCATATTTGCTTTGAGCGCAGAAAAAATTTCACAATGGGGGAGCTCAATTCTTTCTGCGTCACCTGGTGCACTATTCATATCGAGCCTGAAGCGTTGGCCCTTTTTCAGTATAGCTTTGCCACCAAAGAATTTGCCAACTCTTAGCTTAGGCCCCTGAAGATCAAGCAAAACACCAACCCCACGATTAAAGGTTTTTTCAAGGTTACGGATTATTTCATAGCGTGAGCGGTGTTCTTCATGCGATCCATGAGAAAAGTTCATTCTAAACACGTCGACCCCCGCTTCAAACAAATCAGATATATTGGTAGCAGAAGATGTTGCTGGGCCTAAAGTCGCAACTATTTTTGCATTTCTATTCCGTTTCATAGATCAAGCATATGCGTACGAAGCCAAACCGCCAAGTCGTTTGTGCTTTTTTGAAGAAAACGAATTAGTTATATTTTAATGTTTTAACTATCTATAGATTAGGTAATGCATTTAATTGATACTGAAGGCGTCTAGTGGAGCAGCAAATGCGAAAAATACTTACAGAGGTGTTTTGGTCACTATTTCTCGACAAGGCTGCGCGTAACAAACTAAAATTGTCAAAAGAACAAAAGAAGGTAGCCTCAAAGTTGGCGGCTAAAGGAACAAAACAAGCGCCAGTTAGCTCTGACCACAGAGATTTACATATTGGACTTCAAAGTAAAAAACTAACTCAAGATAAACCTCATGACCATGTTGGAAATACGGCTATAGACACTAGGATGCCGCCAGATCGAAGTAGCTTAATCAAACACGCTGTCAATATTCATCGGAAAAAACAGATTTTATTAAAACAATTACCACCAGATAAACGCTTGCAGCTAAGGAAAATTGCAATGAACCTTTTTGGGCAGGCTTTGCAACGGAAATAATGATCTGTCATGTCCAACGTGAAGAACAGTACAATTACTGAACTTGTGAATGGGTTGTTAGAAGGAGATCGTCGATCTCTCTCACGTGCAATAACCTTAGTAGAATCGACCCGAACAGATCATAGAAAAATAGCAAAAACAATTTTTAAGATGTTACCTCTGAGAGAGCAAGCCTCTATCCGCATAGGAATTTCAGGTGTTCCAGGTGTCGGTAAATCAACGTTTATTGAGGCTTTGGGACTACATATTGTCGATGAACGAAAAAAGCTGGCTGTCTTTGCTGTGGACCCTTCTAGCCCAAAGACGGGAGGGTCTATTCTTGGCGACAAAACTCGGATGCCAGAACTATCTCGGGATGAAAATGCTTTTATAAGAGGTACCCCTTCAGCTGGATCACTAGGGGGGGTTGCTAGACGGACGCGTGATGTTGTTTTGCTTGCAGAAGCTGCAGGTGCAAATGTGGTCCTAATAGAAACAGTTGGAGTCGGACAATCCGAATTCGCAGTTTCTGATATTGTGGATTTTTTCGTTCTTTTAGTGGCACCGGGTGGTGGTGACGACTTACAGGGTATAAAAAAGGGGATTATTGAATTAGCAGATCTCGTCATAGTGACAAAAGCAGATAGTGACTTAATTCCAGCAGCTGAACGGGCTGTTAGGGATTATTCCTCTGCCTTAAATCTTTTAAATTCTGAAGATTCTGAATTTAAACCAAGTGTAATATCGTGTTCTGCGCAAACCGGAATAGGGATCCAAGAGACTTGGATAAAGATAATTGAAGGGGTTGACCTCTTGTCATCGTCAGGGGAATTGACATCCAGGCGAAGAGAGAGGGTGCAGTCTCTGATGTGGGAAGAATTAACGACAAGGATTATGGATGAAGTTCGCAAAAATCCGCAAGTGAGGGCAGTAGCGTCTGACTTGGAAAAAAAACTAGAAAAAGGCGAATTAGGCCCGGTTGATGCTGCAGACACTTTATTTTCAGTTTTTCATAAAAAAGGCTAATGCTTTTGCAACAAAGCTGAAACCTTGGCTGCAATCATTCTAATTCTAATAAAGGATATCACTTTTCAAACTGAAATTTCTCGTTTTCCCCGATATTCGCTTTTGATATGGTAGCTAAGTTTTGGACCTGATAGTATTAAAGGGGAGCTTGTTTCCTATGCTTTTTAAAAGGTTAATGATAATTTTGATTTTGTCACTTTTCTCAATATGTGATTCCGTAAATGCCCAGTTAAATAAACAGCAAAATAGATTGTTGATGGAGTTGAAATATGGGACGGTTATTATCGAGATGTTGCCGAAATTAGCACCTTTGCACGTTGAGCGAATAAAAGAGCTGGTGAAAGCAGGGTTCTATGACGGGTTAGTATTTCATCGGGTCATCGAAGGTTTTATGGCTCAGGGAGGTGATCCAACGGGTTCAGGGCGTGGCGGAAGTGGGAGGAATATTCCAGCCGAATTCTCTAAGGAACGGCATGTTCGTGGCACTGTTTCAATGGCTAGAGCCTCTGATCCAGATAGTGCAGATAGCCAGTTCTTTATTGTTTTTCAAACGGCCCCTTGGCTTGATGGAAAATATAGTATCTGGGGGCGAGTAGTTGCCGGGATGGAATATGTAGATAAATTGAAGAGAGGAGATAAAGCAGCGGGCGGGCTAGTGGAAAACCCAGACAAAATTTTGCGTATGACGCTGACAACTGATGTTGAAGAATAAAACGTGTATCATTTTGCTTTTTCAGCGGTTAATAATATTTGGCTCGTTTTTGAAGGCCCACTATTGTTTTCCAAGTTCAAAACCCTAAAAGGCGCTTAAACAATATTGAGCAGGTTACCCCTCTTTCTTGCCCCTCTTATCTCCTTTAGTGGGTTTGTTATAAAGTTGTTCCAATTTTTCACCGTAGTGTTTTACAACCATGTGCCTTCTTACCTTCATGGTCGGTGTCATCAATTTATTTTTGATAGTAAAGGCTTCTTTCGCAATGACAAACCGTCGAATTTTCTCGATATTTGAAAGTTTTGCATTTACCCGATCAACGACAGCGTTGAGCGCTTTATAAAAGTCTGGGTCGTTGACTAAATTAGTTAAACAGCCGTTTTTTTTGTTGTTTTCAGCCCATCCAGCCAACCAGCTTTCGTTAGGTACTATGACAGAAACCAAATGGGGGTGTTTATCACCATATACCATTGCTTGATCAATTTCAGGTTGAAGACACAAGAATCCTTCAATTTTTTGTGGGGCAATATTATCACCACCAGAATTAACTATTATATCCTTTTTTCTGTCAGTAATTACTAGGTATCCATCTTCGTCAAGATGACCAACATCACCTGTATGGAGCCACCCATCAACAAGAACCTCAGAAGTCGCAACTTGGTTGCGCCAGTAGCCTTGCATTACTAACTCGCCACGAACTAAAATTTCACCATCGTCAGCTATACGCACCTCTGTCGCTAGGACGGGAGGCCCAACAGTATTCATTTTTATTTTGTTTGGCCTATTAACACTAATTAAAGGTGCAGATTCAGTCTGTCCATAACCTTGCAAAATTCGAAGGCCTAACGAGGTGAAAAAAAATCCAATTTCTGGATTTAAGGGTGCACCTCCTGAAACGAGTGCTTTGAGCCGTCCACCAAAACGTTTTCGAACACTATTTCTTACAAGCCTATCTAACAGGAAGTTAGTGATACAATCAATAAAGCCGAGTTTTCCTAGTTTCTGTTTTTTATTGCCAAGTTTAATCGTTTTAAAAAAAAGTGCTCTCTTTAATATGCCTGCTTTATCGAGGCCATTTGTTATACGCTGGTGCATAGATTCATATAATCTAGGCACAGCCGTCATGATGGTAGGTCGGGCTTCAAGCATGTTTTTGGAAAGTGTCTCAATTCCCTCTGCATAATAAACTTCCGCGCCAATAGAAATCGGGAAAAACTGGCCTGCCATGTGCTCATATGAGTGGCTTAACGGCAAGAAGGAGAGAAATATTTCATGGCCAAGTCCAAGTTCTTCCAGGGCATCTCGTGCCCCGGCGCAATTATGCAGGATTGCTCCATGGCTTAAAACTACACCTTTTGGAGCACCGCCCGTTCCTGATGTATAAATTATGCAAGCAGTATCAATTCTTTGCCATTGATTGGTTATTGAGAGGATATCTTTATCAATTTTTTCACCACTCTCCAATACGTCGTTTTGGCTGATAACCTGGACGTCAGGTACATTTTGTAGTTCGGGTGCTTCCATGCAGATAATAAACTTAAAATCAGGTGCTTCACTAGCCGATGGGACTAATTTTTTGTAAAGGTTAGTTGTAGAAACAATCCCTCCCCTAGCACCACTATCATGCAGTATATGGCGATAGTCGTCTTCAGTATTAGTAGTATAAGTAGGTACAGCAATGGCGCCAACTGAGAGAATAGCAAGTTCAGAAATCATCCATGCAGGTCGGTTTTCTGATGCTAGAATGACACGATCGCCAGGTGCTACGCCTTGGTAGATAAGGCCTCGGGAAAGCGAAAGCACTCTTTCTTTTGTTTCATGCCAGGAAATTGGAACATAAAGACCTTCGTGCTTCTTCCAGAGAAAGGGGCGATCAGTAAATTTTGAAGCTTGATCAAAAAACATCTGTGGCAGATTGTCCCACGTCTCAGCTTTTTTCTCTTGAATTAAAGTCATTATTTGCTTCCTTATTTCAATCAACCTTACAATATATTTCAGCGGTAATCACATACTAACTTTCTCTTATCAGTTACGTATTGTAAAATTCGAGATCGTAGCAAGTAGCACTTGAAATTTACAGGGGACTTGCAGTAATAATTTTTTTAAAATCGTTTTGTGTATAGCTTGAAGGCATAAAGGTTATTGATTTTGTATATATTTGCTAAACTTTTGTAAATCTTTGAGGATAATGCAGTGGATGAGGATAATTCTCTAACAGGGCGTGTTATTAGATATGCAAGGGTTGGGGGAGCAGTCAGTAACCTAGCGGCAAAAGCAGCTAGCGGCCGGCTGCTGGGTGGGAGTTTTAGTCACTCGAAGCAGGCAGCAGACCTGCAAACAGCATTAGGAGGTCTGAAAGGTCCCCTGATGAAAGTGGCACAAATCCTAGCAACAGTGCCTGACCTTTTGCCTTCGGAATACACACGAGAATTTATTAAGCTGCAGTGTGAAGCGCCATCAATGGGGCGTTCATTTGTTAAGAGAAGGATGGCGGCAGAGTTAGGTGCGTCCTGGCAAGTAAAATTCAAAGAATTTAGCGTTGATGCAAGCAAGGCGGCGTCACTAGGTCAGGTGCATAAAGCACTTTCGCATGCGAACGATATTTTAGCATGCAAGATACAATATCCAGATATGGAATCTGCAGTTGAAGCTGACCTTGCCCAATTAAAATTCGCATTCTCGATCTACCAACGTTATGATAAAGCTATAGATCCTAGCGAAATTCATATGGAGCTTTCAGAACGCTTACGTGAAGAGCTTGATTATACTCGCGAAGCCCGCAATATAGGGCTTTACCGCTATATGCTTGGTCACGAAAGAATGATCCATATTCCAACAGTAATAGAGGAATTATCGACTAAACGTCTTCTAACGATGAGTTGGCTCGATGGGGAGCCGTTAATGGACTTTATTTCCTCAGAACAAGCAGTTCGCAATAAAGTTGCAAAAAATATGTTTAGGGCTTGGTATTTACTATTTTATAATTTTGGCATCATCCATGGTGACCCGCATTTAGGTAATTATACCATAAGATCGGATGGCTCAGTGAATCTCCTAGATTTTGGGTGTATCAGGGTATTTCGTCCAAATTTTGTTACTGCAGTAATTGATCTTTTCCGGGCACTGCGAGATAATGATATGGATTTAGCGGTAAAAGCTTATGAAACTTGGGGGTTTACCAAATTAGATAGACAAATTATCGCCATACTGAATCAATGGGCCCAGTTTCTTTATGGACCTTTACTGGAAGATAAGGTACGTACGATCCAGGAGGATAAGGGAACGGCTTACGGCACAGGGATTGCCGCAAAAGTGCATACTCAATTAAGGGAGATTGGAGGTATCCAGCCACCGCGGGAATTTGTTTTGATGGATAGAGCGGCTGTTGGTCTTGGAAGTGTATTTACTCATCTTAAGGCGAAGATTAATTGGCATCGCATGTTTCATCAGCTGATTGATGAATTTGATGAAGCAAA
>MDTE01102803.1_pt1 | contig 12889 bp, 14 predicted proteins | sample 811231 | NCBI WGS metagenome assembly MDTE01 (sample SAMN05326651, study PRJNA326480) | marine metagenome | isolation source: seawater | place: Indian Ocean: Red Sea | collected 2010
GATGCTATTGTTGAGCCAATAGCTAATTCAGTATGGTATTTTATTTTAGATAAATGGTGGGCTAGTAAAGTTAAGAAATAACTCTCAACTGCCTAAAAAGAATCAGTTAAATGAATAATAAAAGTAGAATATTAATTTTTACTGACCTTGATGGAACAATCCTTCATAGGGATACATTCAACTTTGATATAGTAAAGGATTATATTTTAAGCTTACTATCTAAAGGAATGTACATAATTCCAAATTCGAGTAAAACTGAAATTGAAATTACTAAATTTAATGAAGAGCTTGGGTCTGAGTTACCTTACATTGCAGAAAATGGATCAATAATACATGGTTTAGATCTATTAAATACAAATTTTCCAAATAAAATTATTCTTAGCAGAGAGAAAGAAGAGTTACATAAAATTTTTAACGAAAAGGTACCTGATGAGCTAAAAAGTAAATGTATTCAAATTTCTAAAATGAATAAAAAAGAGCAAGAAGAAATATTTGGTCAAAAAAATGATAAACTTAAAAATGCTTTAAAAAGAAAATATACCTTACCTTTTTTATTTAAAGGAAACAAAAATGAAAAAAATAAGTTATTAAAAATTTTAAGTTCTAGCTCGTTAACTCTTCAAGAAGGCGGACGTGTTTTAAACCTTTGTGATAATATTAACAAAGTAAAATCAATGAATAAAGTTATTAAAATTTTAAAAAAAACTGAGAATAAGATTACAACAATCGCAGTTGGTGATAATTTTAATGATTTAGATATGCTAAGAAATAGTGATATTCCCTGTTTAGTTTTCAATGATAAGTTCAAATTAGACCAAATTAATATTAAGAATCTTATAATTTCAAACAAGCCATCACCTGAAGGCTGGTCTGATGTGATTAAAAAGGCCCTAGCTAAATTGGATTATAATGTCTAAAATTATTTATGAGTGAATTTTCTCAAAATGGAATAATTTCAACTTTGCATGATTTCGGTACGAGGTCTACAACTGAAATTGAAAAAGATTTATTAAAATTCTCAAAAGAGAGAAAGATGGAATTAATCCTACCTTGTCTCTATTCTGAATTAGAGGGATCAGCCTTGCCAAATATCGTTGAGGAAATTAGCAAAACAAAATATTTAGATCATATAATTGTTGGACTTGATAAAGCTAATGAAAACCAAGCTAAGAAAGCATGGAAATTTTTTAAAAAATTAAAAACTCCATTTTCACTCTTGTGGAATGATGGACCGGGATTAAAAAAACTTGATCAAGAATTAAAAAAAAAAGATCTTGCTCCTAACGAGCTTGGTAAAGGGAGAAATGTTTGGTATTGCATAGGAATGTCAATTGCAAGAGATACAGCACGATCAGTTGCTCTTCATGATTGTGATATTAAAACTTATGATAGAAGAATGTTGGCAAAACTTTTTTATCCTGTTGTAAACCCTCTTTTTAATTTTGAATTTTGTAAAGGATACTACCCAAGAGTAGCTAACGGAAAAATGAATGGGCGTGTGGCTAGATTACTCGTTTTTCCTTTACTCACTGCTTTAGAAAGAACTATTGGTAAATGTGATTATTTAAATTTTATGAAATCTTTCAAATACCCATTAGCTGGTGAATTTTCTTTTAGACGTAACGTATTGCCTGAACTTCGGATTTCATCTGATTGGGGAATAGAAATAGGTATTTTATCTGAAATGCAAAGAAGTTTCTCTCCTCAGAATATTTGTCAAGTCGACTTGGCTGAAACATACGATCATAAGCATCAAGTTTTATCAATTGATGATGAAACCAAAGGTTTGTCAAGAATGTCTATAGATATTATAAAAACATTTATTAAAAAATTAGCAACTCAAGGTAATACATTTAGTCGAGAAAAATTCAGATCATTGAAAGCTACCTACTATAGATCTGCTTTAGACTTAATAGATATTTATAGAAGTGATGCTTACATGAATGGTTTAGATTTCGACTCTCACACTGAGGAAAAGGCTGTCGAGTTATTTGCTATAAACATAATGAAAGCAGGAGAAGCATTTATTCTAAATCCTATGGACACACCTTTTATACCAACATGGAGTAGAGTAAAGAGTGCAATTCCAGATTTTTTAAGCCGATTAGAAAGAATAGTGAATGAAGATAACAAAAAATATAATTAATGTTATCAAAATTAAATCAAAAAAAAATAAAACTAAAACTTTATAACATTTATAAGTCTGAGCTTTCTAAATCAAAAATTGATATTTACTTTAATGAAATATTACAATTATTAAACCAATTTAATAAAACAAATCCAAAAAAGAAAAAAGTCATTTCTGAAAAAACTAATCTTCTAATTTGTTATGGAGATAGTGTATTTGATAAAGACCAAAAACACTCAATTAAAGTTTTTAAAAAATTTTATAGTAAAAAATTGATAAAATATTTTGATACAGTTCACTTTTTACCTTTCTATCCATCTAGTAGCGATAGTGGTTTTGCAGTTAAAGACCATTACAAAATTGATAATAAGCTTGGTAAATGGTCTGATATAAAAGATATCTCAAAAAAATGTAATGTAATGGCTGATATTGTCATAAATCATTCATCTGCAAGAGGACTTTGGTTTAAAAATTTCTTAAAATCAAATAAACCGGGGAAAGATTATTTCATTAAAGTAAATTCTAAATTTGATACATCAAAAGTAATAAGACCTAGAGACCATAAACTTTTAAAAAAAATTAACATTTTTAAAAAAACAGATTATCTTTGGAGAACCTTTAGTGCAGATCAGATAGATTTAAATTTTAAGAATCCGGCTGTGTTATTAAGATTTATAAAAATAATGATCAATCTCATGGATCATGGCGTGACTATTTTTAGGTTGGATGCGATTGCCTATCTGTGGAAAGAAAGTGGAACAACATGCATTAATCTAAAAAAAACGCATGAAATAATTAAACTTTTTAGAATTATTTCAAATTTAATAAGGATAAATAATTTAATAGTTACTGAAACTAATCTGCCTGAGAGAGAAAATTTAAGTTATTTCGGTAAAAATGATGAGGCAAATTGGATTTATAATTTTTCTCTACCCCCTCTCTTGATACATGCTTTTTTGTTTGAGAATAGTTTTTATTTAAACTCATGGAGTAAAAAACTTCCACAAAATAAAAGAGGTAATTGTTACCTCAATTTTATTGCCTCCCATGATGGTATTGGTATTAGGCCAACAGAGGGAATTCTTAATAAAAAAGTATTAAGTGATTTTCTTAACAGGTTAAAAAAAAATGGATCTAAATTTTCTTACAGAAGGATTAAGAACAAATCAAAGAAAGTTTATGAGGCAAATATTACAGTTTTCGATGCTTTAAAAAAATCTAATTTTGATACGAATGGAAAATTTTCTTTTGAGAGATATATTTCCGCTCATTCAATAATGATTTCATTTGAAGGTGTGCCGGCAATATATTTTAATTCTTTGTTTGGAAAAACCAATGATGAAGCAAAATTTATAATTACAGGAAATAATCGTGATGTTAATAGGTATAAATGGAATTTTAAAAATTTAACAAATAAGCTGAATATCAAAAACTCTCACGAGAAATTTTTTTACCAAAAAATTTCAAATTTACTTAATATAAAAAAAAAACAAAAAGCATTTCACCCTAATGCAGATAGGCAAACTCTTTATCTTGGAACAAAAATATTTTGTTTTAAAAGACAAAGTATTGATAAAAAACAAACTATTATATGTATGACTAATTTGTCATAAAAGGATCAATATCTAAAGATTAATAAAAAATTTTTGCATTATAAAGATTTACTTGGTAGCAAGATATATCTAGCAAAAGACAAAGGAATTACATTAGATCCTTTTCAAACTGTTTGGCTGTCAAATTTATAATTTATTTTTCCCATTCAAATCTTGGAAAAGAGTCAAAGATTTTTAGAATTCCTTCTGACCATTCTTTTGAGACTTTTAAAAACTCATCATCTGTAATATTTAAACATTTTTGAGACTCGATTTGATAGTTATCTTTTTTATAAACCACAAAATCAATAGGTGGACCAACTGTTAAGTCACTTTTTAAAGTTGAATCCATTGATATTAATGCACATCTAGCAGCATCGCCAATTGAAACATTTGGAGTTATTACTCTATCTAATATTGGTTTACCGTATTTTACTTCTCCAATAACTAAGTATGGCTTGCTATCCGCTGGTTTAATATAATTTCCTTGTGGGTAAATCAAAAATAATTCCATTGGCTTACCTTTAATTTGTCCACCTACAATAAAGGTTGATCCTAAAATTACGGTATCGGTATTCATTCCTTTGGGTGATGAATGCTTTATATTCAACTCTCCAATATATTTTGCTATTTGATCAAAATCTTCGCAAGTATTTAAATTTTTTTTTCCTGTTTTATTTGATAAATCTTTCTCAATAGATTTATAAACTGCCTGTGAGGTTGCTAAATTACCTGACGTAACAATTATAATCGATCTGTCTCCAACATCATGAGTATACATTTTTGAGTAAATGTTTACGTCACTCAGTCCAGCGTTCGTTCTAGAGTCTGAAGCAAAAACTATACCTTCTTGTGTTTTTATTCCTATGCAATAAGTCATTGTTTTTTTGATTTTTATAACTATATATACCCTAAATCTTCATAACAGGTATATAAAATTTGCGCTTAAAATAAAAAAAAATATTTATCATAATAAACATATGACAAGTCTTTGGAAAAACTATGATGCTAAATCCTCTTATGATGAGTACTTAACTCCTGACAGAAAGTTAAGGAAAGAGGCAAAAATAATTTCTAGTATTTTAGATAAACACGGCAAAAAAAAACTTCAAGAAATTGATAAAAACTGTATGAGCACAATAGACTCTAGAGGTATTAATTTTAAAGTCTATTCAGCAGATAAAAAAGCTGCTGAGGAAAAAAAATGGCCTCTTGATATCATACCTAGGATTGTTTTAAAATCTAAATGGAACAAAGTTAAAAAGGGTTTAATTCAAAGAGCTAAAGCAATTAATCTTTTTATTGATGATGTTTATAATAAGAAAAAAATATTTAAAGATAAAATTTTACCAGAAAGTATAGTTTTTAGATCAAAAAATTATTTAAAACAATGTGATGGTTTTAGTCCTAAAAGAAAAATTTGGTCCAACATATCTGGTATAGATCTAATTAGAAATATAAACGGTGAATTTTTAGTTTTAGAGGACAATCTACAAGTTCCATCGGGAGTTTCTTATATGCTTGAAAATAGAATGGTGATGAGCCAAGTTTTTCCTCAAATTTTTACAAGATACAGAGTTTCTCCAGTAAGTCAGTATTGCAACAGACTTTACCATTGCATGATAGATGCGATCCCCTACCAAACAAAAAACCCTCATATGGTTGTGTTAACTCCTGGTATTTATAATTCTGCATATTTTGAGCATTCTTTTTTAGCTCAACAAATGGGAATAGCTCTTGTTGAAGGAAAAGATTTATTTGTCGAGGATGACAAGGTATTTATGAAAACAATTGGGGGTAAAATTAGAGTTGATTGTATTTACAGGCGATTGAGTGACACATTTTTAGATCCAAAAACTTTCTTCAAAGGTTCTTTAATTGGAGTTTCAGGTCTATTCAAAGCTTATAGAAAAGGAAACGTTGGAATTTTGAATGCACCAGGAACAGGATTTGCTGATGACAAATTAATCTACTCATACATGCCAAATATAATTAAGTATTATTTAGGAGAAGACCCTAAAATACAACAAGTAGAAACATTCAGGTGTTTTGAAAAAATTCAACGAGACCACGTAATTGAAAATCTGGGCAAAATGGTTGTAAACCCTGCCGATGGATCAGGTGGTTACGGTATCATGATTGGTCCTAAAGCAAAACTCCAAGAAAGAGAAATGTTCCAAAAGAAAATTATGCAAAACCCTAGAAACTATATTGCACAACCTTTAGAGGTTTTATCGACAACCCCAACTCTGCAAGGTGATTTATTCGAACCGCGTCATCAAGATTTAAGGCCATTCATTCTATCCGGTAAAGATACTTATGTAACAATGGGAGGTTTAACTCGTGTTGCTCTTAAAAAAGGAAGTACAATAGTCAATAGTTCTAGAGGTGGTGGGTCTAAAGATACTTTAATTGTTGGTTAATTTAAATTTTCTAATTTGATTATTATTACTATATAATCATAATATTGAATTATATGAAAATTACAGTTCTTATAATTTCTTACAAATCTTTAGAAAAATTACAAAAATGCATTGAAAAAATTGGAAATAATAGAGAAATATTAGTTGTAGAAAATTCCTCTCAAAAAAAAATTAAAGAAGTAATTGAAAGTGAGTATGACAATTGTAAGGTTATATTGAATAATTCAAATTTAGGTTATGCCAAAGCTTCAAATATTGGTTTTAACAATATTAAAACCGATTACGCGTTATTACTTAATACTGATATAATAATAACTGATAAACAAATAAATGAAATAGAAGATAAAATAAAATCTCTAGACAACGATTTTTCACTTGCAAGCCCTATTTCTGATGATTTAATTGACTTCAATCAAAATAACAAAATAGACAAATTTTTTGTTAATAATAACGATGGATTTAATTATCAACAGGAAATATCTCAAATTGCACTCGTAAAAGGTTGTTCATTAGTTGTGAATTTAAAAAAGTTCAATAATGAAGATGTTTTTGATGATAATTATTTCTTTTTCTTTGAAGAAATGGACCTTTGTAGAAAAATTAAAAAAAGGGATGAGAAAATATTTGTTTTTAATAAAATTAGAGTCGAACATAAAAGTGCACAAAGTTTAGACGAAAATTTAAATGTTAAATACCACAATTTTAGACATTGGAATTATTTCTGGGGACGATTTTATTATTTTAAGAAAAATTATGGATATCTCTATGCATTGATAACTCATATTAGTAAATTATTAAGATTTGGCTTTAATATTTTGAAGTATTTTTTTATTTCAAAGTCACATTTTAACAAAAACAAATATCGTTTTTTAGGTTTATTATATTCTATAATTGGTAAAAGTTCTAAATTGAGTGTAAAAATTTTAGAAGAATAATTTAAATTTTATGGTTTTAAAGCTTGTTTTAAATATTTAATATCTAAATCACAATCTTTATAACCCTTTTTAATAATATTTAAATATCTTTCAGAGGGAAATCTAAATGAAGTTTTTTTAACCATGGTATATGTCATCACCCTACTTCCGTTATGAATAAAATAATATTTCTTATAAAGAATTGGAAAATCCTCATAAATATCGAGTTTTTTTTCATCACTTTTTGATATTTCAAATAAACCACCTGGAACAGTGCAGTCTTCTTTTAATTCAATGTCAGCCGCCCGATAGATACTCCTAAAGGTTAAACGAAAATTTTTTAATTTAATATTTTTTAAGTAAATACTGTCTTTACATCTTTTTTTCATTTGGAAATGATTAAGATTACTTCCGTAAGCAAAATATAGCATTAAATTAATAATTCTTTTTTAAAACAAAGAAAAATACTGGAGCATTATTCTTATTTGATTTTATACTTTTTATAATGTTAATTGATATTTGATGGCCAAACCATTCCGTTAATAAATAAGGAAAAAAGTTTGTCTCTACACCAAATGGATCCATTTTATTTGATGCTCTAACAGCATGCTGATCTGAGTGTTCTATAATTATATATCTATCTTTTTTAATTTGCTTTAACCATGTATTTAATGCTTTTTTTGGATCATAACTTTGATCAAGTGAATTTGAATAAACAAAATCAAAATTGTCATGCCACTCTTTTTTTTCCTCATGAAAATCATGAATGTATGAATTCTCAAAATTTTTAGCTGTTTCTGATATATCTGTTCCAATAACCTCAGAATTAGCAATTTCTTGTTGAAAACATTTTTGTTCAAAACCATTTCTTGATCCATGACAAACACCTTTGATAATTTCTGATCTAATATTTTCTTTTAAGAAATTACTTACTAATTTCAAAGTATCTTTATCTGCCCAAACTTTATCTAACTTTTGCTTATTATAATGAATTTGCGTTTCTTTATACTCCTCATAATTTTTATACTTATGAATTTTAACAAGTTCTCCAGTATTATTAATCTTGGATATTCTATAACCAAATTTAAAAAAAATTTTATTGATAAAATTTTTCAATTTTTCTAAACTTTTTGTCACAATTATCTATCTACTATTTCTATTTTTTTTTCATTAACAAATTCTAAAATCTGATTATTACAAGTGTCTATTTTTGATTGATTTTCTGAACGTAAAACAATCGATACACCAAGTTTGCCAGCATGAAAAAAAGGATAGCTTCCTATTTCAACGTCTTCATTTTTATCTTGTATCATTGTGATTTTATCAGCTATCTCACTTTCTACAGTTCTAAGACTTATTGTGTGACTTAAAATTGGTTCGCCTCCTATTATCTTATTCTTTAAACTTCCAAGCATTGACTTCATTATTGACGGTACTCCCGGTAGGCAAAAAACATTCTCTACATTAAAACCTGGAGCTCCACTAGTTGGATTTAAAATTAAATTTGCTTTTTCCGGCATCCAACACATTTTTTGTCTACCAATATTAAATTCTCCTGGTTTATAATAAGACTCTAATATTTTGAATGCTTCTTTATGTATTTCATATTTTAATCCAAATGCTTTTGACACTGATGATGCGGTAATATCATCGTGAGTAGGTCCAATTCCTCCTGTTGTAAAAACATAGTCATTAGATTTCCTTAAAATATTTAATGTCTCTATAATAGTTTTTTCATGATCAGGTATCACTCTTACCTCTGACACATTAACACCAATAGAATTTAACCATTTTGCCAAAGTGCTTGTATTAGTATCTTGTGTCCGTCCAGAAAGGATCTCATTTCCAATAATTAAAATTGATGCATTTACTTTTGTGTTTTTTTCCATTTTGTATGTATAATTTGAATATGGAATTTACCAAGTCTTTAATAAAAGGCAAATTAATCAAAAGATATAAACGATTTTTTGTAGATGTTAAATTAAATAATGAAACAATAACTGCACATTGCCCTAATACTGGATCTATGAAAGGATTATTAGATACAGGGAATGAGGTTTTTGTTCAAAAAAATGATGATCCAAAAAGAAAATTAAAATATGGACTAGAAATAATAAAATCTAGAAAAAATCTTGTTGGTGTAAATACACATCTTGCAAACAAAATAGTTAATCATGGTTTGATGAATAATCATATTAAAGAATTGATGAATAATGATCTAATCAAACCAGAGGTATTTTTTGATAAAGAGACAAGATTCGATTTTTTGTTAAAAAAAAATAAACAAAAAATCTTTTTAGAAGTTAAAAATGTTACACTTTTCAGGAATAAAAAAACTGCTGAATTTCCTGATGCAATTACCTCAAGAGGTTCGAAACATTTAATTGCCCTTATTAATGCCACAAAAAAAGGTTATAAATCATACTTGTTATTCTTGGTTCAGATCCAAAATATGGAATACTTTAAGATAGCTAGTGATATAGATAATGAGTATTATAAAAATTATTTGGCTGCAAAAAAAGCAGGTGTAAAATTTTTAGCATACAGGTGTAAAATAAGTTCAAAAGAAATTTTTATAGAAAAAAAATTAATTATTAAGGATGAGTGAGTATTCAGAAAAATTTGAAAAAATGAGAATTGCAGGAAATTTAGCTGCAAGAACTTTAGATATGCTTACAGAAAACATCAAAGAAGGAATTTCAACTAACCGAATCGATGAGCTTGGTTATGAATTTATTAGAGACAACGGTGGTCACTCAGCACCATTATTTTATAGAGGATTTTCGAAATCTTTATGCACATCCCTAAATCATGTTGTGTGTCATGGAATACCATCTGAAGATAGAATTTTACAAGACGGTGATGCTTTAAATGTAGATGTGACAGCTATAATTAATGGATATTATGGAGATACTAGCAGAATGTTTTGTATTGGAAATACATCTGTAAAACTCAATAATTTAATTGAAGCAACTTATGAAGCAATGATGAAAGCTATAAAAATTCTAAAACCAGGTGTGAAACTTGGAGATATTGGGAATGAAATTCAATCTCATGTTGAAGAAAAGGGTTTTTCAGTTGTAAAAGATTTTTGTGGTCATGGAATAGGAGCAAATTTTCACGAACCGCCTAATATATTACATTATGGAAGTAAAAATACTGGTATAGAATTAAAACCTGGAATGACATTTACTATAGAGCCAATGATTAATGCTGGAAAATTTGAAACAAAATTACTTAATGATGGATGGACGGCTGTTACAAAAGATAAATCTTTATCTGCGCAATTCGAACATACATTAGGTATTACTGAAAATGGTTATGAAATCTTTACAGAATCTGCTAAAGGTTATTTCAAGCCTCCATATTTATAATTAATGATTAAAAGATACTCGAGAAAAGAACTTGCTGATATTTGGTCAGAAGAAAATAAATATAAAATTTGGCTTGATGTTGAAATAGCTGCAGCACAAGCAATGGAAAAACTCGGACAAATACCAAAAGGTGTGTCTTCAATTGTAAGAAAAAAAGCAAAGATAAATGTAAAAAGAATTCACCAGATTGAAAACCAAGTAAAACACGATGTAATTGCCTTTTTAACTTCTGTAACAGAAAAAGCTGGAATTAAAGCAAGATATCTTCATCAAGGAATGACTTCATCCGACGTGTTAGACACCAGTTTTAATATTCAGTTAGTTCAGTCTGGAAAAATTCTTATAAAAGATTTAGATCAAATACTTAAAGTTTTAAAAAGACAAGCAAGAAAATATAAGTTTACGCCATGTATGGGTAGAAGCCACGGCATACACGCAGAACCAATTACTTTTGGATTAAAATTAGCGTCTTTTTATGAAGAGTTTAAAAGAAATAGGAAAAGATTAGTTGATGCAATTAACGAAGTATCAACTTGTGCAATTTCAGGAGCTGTTGGAACTTTTGCAAATATCAATCCAAGTGTTGAAAAACATGTTGCCAAAAAACTTAATTTAAAAGTAGAGCCTATTTCAACTCAAATAATTCCAAGGGACCGTCATGCTTTTTATTTTTCAGTTTTAGGAATAATTGCTGGTTCTATTGAAAGAGTTGCTATTGAAATTAGACATTTACAAAGAACTGAAGTGTATGAATTGCAGGAATACTTTTCTAAAAACCAAAAAGGTTCTTCAGCAATGCCACATAAAAAGAATCCAATTCTGAGCGAAAACTTAACTGGCTTAGCAAGAATGGTTAGAAGTGCTGTGATCCCTGCCCTTGAGAATATTGCTCTCTGGCATGAAAGAGATATTTCTCACTCAAGTGTTGAGAGAAATATTGGGCCTGATGCTAATATCACAATAGATTTCGCATTAGCAAGATTAACAAACATTTTAGATAATATGATTGTTTATCCAAAAAAAATGTTAGAAAATTTAAATATTACAAAAGGATTAATTTTCTCTCAAGAGTTGATGCTTGAATTAACAAAAACAGGTTTAAGTAGAGAGAAATCTTACAAAATGGTTCAAACTTATGCGAAAAAATGTTTTGCTGAAAACTTGGATTTGTTTAATGTTATTCAAACTGACAAATACATAATGAGCAAGATTTCACCAAAAAAATTAAGAACTATTTTTAGTTATTCAAAGCATTTTAAGAATATAAATTTAATCTTTAGAAGAGTATTTAAATAATGAAAAAATTATTTATTATCTTTGTTTTAACTGCTTTTTCTACAAGTGTTGTTGCGGAAACTATCATTATGAAATGTAAAAATTATAGATATAAATATGTATCTGACGGTACTGGAGTTAAGGTGTTCAGTGCAAATATCAAAAGAGATAAAAAAAATTACCATAAATTTTGTCCTACTGAAGTAAATGAAAGCAACAACCATTTCTTAAAATCAATTGAGGGTGTAGAATTAGTTATTTCTGAATATCAGGCAATCTGTTTTACAAAAAAAGCTACATTCCTTAGTGGAGGAATTGGAACTGACTCTACTTCTGTAACAGATTTCAAAAAGCTAAAAAGATCATCAAAATATAAATGGAACGGTACTAAGCAGACTCAAAGAGAGAAATGTAAGTTGGAAAAAAACTAATGAAAAAAATTTTAGGTATTGTGTTTTTTGGATTATTACTAAGTTTTAATGCTAATGCTGCTAATGAAGGCTCAGGTCCAATAGAATTTCCTGAAAAATTTGAGAAAAGATTTAAAGACTACCTTGGACATGTAACAAATAAAAAACAATATAAATTTGCATTTGCATTTCACCCAAATGGAGCGAACGATTGGCAAGCAATCAAAGGAGGATCAGGCTCTCTTAAAGTTGCAGAAAAAAAAGCAATTAAAGCATGTAATAAAAAAGCAAAGAAAAAAGGATGTAAGATTTTTGCGAGAGGTGAAAAGATTGTTTGGAATTCAGATACTATACCAAGTGTTTATTACACATTGATAGAAGCATCTGGAGCTTTTGATTATATAGACTGGAAAGATGTTTCAATCGAAATAGGTGAAGGACCTATTACTTTAAGCAAAGATGCAACAAAAAAATTTTCAGAATATTTAGAAATTTACGAAAATAATAAAAACGAAAAAGGTTGGAGTATTTATTTTGCAGTTTCAGCAGATGGAAAAAACTCTGGTGATATGGCAGCATCCACCCCGAGTGAAAAGAATATTGAAATGGTTAAAGCAATGGCGATAGCTGAATGTATGGCAAATAATAAAAAAAAAAAATGCTTTCTATATGCAATTAATGATGAGGTAGTCTGGAAATAATGAAAAAAGGTAAAAAATTATATGAAGGTAAAGCTAAAATTATTTATGCTACTCAAGATAAAGGTTTAGTTA
>MDTE01169165.1_pt1 | contig 12889 bp, 15 predicted proteins | sample 811231 | NCBI WGS metagenome assembly MDTE01 (sample SAMN05326651, study PRJNA326480) | marine metagenome | isolation source: seawater | place: Indian Ocean: Red Sea | collected 2010
ATAGAGAAAAGAAGAATATTTTTTTTAGACAAAATATTACAAAAGTTTTTAACACTTTGTTCTAAGAAGAAAGGTAAAATTGACGCCTTATTAACTTCTTCAAAAAAACTTTCTAATGAGAAGATAGCAGATATAAGTAGACAGATTTCTAATACAATTGGTTCAAAAGTAGAATTGACTTTTAAAGTTAATCAAGATTTAATAGGAGGTATTAAACTTCAAGTAGGTAGCTTACTTATTGATACATCCATAAAAAATAAATTAAAAAAGTTTAAACAATTAATGGTAGAAAACTAGAATGGAAATTAACCCTTCAGAAATAACAAAATTACTCAAAGAACAAATTAAAAACTACGGTGAAAAGGCCGAAGTATCTGAGGTAGGAAGAGTTTTGACTGTTGGCGATGGTATTGCGAGAGTTTACGGTCTTGATAATGTCCAGGCTGGAGAAATGGTTGAGTTTAACGATGGTTCTAAGGGAATGGCTTTAAATTTAGAAAGTGACAACGTTGGTGTTGTAATTTTCGGAGATGATAGATTAATTAAAGAGGGAGACACAGTAAAAAGGACTAACTCGATTGTTGATGTACCAGTTGGTAAAGAGCTTCTGGGAAGAGTTGTTGACGGTTTAGGCAATCCGATTGATGGAAAGGGAGACTTATCTCCTAAAGTTTTAAGAAAAAGAGTAGAAGTCAAGGCACCAGGAATTATTCCGCGACAATCTGTAAATGAACCTATGCAAACAGGCCTTAAGGCTATTGATAGTTTAATACCGATAGGTAGAGGACAAAGAGAGTTAATTATAGGTGACAGACAAACAGGCAAAACAGCTGTAGCAGTTGACACAATAATAAATCAAAAAGCCATAAATGAGTCTGACGATGAGAAAAAAAAACTTTATTGCGTATATGTTGCTATCGGACAAAAAAGATCCACTGTTGCTCAGATTGTTAAGACTTTAGAAGATGCTGGAGCAATGAAGTATACTACGGTAGTTTCAGCAACAGCTTCAGACTCGGCTCCACTACAATTCCTAGCTCCATACACTGGATGTACAATAGGAGAATTCTTCAGAGACAACGGTATGCATGCGCTTATAATTTATGACGATTTATCTAAACAGGCCGTTGCTTATAGACAAATGTCATTATTATTAAGAAGACCACCAGGTAGAGAAGCTTACCCTGGAGATGTTTTTTATTTACATAGTAGATTATTGGAAAGAGCCGCTAAACTGAATGAGAAAAACGGCGGCGGATCTCTAACAGCTTTACCCATCATAGAAACGCAGGCTGGTGACGTTTCTGCTTATATTCCAACAAACGTAATCTCCATCACAGATGGACAAATATTTTTGGAAACTGAATTATTTAATCAAGGCATAAGACCAGCAGTTAATGTTGGTCTTTCTGTTTCTAGGGTTGGTTCGGCCGCACAAACCAAAGCTATGAAAAAAGTTGCAGGGTCAATTAAGTTGGAATTAGCACAATATCGTGAAATGGCTGCATTTGCTCAATTTGGATCTGATTTAGATGCTTCAACACAAAAGTTACTAAATAGAGGTTCAAAGCTAACTGAATTACTAAAACAAAATCAATACAGCCCATTAACAGTTGCTGAGCAAGTTATCTCAATTTTCGCAGGTGTAAATGGATACTTAGATGATATCAGTTTAAATAATATAAAACAATTTGAAAAAAAATTATTAGAATTAATTAAAGAAAATAATAATGAAATAATAGATCAGCTTAATAGTACTGGTAAATTAGAAGATGAAATGCAAAAGAAGATAAGCGAGATAATTTTAAAAATGAAAAAGGAAATCAAATAGAATGCCAAGTTTAGATGACTTAAAAAAAAGAATTAAAAGTGTTAAATCTACCCAAAAAATTACTAAAGCTATGAAGATGGTAGCTGCAGCAAAATTGAAAAAAGCACAAGATAATGCTGAAAAAGGTCGTCCTTATAGTGAAAAAATTCAAAATATTATTTTAAATTTAACTCAATCAATTTCAGATCCTTCAAATGCCCCAAAGCTTTTAATTGGAAATGGAAATAGCAAAGTACATTTATGCCTTGTATTGACTGCCGACAGAGGATTGTGTGGTGGTTTTAATACAAATATTTGTAAGCTAGCAAAGCAACATATTAGAAAAATGTTAAGTGAAAAAAAACAGATTAAAATTATTACAGTAGGATCAAAAGGACATGATCAAATTAAAAATGAGTTTGGAGATTATATAATTGAAAATTTAAGTTTTAAAGATAAAAAACAAATCACATTTAAAGAAGCTGATGAAATAGGTAAGAAAGTTATTGATTTATACGAGAAGGATCAATTTGATAAGTGTTATTTATTTTATAACAACTTTAAAAATGTTATTACCCAAATTCCCTGTTCAGAGCAAATAATACCTGCTTCAGTAAAAGAAAAAGAAATCATCAAAGAAGAAAAGCCAGGGTATGAATTTGAACCAGATGAAGATGAAATACTTGAGGATCTTCTTCCAAAAAATATATCCACACAAATCTACAAAGCTTTTCTAGAAAATGCAGCAAGTGAACAAGGGTCTAGAATGACTGCGATGGATAATGCGACAAGAAACGCAGGAGATTTAGTAGATAAACTCACGATAAATTATAATAGAAGTAGACAAGCATCAATTACAAAAGAACTTATAGAAATAATTTCCGGAGCAGAAAGTTTATAATGAATAAAGCAGGCGTAATTACGCAATTAATTGGAGCAGTTGTTGATGTAAAATTTGATGAGGATCTGCCAGAAATTTACACTGCATTGGAGGCAAACAATGGTGGAAATAAACTTATATTAGAAGTTGCACAGCATTTAGGTGAAAATAGTGTTAGGACTATCGCAATGGATTCCACTGAGGGATTAAAAAGAGGTGATAAGGTAGTAAACACAAAAGCTCCAATTAGCGTTCCTGTTGGTCCTGAAACTCTAGGAAGAATTATAAACGTTATTGGACAACCAATTGATGAAAAAGGTGAGGTTAAGACAAAAGAGAAGTGGCCTATACATAGATCTTCTCCAAAATTTACAGATCAATCAACTGAAACTGAAATATTAGTTACCGGAATAAAGGTAATAGATTTGTTGGCTCCATATGCCAAAGGAGGAAAAATAGGATTGTTTGGTGGAGCTGGAGTAGGAAAAACGGTAACAATTATGGAGTTGATAAATAATATAGCTAAAGCTCACGGAGGATTCTCTGTTTTTGCTGGGGTAGGAGAGAGAACCAGAGAAGGAAATGATTTGTATCACGAAATGATAGAGTCTGGCGTAATAAAAAAAGATGGAAAGGGTTCAAAAGCGGCTTTAGTTTATGGGCAAATGAACGAACCACCTGGCGCTAGAGCAAGAGTTGCTTTAACAGGTTTAACCGTTGCTGAATACTTCAGAGATAAAGAAGGACAAGATGTTTTATTCTTTGTAGATAATATTTTCAGATTTACTCAGGCTGGCTCAGAAGTTTCAGCGCTTTTAGGTAGAATACCATCAGCGGTAGGATATCAACCGACTTTAGCAACGGATATGGGAAATTTACAAGAAAGAATAACTTCAACTGGAAAAGGCTCTATTACTTCAGTACAAGCTATTTATGTGCCTGCTGATGACCTTACTGACCCTGCTCCAGCCACATCCTTTTCTCATTTAGATGCAACTACCGTTTTATCAAGACAAATCGCAGAGCTAGGAATTTATCCAGCAGTTGACCCTCTAGACTCAACTTCAAGAATTCTAGACCCAAGAGTTGTTGGAGAAGAACATTACAGGGTAGCTAGAGAGGTGCAAAGAATACTACAAGCTTATAAATCTTTACAAGACATTATAGCCATACTGGGAATGGATGAGCTATCAGAGGAGGACAAACTGACAGTAGCAAGGGCAAGGAAAATTCAAAGGTTTCTATCACAACCATTTTTTGTAGCAGAGGTTTTTACTGGGTCTCCAGGTAAACTCGTCGATTTAGACTCTACAATTAAAGGCTTCGACGCTATTTGCAAAGGTGAGTATGACCATTTACCTGAGGCGGCATTTTATATGGTGGGATCAATCGAAGAAGTTGTTGAAAAAGCTGAAAAACTCGAAAAAGATACGAAATCTTCATGAGTGAAAATTTTAAGGTAGAAATAGTAAGACCAGATAACAAGATTTTGAGTGAGGAAGCCTCAGAGGTGACATTACCATGTTATGAAGGCCAATTAACAATTTTAAAAGACCATATACCTTTTATAACTTTTTTGAGACCTGGGATAATTGAAATTAATAAAAAAAATAAAATTTTTGTTGAGGACGGAACTATTGAATTTTATGAAAATAATCTCTTAATTTTGTCAGCTACAGCAATAAGTATTGATAAATTAGAAAAAAATAGAATAAAAGAAAAAATAGAGGAAGCTCAAAAACAACTATCTAAAAAAGAGATTGACGATAAACAAAGATATATATTAAACCATAAAATAGATACTTTGAATTCACTTAATTAATAAAATTAGATATCTCAACTTCTAATTTTTTATACACATTTTTTTTAAAGTCTACAATTACTTCTGTAAGAAGTCTGTAACTTATCCATTTCCATTCAATAAATTCAGGTTTTTTTGTTTTCAAATTAATTTCTTCATCTTTACCTATAAAACGAACAATGAACCATTTTTGAGTTTGCCCTCTATATTTTCCTCTCCATATTTTGCCTAATAAGTGTGGAGGTAACTCATATTCGAGCCAATTGTTAATCTCTTTGAGAATTTTGATATTTATAATACTGGTTTCTTCTTTTAGCTCTCTTTTCATTGCATCTAGAGGCTTTTCATTATTATCTATACCTCCTTGAGGCATTTGCCATTTATCTATTGGATTATCTTTTCTTTTACCAACAAACACCTCATTATCTTTATTTAAAAGAATAATTCCCACACCAAGTCTCATAGGTAATTTATTGATCATTTTTACTTTTACGATTGAAAAAGGTTAATTGCATATTCAAGTTGATTATCGGCATTTGAATTAGCAGCTGACTCTTTAGCTTCCTCCTTAACAATAATATCAGGTGATACACCTATCTCAGAAATTGATTTTCCAGAAGGTAAATAATATTTTGAAATTGTTAATCTAATTCCTCCTCCATTTTTAAGAGGTATAATTGATTGAACAGAGCCTTTGCCATAAGAATTTTCACCTAAAATAATTGCTCTTTTATGATCTTTTAAAGCTCCAGCAAAGATTTCTGAAGCAGAGGCCGACCCATTATTAATCAAAACTATTACAGGTTTACCGTTAATACCATCACCTGATTTAGCAAAAAATTTTCTAGTCTCTGAAATTTTTCTACCTTTAGTAGAGACAATTTCTCCATCTTCAAGAAAAAAATCTGTGATGCTTATTGCTTGTGTTAGTAGGCCTCCTGGATTGTTTCTTAAGTCTACAATATATCCAATTAGTTTTTTTTCTTTTTCATATTTTTTTATAGTTTTAATGAATTGTTTGTCGCTGTTTTCGTTAAAAGATTTTAGTTTTACATAGCCTATATTATTTTTTTTACCAAGAATTTTAGACTCTACAGATTTTACTTCAATTATTTCTCTCGTTATCTCAAATGAAAGTGATTTTTTTATACCTTTTCTTCTAATAGTTAAACTAATAGAGGAGCCCACTGGACCTCTCATCAATTTAACTGCCTCCATTAGAGATTTCCCTTGCACCTGTATCTCATTTATTTTTACAATATAATCACCTGCTTTTATTCCCACTTTTTCCGCAGGAGTATCTGCGATAGGAGCAATTACTTTTACAACCCCACCTTCCATTGCAATTTCTATTCCTAAACCACCAAACTCACCTCTAGAGTCAGTTTGCATACTTTTAAATAGCTCAGGAGACATGTACGCAGAATAAGGATCCAAAGACTGCAGCACCCCGTTTATTGCTGAGTCCATAACATCAGCTTGGTCAACTTCGTCTACGTACTCTTCTTTTACCTTTTCAAGAACTTCTCCAAACAAATCAATTTTTTCATAAAGTTTGTCCGATGTATTTGCTTGAACTTTAAAACTTATTATTAAAAAAAATATTGTAAAACAACTTAGAACGCTTTTCATATTAATGCCTTTTCTTTTGGTAATTCTTCTGACCACATTTTTTCAATATCATAAAAAGTCCTTTTCTCAGGATGAAAAAGATGAACTATAATATCGATAGCATCTACTAATTTCCATTCACTGCTCTCATAACCCTCTATTCTACAATTATTTAAGCCAAACTTCTTTAATTCTACTACAATATTCTCAGAAAGTGACTGTAAGTGTCTTGATGAAGTCCCTGAAGCAATAATCATATAATCAGCGATGTAAGATTTTTTTTTAAGGTCAATTGTAATTATATTATTGGCTTTATTTTTATTTAAAGTTTTTTCTATTAATTTCCTAATTTGATTAACTTCCATTTTTGATTCTTTTTCTCAATTTTGTTGATGATATATCAACATGTGAATTATTTAAAAATTTTATATTTTTTGGTTTCAGATATCTCATTATAACAGATTTTTTTGCTTTTGTATCAAAACCTTTCCTTGAAAAAACTATAATTTTAGTCATTTTAATTAATTCTCTATAATTTTTCCATTTGTGTAAGTTAATAAGATTATCGGATCCAATGATAAAAAAAATCTCACAATTTATTCTTTTTTTTAAATATTTTATTAAAACGACCGAATTTTTTGATTTTATTTTATCTTCAAAGAATTTTAATTGAATATTTTTATTTTTTTTAATCAACTTGAGGCACATTTTTTTTCTAAAATTAAGAGAAAAAAAAGGTTTTTTTTTAAGAGGATTTTTTTTCGTTATAGCCCAAATCACTTTATCCAAATGAAAAAGTTTAAAACTTTTATTGCTTATGAACAAATGTCCCTTATGAGGCGGATCAAAACTTCCACCTAATAACCCAATTTTTTTAAAATTGTATTTTACCATTTATTTTTTTATGGTCTCACAATTCCTTTGCCTTGAACCACATATTTATAAGAGGTTAGCTGATTCAAACCTACTGGTCCTCTAGGAGGTAACTTATTAGTTGAAATACCAATTTCACCTCCAAAACCAAATTCTCCTCCATCTGCAAATTGTGTAGAAACATTATGCATAGCTATTGAGCTATTCACATTTCTTAAAAAGAAATCAGCATTTTTTTTATTATTAGAAATTATACAATCCGTATGCATAGTTCCATATTTTAAAATATGAGACACTGCTTCATTAACATTTTTCACACTCTTAATAGATACTTTTGCATCAAGATACTCGGTTTTCCAATCTTTTTCCTTTGCTAATTTAAATTTATTTTTAAATAATTTATTTATTTTTCTATCAACTATCACTTCACACTTTTTATCGATTAGGGAGTCTATAATTTTTTCAATTTTTGATTTTATGATGTTTTCATTTATTAAAAGCGTCTCGAGCGCACCGCAGATACTTGTTCTTCTCATTTTTGCATTAAGAATTATTTTTTGTGCTTGATTAAGATTATTATCTTTATCTAAATAGATATGGCATAATCCCTCTAGATGCCCTATTACGTGTACGTTAGAATATTTTTGAACTTTTTCTACTAATCCCCTTCCACCTCTAGGAACAATTACGTCAATATAATTGCTCATTTTAGATAATAAAAAATCTACCACTTTTCTATTTTTGCTTTCAATAAGTTGAAGGGCATTTCGATCAATATTATTTTTTTCTAAAGATTTCCTAAAAAGATCAGCAAGTATTTTATTAGATCTTATAGCTTCACTTCCACCTTTTAGAATTGCGCAGTTACCAGATTTAATACATAGGGCAGCAACATCTGCGGTTACATTAGGTCTACTTTCATATATTATTCCAATTACTCCAATAGAAGTTGTAACTTTTTTTATATTAAGTTTATTTTTCCCCCTCCAGCTCTCGAGAGTCCTTCCAACTGGGTTTGGAAATTTTTTAATTTCTTTAATAGATTTTATTATATCATTTATTCTTTTTTCATTTAAAACCAATCTATCCAAAACTTTTTTTCTTTTTAAATTTTTTACGTCTTTGGCATTTTCACTTATTATTTTTTTTTTATTTTTCAAAATTAAATTAATAAAGTCATTTAAAGCTTTGTTAATTTTTTTATGTTTAACTTTCTTTAAATTTTCAAAAGCTTTTTTTGATTTCTTTCCAATTGCCAAAATATTTTTCATATTATAATTTTACCATGTCGTCTTTATGAATGATCTCAGTTTTACTAGGATATCCAAGAATTTTTTCAATTTCATTACTTTGTCTTCCTTTAATTTTTTCTATCTCAATTGATGAGAAAGAAGCTAATCCTCTGGCTAACTTATTATTTTGCTCATCCATTACAAGAATATTGTCACCCTTATTAAATTTACCTCTAATCATTTTAATTCCTGCAGCCAATAAACTTTTTCCATTTTTAAGAGCTATCGATGCACCTTTATCAATATAGATAGTTCCAGGAGAACTTAAAGAGCTTACTATCCATTTTTTTCTGGCCGCCATGGCAGATATTTTTGGAATAAATTTTGTAAAAATTTTTTTATTAATCATATTTTTAATAGGATTTGTTTTATTACCATTGGCTATAAACATATAGCAACCAGCACTCATACATATCTTCGCTGCCTCTAATTTGGTTATCATGCCGCCAGAGCCATAACTGTTAATTTTTGTATCAGCTAATTTATAAGTTTCATTTGTGAGATACTGTACTTCTTTTATTAGTTTTCTTTTTTTTCCTCCTCCATATAAGCCGTCTACATCCGAAAATATAATTAATGTATCCGCACCTATAATTTGAGCAACTCTAGCTGCCAGCCTGTCGTTATCTCCGTATTTTATCTCAGAAGTTGCTGTGGTATCGTTTTCATTCACAATTGGTATTGCTTTCAGTTTAAATAAATTATCAAATGTTCTTTTTACATTTAAAGCTCTTTTCCTTTGTTCAGTATCATCAGGAGAAATTAATATTTGTCCTACTCTAAAGCTATTTTTTTCAAATATATTTTGAAATTCCTCTGCAAGATGTATTTGACCTATAGAGGCTATTGCTTGACTCATTTCAAGCTTAATCTTTTTCTTTTTTATCTTTAAGTATTTTTGCCCTAATGCTATTGCTCCTGACGAAACTATAACAATATCACTTTTTTTTTTATATTTTTTGATATCTTGAATTAAGCTATTAACCCACTTTGTTTTAAATTTACCTTTTGCATCAATTACTGTGGAAGACCCAAGCTTAATGACGATTTTTTTAGAATTATTTATTAACATTTGCTATTAAAGTCCTTTTAATAGTTTGTATATCATCTTTGTTAAAAATCGATATAATTTTGTACTTAAAATTTATTTTTCTTTTAAATTTAGACATTTTATTTTCTAAATCCTTTTTTTCAATTAAATCAGACTTATTAAAAAAAATTATTTCTTTTTTTTGAGATAATTTTACATCATAGTTTTTTAATTCAGATCTTATTTTTTTATAGTTTTCTTCGAGATTATCTTCTGTAAGATCAATTAAATGTAATAATATTTTACATCTTTCAATATGCCTTAAAAACTTGTCACCTAAGCCTATCCCTTTGTGTGCACCTTCAACTAACCCAGGAATATCAGCTAAAGTTACTTCTTTATTATTATAATAAGTTACACCAAGGTTAGGGTTAATTGTTGTGAAAGGATAATTGGCTATTTTAGGTTTAGCTCTAGTTAATGCTGCTAACAAACTCGATTTCCCTGCATTTGGTAAACCAATTATACCCACATCAGCTATTATTTTTAATTGAAGCCAAACCCAGAAATTGTCGCCTTCTTTTCCTTTTGTTTTTTTTCTTGGAGCTCGGTTTGTCGAACTTTTAAATCGTACATTTCCTAACCCGCCTTTACCACCTGAAGCTAATAGATATTTCTCTTTATTTTTTTTGAAATCGTAAATTAAAGTATTGTTATCCTCTTCATAAATCTGTGTCCCCACTGGAATTTTTAAGATCAAATCTTTACCATTAGCACCAGTTTTATTTCTTTTGCTCCCTGGCTTACCACTTTCTGCTTTAAAATGTTGAGCGTAACGAAAATCTATTAAAGTATTTAAATTTCTTTCGGCTTCAAAAATAATTGATCCACCGTCCCCACCGTCCCCACCATCTGGACCTCCAAACTCAACAAATTTTTCTCTTCTAAAACTTGCTGAACCAGATCCACCGTTTCCAGCTTTTATATTGATTTTTACTTGATCTAAAAATTTCATTTTAGTTATATAAATAATTTAAATTATTTATATTTTTTAATTGGGGATTACAGATACAAATGTTCTGTTAAGTTTTGATTTTTTAAATTTTACTTTTCCTTTAATTAAGGAGTAAATCGAATGGTCTTTACCCATACCAACATTTGACCCTGGATGAATTCTAGTTCCTCTTTGTCTAACTATAATGTTTCCAGGAATTACTTCCTGATCACCATACCTTTTGACACCTAGTCTTCGTCCTTTACTATCTCGTCCATTACGTGATGATCCGCCTGCTTTTTTTGTTGCCATTTAATTACCTATTTATTTAGTGCCTTTTTAATATCTTTTTTTTTATCTTTTTTAATAACTTTCTTTTTTTCAACAATTTTGGCTTCGTCAATGATCTTTCCACCTTTAGCTAAAATTTTTGTAATTTGAATTTTAGAGTGTAGTTGTCTGTGACCGTTTTTTTTTCTAGAGTGTTTTCTTCTTCTTTTGTGAAAAACTAAAATTGTTTTATCTTTGACATTATCTAAAAGTTTAGCTTCGACAGTCGCTCCATCTATATTAGGGCTTCCAACTTCTGTGTCTTTATTATCATTAAGCAGTAATACGTTTGTGAATTTGATAGTCTCACCTATTTTTGCATTCAGCTTTTCAATTTCTAATATTTTGCTTGCAGTAACTTTGTACTGTTTTCCACCTGTTTCTATAATTGCAAATGACATAATTTTATTAATTTTAGTTTTGAGGCAATATATCTCTCAGATTTTCCAAGTCAAGATGATTGGAGTTAAAAATTGTCTTTTAAACCTCTTAATTTATTGAATATATCTTCATCTGATGAGTTAGCCATGTTTAAGGCTTTTTTAAGCTCTTGGTTATTACATCTTAAAAAAATGTTAGTTCTTATCTCATCAGCTATTGTAGTTGGAATTGAAGGTACGTTTTTTTTAGTTTTTTCCTCTATAACTTTGAGTTTATCTTTTAATGATGAATTTCGTGTATCAAATTTTATACAAAAATCTAGATTTTTTTTTGTATACTCATGTCCACAATAAATTTTAGTTTCATTAGGAAGATTTTTTAATTTGTTGAGTGAGTTAAACATTTGTTCATTTGTACCTTCAAATACTCTTCCGCAACCCAAAGAAAATAATGTGTCACCTGTAAAAACAACTTTTTCTTTTTTAAAATGAAAAGCAATATGTCCACTGGTATGGCCAGGTACATGTATTACATCAAATTTAAGATTTCCAATTTTATTGTTTTGGCTTTCATTTAACATAATATCTATTCCAGGAATCCTATTTTTATCTTTTGCAAACCCAAAAATTTTTGATTTATATTTCTCCTTAAGCTTTAAGTTGCCATCTACATGGTCAGCATGGTGGTGTGTGTTTAAAATAAAATCTAATTTTTTATATCTTCTTATTATTTCATCACAAGTTTCAAAATCTGACGGATCAACTATAGACACAAAATTTGTCTCTTTTTCAAATATCAAGTAGCTATAGTTGTCGGTTAAACAAGGTATAATTTCTATTTTCATTTTATCCAATCACAAATATTCCTAGTTTGGAAAAAAGATTTTTAATTTCAAGATTACTTTTTGTAATATAAGAAGTTTTATTCTCGTTTAATCCAACAACTTTTTGAATATTAAAATTTTTTTCATCACAAAAATCAAAAAGATCCTTTATTGTACACATGTGTAAGTTAGGTGTATTATACCAGGTATTTGGCAATGTCTTTGTTACTGGCATTTTTCCAAAAAATAAAAGCTTTAACCTCACCTTCCAAAAACCAAAATTTGGAATAGATACAACAACTGAACTTCCTATTCTTAAAAGTTCTTTTATAACTTTTTCAGGACTATAAAATGCTTGTAAGGTTTGACTTAAAACAACACAATCAAATGAATGATCAGGAAATTGATGCAATTCTGTTTCAGCATCACCTTGAATAACAGTAAGGCCCTTAACAATACACTTTTGTACATTGTCTTTATCTAGCTCAAGTCCCCTTACTTCAATATTTTTCTCTTTTTGAAGCAAGCTCATTAACGAACCGTCACCACATCCTACATCTAGAACTCTTGTATTATTATTTAATAAATCTGCTATTACTTTAAATTCTTTTTTCATTTCTAAACTTATCATGCATTGAGTCAATAAATCCTTTTAGGGTTTTTAAAAACTCAGTTTCATTTACCAAGAAAGAATCATGTCCTTTATCAGTAATAATTTCTGAATACGATACATTAGCACCAGAGGCATTAAGAGCTATAACTATGTCTTTATTTTCTTTAGTTGTATATAACCAGTCTGATGAAAAAGAGATAATTAAAAACTTAGTTTTCTGATCTTTAAAAGCTTCAACGAGACCTCCTTTAAACTGCTTAGAAAGATCGAAATAATCCATAGCTCTAGTTATGTAGAGTACCGAATTAGCATCAAATCTTTCGACAAAAGCAAACCCCTGATGTCTTAAATAACTTTCAACTTGAAAATCAGCGTTAAAACTAAATTCATAATCAGCTTTTTCTTGAAGTTTTCTCCCAAATTTTTCCTGCATTCCTTTTTCAGATAAATA
>MDTE01125725.1_pt1 | contig 12887 bp, 10 predicted proteins | sample 811231 | NCBI WGS metagenome assembly MDTE01 (sample SAMN05326651, study PRJNA326480) | marine metagenome | isolation source: seawater | place: Indian Ocean: Red Sea | collected 2010
ATTATTATTTTGTTTCAATAAGTTGTCCAATGCGTCTGTAATCTCCAATTCATTTCTCCATGATGGTTTCAAATTATCAATTATTTCAAAAATTATTGGGGTTAATAGATAAATTCCTGTTACCGCCAAGTTTGATTTTGGGTTCTTTGGTTTTTCGGTAATTTTTACAATATTTTCATTTTCCACATCAGCAATCCCAAATCTTGAGGGATTATCTACCTTACATAACAAAACTGTTGCATCATAATCAGATTTTTTAAAATTCTCAACAAAATCTACTATAGATTTTTGTATAATATTATCTCCAAGAAAAACAACAAATTTTTCATTATTGATGAATTCTTTACATAATCTAATTGCATGTGCAATCCCTTTTGGTTCATCTTGCTTGACATATGTTATATTAACTCCAAATTTTTCTCCATTGCCATAATACTCTTTAACTTTGTTTGAACCAACTCCGCCAATAATAATTGCAATATCTGTAATACCTGTTTCTGAAATTGCTTCTAAACAATACTGCGACATAGGTTTATTGGCAATTGGTAATAGCTGTTTTGGACCTGTATGAGTTAATGGCCTTAATCTTGTACCATGTCCACCATGTAAAATTATTCCTTTCATTTCTTAACCTGTAATTTTAATTAATTAGAATTTTTCCATGGAGTTGGATTTAAAACAACTTGTGAAATATTATCTAAAATTTCAGGATTATCTAAATACCACTGAATTGTTTTTTCTAATCCTTCTTCAAAACCTGTTTTTATTTTCCATTCTAACTGTTTAGATATTTTTTCTGAATTCATACTGTATCTAAAATCATGTCCTGGTCTATCTTCAACAAATTCAATTAAATCTTCAGATTTATCCATAATTTTTAGAATTTTTTTAACTATTGTTAAATTATCAATTTCATTGTTTGCTGAAATATTGTATGATTGTCCTGACTTACCATGAAATAGTGCCATTTTAACCGCATCACAATGATCATCAACATAAATCCAATCTCTTACATTTTTTCCTTCACCATAAATTGGGATTTTTAAATTCTTATTTGCTAAAATAATTGTTTTTGGGATTAATTTTTCAAGAAATTGTCTTGGACCATAATTATTTGTGCATCTTGTAATAATTACATCTGATTGAAATGTTGTTGCATATGATTTTATCAAAAGTTCTGCTGCTGCCTTAGTTGCTGCATAGGGACTTGAAGGATTAATTTTTGATTCTTCATCGGCTGTTCCTTTTGATAAACTACCGAATACCTCGTCCGTAGAAATCTGTATCATACGTTTTTTTAGTTTAGTGATTATATCCAAAATAGTGAATGCTCCTCTGATATTAGAAACCAAAAATGGATTCGCGTCATTAATGCTTCTATCAACATGTGATTCTGCAGCAAAATTAACTACCACATCACATTTTTGAATCTGTTCTTCCATGAGTTTTTTATTTGAAATATTTCCCTTCAAGAAATTGTATTGAGTAGAATTTTTTATTTGATTTAGGTTTCTGTGATCTGAACCATAAAGTTCTGCATCAATGTTAGTTATTTCTATATCATTATTCTCATTTAACATTTTTAAAATAAAATTACTTCCAATAAATCCAAGTCCCCCTGTAACAAGTAATTTCATATAATCTCGAGTTTTCTAATACTAATAAAATATTGTATAATTTACTTAGTACCTTTAAATCCAAACTTTTATTGGCTAAAAAATTATTTTTTTTCTAAATGGATGACCAAAATTTTTCTATATTGGAACTTGAGAACCATCAAACTAAAGATGTGCATGATTCTCACATCAATGGCGAATTAACCATTATTTGGAGAGATTGGGACAAAATAATAAAAAACCCTGAAATGGTTTATGTTAATTCAGTAAATCCAAATGAAATCAAAGGACCACATATTCATAAAAACCGAACAAGTTATTTTTACTGTATTGAAGGAAAAATGGTAATAATTGTTAGAGGTGCTGATGGTAATTATCATGAAATTGAAACAAACTCATCAGAATCTAAATTAATTTCAGTTCCTAATGGTATCGGAGCTGCAATAGTTAATCCTTCAGAAACTATTTCAAAAATTTTGGTATTAGCTGATATTTCTTGGAAGCCAAATGATGATGAAATGATGAATGTTAGTTTTGATGATTATGATTGGGCAAAATGGAAAAAACAAAAATAAAAAATTCTTATCAAGAAAATAATAATACATCTGAAATTGTATTATTGGATTCTCTTACTGATTTATCTAATGTAAAAATAAATCCTAATTCAAAAGTCATATCGCTAGATTATATTACACATAAAACTTTGAAAGAAAGAAAAATAGTTCATGAAATATCTGATAATTATATTTCTAATTTAGAAAAAAAACAACTGTTTGATTATATGGTATCTTGTGCAGAATGGTACAAAAAAATTCCTACTTCAATAAAACTTGAATTTCACAATGTAAATATATTGAGTTCAATGAATCAAATGGAATTTCATCTGGAATTTATAAATACTGTGATTAAAATTTACACCATTTCTAATATCATTACATTATTGAAACCTACACATATTTCTATATCAAGTAATTTGGAAAATTATGTTGATCAATTCAAAAATGATAAAATCATCCAAATAATTGCATCCAATAAAAATATTGAAAGAGGATTCAATGCAGAACAAATTGAATTAAGATTTAATTTTTTATTTAAACCTGTAACATTTTATATCTCAAAAATTTTTTATGCTAAACTCAAAAGTATTCAGGAAAATATCATCTGCAGTATTTTTAGATTATGGTACAAACCTGATTCTAATTACAGAGGAAATTTAATTTTAGAATTTAATCCCTCATTATTTCCAACTCTATTATCGGAATTATCTCATTCTAAATCTCAGACAATATTATTTAATCAACGTAGATCTGCAATTTGGAATTGGACTTCAATACAAAATCTAAGAAAAAACCATTGTAAAATCATTAATCCAGATGATTTTTTCAATCTTGACGATAACACTATGCAAACTATTCAGGAAAAATATCATTCTATATTATCAGATTTTTGGTTGAATGAAGAAAATAATTTGGAATCAATTTTCTCAAAAAATAATGTAAGATTCTGGCCTGTTTTAAAAGATAAATTTCAAAAACTTTACAATTCTAGATTAGATCATTTTTTAAAACAAATTGTTATCTCAAAGAATATTCTGCAAAACATTAATCTAAATTCGATTTTATCTCTTAATGAACAGGGTGAAACTGAAAAACTTCTAAATCATTCATTTGAACATAAAACTCCAACTTTGCTTTTACAACACTCATTTTTCAAATATTATGATGAATTATATGATGCGCAAAAGCGTTATGATTCTGAATTTACCTATGATCTAAAATCCCAATATTTTCTTTTGTGGGGAAATTCTGACAAATCCTTTTACAAAAAATTTGGAATTGAAGAAAAAAAATTAGTTGTTACTGGTAGTCCAAAACATGAAAGTTTTTTCAATTCCAACTTAAATATCAAAAATAATTCTTTTACTGTTCTTTTAGCCTTGAATCCGATGACAAATTTTAGTGGTCTTTGTAATGTAAAATCATTTTTGAATTACGAAAAATTTATTTCAAAACTCTTGAACTTCTTAAAGTCTATAAAAAATATTAAAATCATAATAAAACTTCATCCTGGAGAAAATTTCCACAATCAAATCTTAAATGATTTCTTAAAAACCAAATTTCCTGAAATTACAGTTTATCAAACTAAATCCTCCAAACAATTAATTCAATCATGTAATCTGATGATCCATACAACTCCTGAATTTTATGAAATGTCAACAATAATGTTGGAATCTATGATTTTAAATAAACCTGTCATCGAAATTTATTTTGACGAAGAACCAAAAATTAAAAAAAATAAAATTCCTAGAATTAGTTTTAAAGGCGATTTAAATCATATCTCTGAAATAATTTCCGACGTGAATTTACAAGAAAATTTAGTAAAACAGAATAATGAACTTATAGAAAATTATCTCTCAAATACTGAAAATGCTGGTGAAAAAATTTCTGAATTTATTAATAAACTTGAAAATAGTTAGAAAATATAATAATTTAATACATATGTAAATTGTATGATAATATATGAGTAATAATTCTAAATCAGAAACAAGACCCTCATATATTAAAAGAGTTGAGAGGATTAATCCTGAAAAACAATTGACTGATGCATTAACTCAAAAATTTGGACAAAAATTTTTAGATTATCGTAAAGAATATTTCAAAATTTTAGATAATAAAAATAATAATTATGAACATGTTCCTGATTATCCTCTAAATGTTTTGGTAGAAGTTGTGAACAAATGTAATTTGGAATGTATAATGTGCTTGTCTTCACATAGAAAAGGAGATACAAAAGTCATAAGTAATGAAACTATTTCAAAATTATTAACTGAATTCAAGGAAAATAATTTACCTGCATTAATGTTTGGCGCTGGTGATGAACCTTTAATGTTTTCAGAAATAGATCAATTTTGGAAAAAAGCAAATTCCTCAGGAATTATGGATATTTTTATTTTCACGAATGGAACGTTATTGAATGAAGATATGTGTAAGAAAATCCTTGAACATGAAGTATCTAGAGTCTACATATCACTTGACGCCGCAACAGAAGAAACATACCAAAAAATTCGTTTAACAAATAATAAAATACATGATGATGTTTTAGGTAATTCCAACTTAAGAATTCTTAATGATAAACAAAATGAACTCAAATCTATTGAAGATAACATTAAAAAATTAATTGAATTAAGAAATTCACGAAATTTGCAACTACCACAAATTCGTGTTTCGTATACTGTTCAACACAAAAATAAACATGAAATTGATATGTTTAAAGAAAAATGGGAAAAAACTGTAGATTTTATTGAATTCCAAGAAACTCAAAATATTCAATTTGATAAAATCGCAAAACTATCTGAAACCGAACGATGGAAAAGAAGACCACCGATGTATAAAGAAAATTACAAAAAAGACTGCAAGGCTCCATTTCATTCTGCAACTGTGTGGTCTGATGGATCAGTTATTCCTTGTTGCACTTTTCAAGGAAAAAATTTAACTTTAGGAAACATTAATGGTATTCCTGAATTAGGAATTCCTCCTCAATCATTAAAGGAATTATGGAATGGTGAAAAAATAAATGAACTTAGAGAACAATTTAGAACTGGTGAATTGAATATAGTTTGTCAATCTTGTCTAAACGCCAGGCAAACAGAATTGTTTGATGTTGTAGAAGAAGTAAGAAAATAACTTCGACAAAAAGACTAAAAACTTGATTTTAGATCTATTAAACTAATAATTCATGAAGTTCGTTAACCCACTCACTATTCTTTTTAATCCACATTTTTCCTCTAAATTTTTCTACATTTTCCCAAAATTCTTCTAATGTAATATCAATAAAATTACAAAAATCTTGTATGTATTTTTCAGAACATTTTCCATCGTACTTCTTAACCATATTGATTCCTTCCTCTCTACTCATCAATCCATCCATTATGTCGTAGCAAACATGATCCATACATTGTCCAAATCCAAATTTTATACATTTTAACATTTGATTAACATGTACTAGATCTGAATCTAATTGTGCAAATTTTACATAAGTTCCAATTTCATCCGATCCAACATTTTCTCTACATTTTAATCCATGTTCGATTGAAAACTCTGCATTTTTTCGATAAGACCATTCCTTCAGATAATATTGTAACCAAATTGCTTTTGCACCCATACTTTCTAATTTTTCACGATTATAATGAAATAGAAAAAGATCTTTTTCATCAATACCATCAACATTAAGATATTCTTCCCATCCATTTGACAAAGTTTGAAGTTGTTCAGCATTGAGTGCATTTGCATCTTTACCAACTCCTGTTAAACTTGTTCCTAATGTTAAACCTGGATTTTCACCTTGAATTACTAATGGAATGTTAAATTTTTCGGCAATTATGTATGTTGAAGAGTACAAACTAAATTCTGTTGCTTTAACTGGATTAAGGTGAGTAAAAAAATCATAACGCATCATTTTTTTCACAATACTTGGATTTGGTCTAATTGTAATAACATCAAATCCTAATTTCTTTAAATTTTCAATATTTTGTTTTCCTATATTAGTAATATTTTCTGGTTCATAATTTACCAATAAACAATTAAGGTTTAATCTATCTCTTGCAGTTAAAGCTTGTTTTGTACTATCTTTCCCACCACTTACTCCTATTGCACAATCATAATTTGAATTAGATTTGTTTTTTGCCCAATTTGATATATCTTCCAACTCTTTGAATCTCAAATCCCAATTGATAGTTTTTTGTTCTTCTATCCATAAACATGCCCCACATATTCCATGTTCATTAAAAAATATACCTGGTCTTGTATCTGGTTGAATGCATTTTTTACAAATTTTCATAATTAATTAACAACTAAAATAATTTTTTAAAATACAAAATTAAGTATTCCTATTAACCAATAATGGTTTTTACTATTAATAATATCTGTAAAACAATGCGTTCTGTTGAATAGTACTATTTTAATTGCCCAACTTTTCCTTTAAATTATGATAGAAGGAAAAAAAATTCTCATTACTGGAGGAACAGGCTCATTAGGTGTAGCTTTAACCAAAAAACTTCTTGAGTTGGGTGCAGAAACCGTACGAATTCTCAGTAGAAATGAAGATAAACAAATTCGTATGGAAAATGAAATTAAAGATGATAGATTACGATTTTTTCTAGGAGATATAAGAGATAAAGAAAGACTAACACAATCATTTGAAGACGTAGATATTGTTTTTCATGCGGCAGCATTAAAACACGTTCCAAAAATTGAATACAATCCTTTTGAATCAATAAAAACCAATATTATTGGTTCACAAAATGTTATAGATGCAAGTATTGCACAAGATGTTGATAAAGTAATTTGTATAGGAACTGATAAAGCAGTATCTCCACTCAATACTTATGGTGCAACAAAATTAATTATGGAAAAATTATTTGTCAGTGCTAATAATTATCTTAGTGAGAAAAAACATAAGACAAAATTTGTGGCAGTACGATATGGAAATGTTATGGGCAGTAATGGTTCTGTAATCCCAAAATTTATTCAAACATTGAAGGCAGGAAAACCAATATCTATAACTGATCCAAGAATGACTCGATTTACAATTTCTATGAATGATGCATTAAATTTTATATTAAAATCAGCAAAAATTGCAAAAGGTTCTGAAATTTTTATTCCCAAAATGGTTTCATATGATATGAATCTTTTAACATCTTCATTATATGATCTCATTGAAAAAACTAAAGAAGAAATTATTGGAATTAGACCTGGAGAGAAATTACATGAAATGTTGATAAATTCTGACGAAGTGCCATATACTTATGAAATAGATGATGTTTATGTAATTCTAAGTCCATTAATTCATCCTTCAGATAATTCTAGTCCAAACATGCGTTCCTTTAATCAAAATGAACTTGATGAAAGATATCCTGGCATTAAAAAAATCCAAAACATGGAATCATATTCGTCACACATTGCACCAAAAATCTCAAAAGGTGAATTAAAACAAAAAATTCTAGATTTAGGTTTGATTGATTAGAAAAAATTTTTTGTTTTTGTACATGCGTATTTATAAAAGAATTCCCTTTCAAAATTATGAAAATTTTAGCTGTAACTCTTGAACGTTGTTCTGGGTGTTCTTTGTTTATTGATGATAAAATTGTCTTTTCTTCTAGTGAAGAACGTTACACGAGAAAAAAATCTGATTCACTTTTTCCTAAAAATTCAATTCAAAAAGCACTTGAATATTGTAATGTAGATCCAATTGAACTAGATCATGTTTTAATTTGTGGTAATCGCTTAAGCTTAATACCTTCTATTATGCGAGAATATTCGACATTCACAGTAGATGATCAATTACTTGCCATGAAAGAATATTGGCGTCCAAAACTTATTGAAAATAAAGACATCTCCTATGTTGAGCTTTTTAAGGATAAAATAGACCTTGAAAATTACCCATTTAACACGGAATGGGGTAAAAAGTTTGATTATTTTGCATTGGAAAATCCATATTCTGTTGATGACGAGAAAAAAGTTTCAGAATTTTTCATTACCACTCTATCGTCATTTTTGAATATTGAAAAATCTAAAATCTCTCATGTAGAACATGATACATGTCATGCATCTTATGCACTTTATGGGAGTCCAATTCGTGAAAAAAATACTTTGGTTGTAACTGCTGATGCATGGGGTGATGATTTAAGTGCCACAATATCTGTATTTGATGGAGAAAAAATTAAGCGTGTAAAAGAATACCATCATAAAGATTTTCAACTAGCTCGTATCTACAGATACACTACGCTTGCTCTTAGAATGTTAGCAAATGAACATGAATACAAGGTAATGGGCTTAGCTCCTTATCATAATAGTACAAAAACACTTGAAGTTGAAGAAATTTTTAACAATATGCAGTCAATTAATGGGCTTGAATTTTCATTTAATCCTGACATAAAAGATATTTTCCAATATCTTGATGAAAACTTAAAAAACTTTAGATTTGATCATATTGCATCTGGACTCCAATCTTTCACTGAAAAACTTCTAACTATGTGGTTTACTAATATGAGTACTGAGTTTAATTCATCTTCTATTGTATATTCTGGTGGAATATCAATGAATGTAAAAGCAAATCTGGTAATTTCTAAAATCCCCCAAATAAAGAATTTTTTTGTTTGTGGAGCTGGTACTGATGAAACATTGCCTATGGGTGCATGTTATCATCAAGCAATATTATCTAAAATTTTTCCAAAACCTCTAACTGATTTGTATTTAGGTGATAATGCAAGTTATACTGAAAAACAATTAACTCAGATGAGCGGCATTAAATCTATAAAGTTTAATTCAACTGATCAAATTCTTGAACAGTTACTAGACAATAAAATTATTGGAATATGCAGAGGACGTATGGAAATGGGTCAACGTGCTTTAGGAAATCGAAGCATAATATGTGATCCAAGAAATATTCATAATGTTGAAAAGATTAATGATTCAATAAAGAATAGGGATTTTTGGATGCCTTTTGCACCAATTATTTTGGATGAATATCAGGAAATCTTAATTGAAAATCCAAAAAAATTAGATTCACCACATATGACTATTGCATTTGAAACAAAAAATGGCAAAGATCTTATTCCTGCATCGGTACATCGTTCTGATGGAACTGCTCGGGCACAACTTTTAAAAAAATCAGTGAATCCTGAATTGTGGAATTTAATTCATAGTTTTTATGAAAAAACTGGAATACCTGCTGTACTTAACACATCCTTAAATCTACATGGCTATCCAATTGTTAGAACAATTGACGATGCATTACACGTATTTCAAAACTCAAAACTTGATTTACTCTGGCTTGAAAATCATATCATAGAAAAAAACTAAAGATCTTTATTTTTTAAAGCAGTAAATGCTTGATATTCTTTTTTTGCTTTTTTATTTAACAATCTGCCAAAATCTGAAGCTGGAAGTCCAATACATGGACGTAAGACTTCGATATTTGTCTTTGAAAATTTCTCCCCTTTCTTTATATTGTTAACAGTCCAAATCCCTCTTCTTTGAATAATTTTTGTATCTTTTTCACTCTTTTCAATTATTTTTTTTCTATGACCCAATACAAGTTCCATCTCTCTAATTTTTTTCACCATTTTCTTAAATTGTTCAGGATTTAATGAATGAGGATGATCTGGTCCAGCTGATTTGGTATCTAATGTAAAATGTTTTTCAATTACACATGCACCTAATGCTACACTACCTAGAATTGCTGTATATCCTGGAGTATGATCTGAATACCCAACATTAACTTGAAATTTTCTAACAAATTCCTGTATTACCTTCAAATTGACATCTTTCATAGGTGATGGATATTGTGTGGTTGCTTGCATTAAAATAATTTTATAATTTTTTTGACTACGTATAGTTTTAACTGCTAAATTAACATCATGAATGGTACTGGCACCTGCTGCTAAAAACACTGGCAATTTTTTTCTTGCCACGTATTTTAAAAATTCCACATTTGTAATTTCTCCTGAGCCAATTTTTATTGCTGGGGCATTATTCCTAACTAGTTCATCTACAGCTTCAGTATGATATGGAGCAGAAAGAAATTGAATTTTACATTTCTTTGCATATTTATCTAATTTCTCAATCCATTCAATAGGCAATTCTGCATTTTTGTATACATTCCATACTGAATCTTTCCATTTTGATTGAAAAGAGACCTTTTTTTCAAATCCTTTTTTTGATAAAATTTTTTCAGTTTGAAATGATTGAAATTTTGCTGCATCAGCTCCAGATTCCTTTGCTTTTTTAATTAATTTTTTTGCTAGATTGATATCTCCATTAAAATTTGAACCAATTTCTGCAATGATATAACATGGTTGACCTTCTCCTATTATTTTATTTTTTATTTTAATTGGTTTTACCTTCAAATTAATCACGATTTTTTAAATTATGTGTATCTATTATTACATCTTTTTTCAATTCCAGCCAATCATCAAATCTAATTGATTTATGTTTGACTATTGATTTTGATAATTCATTATTCAATGATGTATTTTTTGGTCGTTCTGCAATAAATGTTGAATTATCTATTGAATCTGATTTCACACGATCTTCTCCAAAACCAAGTTTCTGTGACATAATTTTACAAAACTCATACTTTGAAATTTTTTCATCTGAACCTAAATGAATAATTCCTTTGTAGTCTGAATATACCACATCGATTATTTGTTCAGCAAGATTTTCAACAGATAAAGGTGTGAAGTATACATCCTCAAAACCAATTATTTCTTTTTGTCCTTTCAGTTTTTCTAACATATTGTTAAACAAGTATTTTTGTGAATTATCAATTCCATAAAAATTGGTTCGAATTATCACTGAATTATCACACTGATTCATAACTCTTTTTTCACCATCAAATTTAGTTTTAGCATATACATTTTTTGGATTTGGCAAATCACTTTCATCATACATTCCTCTTCTTCCATCAAAAACTGAATCCGTTGAAATGTGGATCAATCTTGAATTATTTTCATTACATTTCTTTGCAATTATTTCTGGTGATATTGAATTAATTGATCTTGCAATTGCTGGGTTTTTTTCTAGATAATCTATATCATTTCTTCCAGCACAATTTACTACAATGTTTGGCTTTTCTTTATCTATTAACTCTGAAATTTTCTTATGGTCACTAATGTCTAATTGTAATACATCATTCATCTTATTTAATCTCGTTTTTATTATTAAATCACTTTCATCTAATTTCATGTAGACATTTTGACCTAAAAACCCGTATCCAAAAAGAATGATTTTATTTTTCATGAACCTTAAATGTTGATATGATAATAAAAATTTAGTATATTCACATGAAAAAAATTCTGTATTACATATCTGAACATGGTTTGGGTCATCTAACACGTTCAGTTGGATTGATTCGTGAATTGGAAAATGAGGCTCAAATTATAATTAGGAACTCTAATGAATCCTATCTTAAAAAATCTCTACCACTAATACCTACCTTCAGTGGAAAAACTGATCAAGGACCAATTATGTATGAAAATTCTATATCTATTGATTGGAAAAAAACTTATAATATTATTAGTGATTGGTATTTAAATTTTAATTCTAATTTAGAAATAGAATATGATTTTATTAAAAAATCAAAACCTGATATTGTAATCTCAGATATCTCTCCAATCCCTCTAAATGTTTCCAGAAAATTAAATATCCCTTCAATTGCTATATCTAATTTCACTTGGTTAGATGTTTTTTCAAAATTAGAAAACTTTGATCTTGGAATAATTCAAGAATCATATGAGAATACATCATTTTGTATTAAATTACCTTTGAGCACACGTATGAATATCTTTAAACAAAAAAAAGAGGTTGGACTTGTTTGTAAATTACCCACAGAGAATAATACGTTAATTAGAAAAAAACTCAATATCGATAAATCAAAATTTTTAATTTTCATTAATCTACCAAAATTTTTTCATGTTAAACTCAAAAATTTTGAAAATTACCAAGTAATTTCTACAGGTGCAAAAACATCATCTAAAAACACTATATTCATTGAACCTATGATAGAAGGACAAAATTTGATTAACGCATCTGATCTAGTTGTTTCAAAATGCGGATATGGAATGATCTCAGAATGTTTGACAACCGGAACTCCATTTCAATTAATTTCAGATGAATCCCATCCAGAACAAAATGCTATGTTAAAACATCTGTCTAGTTATGGATTAGACAATAGAATTTTAGATTGGGAAAATGGAAATGTAGAAATCGATTTTAATAATATTAGATATTTTGAATCTTTTGACAATGATAATCTAAACACAAAACATATTGTACATGAATTTTTGAAATAATCTAAGTGATTTTTTGATAGATTATCTTTTAAAGAAATCAATAAAATCACTATAGGTTGATAAATGAATGGAAATAAGACAATAAAATGACTATTAATCTATTTGAACCATATACTGACCATTCTGAAGAAAAAGTAGTTTTAGATGTTCTACGAAGCAAATTCTGGGCATCAGGTTCAGGCGTACGTAATGTTGGAAAATTTGAATCAAAATTTAAAAAATTTCTTAACGCAGATGATTGTTTAGCTGTGAATAGTGGAACTGCTGCATTAAACATAGCAATATCCTTACTTGAACTTGAAAAAAATGATGAAGTTATTTTGCCATCATTAAGTTTTGTCTCCACGGCAAATTGTATTTTACGCAATGGGGGGAAACCAGTTTTCGTTGATGTTGACAAAAAATCTTTATGTATTGATCCA
>MDTE01123854.1_pt1 | contig 12886 bp, 11 predicted proteins | sample 811231 | NCBI WGS metagenome assembly MDTE01 (sample SAMN05326651, study PRJNA326480) | marine metagenome | isolation source: seawater | place: Indian Ocean: Red Sea | collected 2010
TTCTAAGAATAAAATTTATATAAAGTTGAAGTGTGTACGACAAATTTTGGTAACCTTAACCGTCCACACTTCTCTTCTTAAAATATTTACGTTTACAATAGCTAATCAGACAAAAAAGCCTGATAATTCTCAAAAAATTTAATATAAAATTGCTTAATAATTTGAGAGAGCTGATGCTTATAGGCTAAAATAATGGGAAATCAAGCATTTAACAATGAAAAAGAACAAAAAAATCCCCAAATTTGAAGGTTTTTTTTGATTTTTAACAAATGCTAAACTAATAATTTAATCCAAAAAGAGATTAATGCTTCAAAAACTTAAAACAAAAATATTGAAAAATATAGAAATAACAACACTTAGTTTTCTTATTTTTATCACGATAATATCTACTAGTTACTACAATTATAATAAAAAAAAAATTATCTCAAATTATAAAGATGCAATCAACAACGTTTATCTTAAAAAAACAGTTGATCATGTTTTTAATTCGTTAGAGCCAAAATTTAAAAAAATTGAACATAAAATATCTAAAGGTGAAACATTTGATCAAATTTTAGCAGATTATTCAGTAAATGAGGATGAAATTGAAGAAATAAAAAAAAACTTAACAAAAAAAATTAATATTAATAAACTAAATACCAATCAGAAGATCTTATTTACAATAGATCAATCAAATGATTTTATTAAAAAATTTATATTTCAGATTTCGAATACTGAAAAGATATACCTTACTAGAAATATTAAAGATGATAAGTTTAAACAAAAAATTTTACTCACCAAGTTAAATAAGCAAATAATTTATAGTGAAAATATAATCTTACAAAGTCTTTACAAATCAGCATTAGATCAAAAAATTCCTATTGGAACTATAATTGATTTTGCAAGAATTTATGGTTTTCAAGTAGATTTTCAAAGAGATATTATGAAAAGAGATAGCTTTCAAATAATGTATGAAGTTTTTAAAAACGAAAATGGTAAAATTATAGAGAATGGAAGTATTCTTTTTGCAAATTTAAAATTAAGTGGCGTAGATAACAAACTTTACTATTTTGATAATAAAGGAAGTGAAGGCCATTACGATAAAAATGGAAAAAGTGTTCAAAAAGCTTTAATGAAAACTCCAATTAATGGTGCAAGACTCTCATCACCATTTGGAATGAGAAAACATCCCATTGATGGTTTCAATAAGATGCATCGTGGCACTGATTTTGCAGCGCCAATGGGAACTCCAATAATGGCATCTGGAAATGGTGTTGTTAAAAAAGCTGGTTGGTGTGGAGGTGGTGGAAATTGTGTTGTCATAAAACATAATTCAACTTACCAAACTGTTTATGCTCACATGTCCAAATTTGCAAAAGGTATTAGAAGTGGCGTCAGAGTTAAACAAGGTCAAACAATTGGGTATGTAGGATCAACTGGTAAATCAACAGGTCCACATTTACATTACGAAGTCATAGTTAATGGGAAAAAAGTAAACTCCCAAAAGTTGAAATTACCGTCAGGAAAAGTTTTAAAAGGGGAAGAAAGAAAATTATTTGAAACAAAAAAAATTAAACTTGATGTATTAAAGTCTGAGAAAATAATTGGTTTAAATTAATTTACTTCAGTTGAGATTTTATTGATTTTAATGTTTTCATTTTTTTCGTTTAATGAACCTGAAACCCCATCTAAGGAATTTTCAGCTTTATTTTCAACATTTTGAATAAATTTACTTTTTTTATAATTATCATTTTCTACTTGAATTCTTGTAAAATGATCTGCATGCTGAAAATAGTTTTCAGATAAAATTTTATCACCATTTGATAAAGCTTCTCGAGCAAGATTGGTGTATTTTTCTATAAGTTTAGATGCATTATGATTGTTTCTTCCTGGAATTTTTCTTTGAAAATTTTCATTACCTGAAAAATTTGGTGAAAATTTAGTTCTGTCTCCATTTGATTTAAAACTTCGAGTATTTCGTCTAAAACTATTTCTTCTATTATTATTTCTAAAAGTTACCATTATAATTATTTAAATTTTTGTGCTAATTATACATCGATCATTTTTACTAAGATCTTTAATTACATTGTTTATATAAAAACCTTTTTCTTTCAATAAATTTTTTACTTTTAGCTTCTGATTAAATGCCACTTCAATTACAAGTTTTCCCTTTTTTTTTATCAGTTCAGATGATCTGTTTATTACTTTTCTGATTTCTGACAATCCATCTACTCCCCCATTAAGAGCCACTTCAGGCTCAAATCCAACAACATTTCTTTCCAAATATTTTAAATCCGATTTTTTTATATAAGGAGGATTAGAAATAATTAAATCATATTTGCCATGATTGAAATTGTCAACATCTGATTTAAATAAGCTTATTTTATTTGTTAAATTTAGTTTATTAATATTGTTTTTACATACTTTTATACATCCTAAGCTTATGTCAATGCCTGTTCCTATAAAACCTTTTTTCTCTTTCAGGATTGAAAGAAGTATGCAACCTGACCCAATTCCAATCTCTAAAATTTTTAGGTAATTTTTATTTTTGTATATTTTAAGAGTCTGTTCTACAATTAACTCGGAGTCTGGCCTAGGAATTAAAACATTTTGGTTAACATTAAATTCATCATTCCAAAAAAATTTGGATCCAGTTAAATAAGCTATAGGTTTACCTTTTATGCGCTCATTAATTAAAAATTTAAAGTATCTTAATTCTTTTTTTTTTAAATTAATTTCTAAGTTTAAAATTATATACTCCCTCTTCTTATTGAGCACTTTTGACATTAAAATTTCGCAATCTAATAATGGTGAATAAATACTATTTTTTTTTAATTCTATGCATGCTTCATTAATAGCTTGTCTAATTTTCATATTAATTTAAATTACTTAAACTTTCTTCTTGAGACTTAAGAGTCAATGACTCTATCATTTCATCAAATATTTCTCCTTCTAGAAATTCCTCTAACTTATGAAGAGTTAAATTAATTCTATGGTCTGTGACTCTTCCTTGTGGGAAATTATAAGTTCTTATTCTTTCTGATCTATCTCCAGTTCCAATCATATTTTTTCTATCTTTAGATCGTTCTTGGTCAATTCTTGATCTTTCAAGCTCATATAATCGAGCTCTAAGAATTTTCATTCCTTTGGATTTATTTTTATGTTGTGATTTTTCATCCTGTTGAGAAACTGAAATTCCCGTTGGGATGTGAGTAATTCTTACAGCACTATCAGTTGTATTAACAGATTGACCACCAGGTCCTCCAGCTCTAAAAACATCAATTCTTAAATCACTATCATTTATTTTAAGATCTACCTCCTCAACTTCGGGCAATACTGCAACTGTCGCAGCTGAAGTGTGAACTCTTCCTTGAGTTTCTGTATCAGGAACTCTTTGAACTCTATGAACACCACTTTCATATTTAAGAGTAGAATAAATATTTGTTCCTTTAATTGAAGCTATAACTTCTTTTAAACCTCCAGCCTCACTTTTTGAAATAGAAATAAGTTCTATAGACCATTTTTTTTTATTACTTACTTTTTCATACATTTTAAAAAGATCAGACGCAAATAAACTAGCTTCTAACCCACCAGTGCCTGCTCTTATTTCAATAATAGCATTCTTTTTATCAGCTTCATCTTTTGGAAGTAAAAATAATTTTAATTTTTTCTCATTTTTTTCATATTCAGATTCTAAATCATTTAATTCCATCTCAGCCATTTTTTTTAATTCATTGTCACTACTTTTGTCCTCTAATATTTTTACTAATTCACCTTTGTCTTTTTCAAATAATATATATTTTTTTGCATATTCAATAATATCGTTTAAATCTGAATACTCTTTCGATTTTTCTGCAAATAGTTTTTTGTCTATTTTACTTGAGGATAAATCTTTTTCTAAATTTGAGTGTTTATGTATCAGTTCTTCTATCTTTTTTTTTGGTATCATTTTTTTTTATTCTCAATTTCAATAGCTTTTTTTTCAACTTCACTTATTATTTTAGAAATTATATCTTTTGTAATTACTTTTTCAGTTTGAACACCAGAGAGATAAAGCATATTACTTCCTTTACCCCCGCCAGTTATTCCAATATCTGTCATTGCAGCTTCTCCAGGACCATTTACAACACATCCAATTACTGAGAGGGTTATTGGTGTTTTGATATGAGAAAGTTTTTGTTCTAAAATTTTTACCGTTTCGATAACCTCAAAACCTTGTCTAGCACAAGAAGGGCATGAGATAATTCTTACACCTCTATTTCTTAAATTTAGGGATTTCAAAATTTCATTGCCTATTTTTACTTCTTTTACAGGATCATCAGAAAGGGAAACTCTTATAGTATCCCCGATTCCCTCTAAAAGTAAGGTCCCTAAACCGATTGAAGACTTTATACTACCTGCAACAAAGCCTCCTGCTTCTGTTATTCCTAAATGAAGTGGATATTCAGTCAACTTTGAAAGTTGTCGGTAAGCCTCTATTGATAGAAAAACATCTGAGGATTTTACACTCACTTTAAGATTTGAAAATTCATTATCCTCCATAATTGCAATGTTTCTTAACGCACTTTCAACAAGGGCCTCGGGACATGGCTCTTTAAATTTTTCCAAAATATCTTTTTCTAATGAACCCGCATTAACGCCTACTCTAATTGAGCAGTTATAATCATTCGCAGCTTTTATTACCTCTTTAATTTTGTTTTCGTCTCCAATATTTCCTGGATTTATTCTTAAACAACTTGCTCCATTTTCTGCAGCTTCAATTGCTCTTTTATAATGAAAATGAATATCAGCAACAATAGGTATATTTACATTCTTAACAATCTCTTTCAGAGCCTTAGAAGATTGTTCATCAGGACATGAAACTCTTACTATATCTGCTCCCTCTTCTTCAATTTCATTTATCTGTTTGATGGTTGCTTTTATATCTTTTGTTAAAGTATTAGTCATTGATTGTACTGAAATTGGATTACCACCACCAATTTTTACATTACCAACATTTATAACTTTCGTTTTTTTTCTTTTAATATTTCTAAAGGGTCTGATGTTCATTTTATTTATTTAATTTAAATTCTTCATGTAAAATTTTTAAAGCTTTTTTCACATTTTTTTTGTCAATTAAAACTGAAATTTTAATTTCTGAAGTTGAGATAACTTTAATATTAATCCTTTTTTTTGCTAATGCATGAAACATTCTAAAAGTAACACCAGGTGTTGTTATCATACCAACACCAATTATTGAAATTTTTGAAACATTTTTTTCTAAAATCAATTTTCTAAATTTTATACTTTTGTTTCCATTTAATATTTTCTTTGTTTTATGCAAATCCTCATTTTTAATAGTAAAAGTTAAATCTGTTTCTTTTCCATTAGCCGATATATTCTGAACAACCATATCAACATTAATAAAGTTTTTTGATAAAGGCTTAAAAATAGAGGCTGCCACTCCAGGTTTATCTTTAACACCTACTAATGTAACTTTTGAGTCATTTGAGGTTGAGGAAATACCTGTAATTATTTTATTATTTTTAATGTTAGATCTTTTTGTAATTAATGTACCAGAACTTTTTTTAAATGATGATTTTACCTCAATATTTATTCTATTCAATCTTGCATCTTGAATTGAGATTGGCTGCATTACTTTAGCACCCATAGATGCCATCTCTAACATTTCTTCATATGATATCATTTTTATTTTCTTTGCTTTTGCTAATTTATTAGGATCTGTAGTATAAACACCTTCTACATCAGTATAAATTATACATTTTTCTGCTTTAAAAAATTTCGCAAACATTATTGCACTAGAATCAGAACCACCTCTTCCGAGAGTAGTAATTCTTTGGTCTTTATTAACTCCTTGAAAACCAGTTATAATCGGTACTCCTCCTTGTTTAAGATATTTTATAATCTTATTTTTATAAATTTGGAGAATTCTAGAATTTTTATTATCACCATTTGTTATAATTGGAACTTGCCATCCTAACCATGATCTAGATTTCAATCCAATATGAATTAATCTGCCAGCTATTAATGAACAAGCTATTTGTTCTCCAGTTGACAACAAAACATCATACTCTTGATCAGAAAAATTTTTACTCACTAAGTTGGATTTTTTGATCAAATCATTTGTCACACCACTCATCGCAGAAGAAACCACAATTACTTTATAGTTTTTTTTTCTATAAGTTTCTATTATCTGAGCAACTTTTTTTATCTTATCGATTGTTCCAACTGATGTACCGCCAAATTTTAATACTACAATTTTCATGGTAAAATAATATCTTAAAAATTAAATTTATTGATAAAATACATGTTGAATATAAAGTCAACTTTGTAATGAAAACTAACACAATTAATAAAGAAGAAATAGAAAAATTTTCTAAAATTGCTGAGGAATGGTGGAATCCTGATGGTAAATTTAAACCACTTCATAAATTTAACCCTATTAGAATTTCGTATATTAAGAATAGTATTACAAATATCTTTAAAATTAAAAACAAAGAAAAGCCTTTAGAAAAAGTAAAAATTTTAGATATAGGTTGTGGTGGTGGTCTATTGTCAGAACCTATGAGTAGATTAGGTGCTGAGGTAGTAGGTATTGATGCTTCTAATAAGAATATTGAAGTTGCAAAACTTCATGCAAAAAAAAATAAATTAAATATAAAATATATATGCACATCTCCAGAAAATTTTGAATCAAATATTAAATTTGATGTGATTTTAAATATGGAAATTATCGAACATGTTGATGATGTAGAGTTTTTTTTAGAATCATGTTCGAACTTACTAAAAAAAGAAGGAATTATGTTTGTGGCCACACTAAATAAAACTTTAAAATCTTACTTATTTGCAATCATTGGTGCAGAATATATTATGCGCTGGCTTCCCATTGGAACTCATGATTGGGAAAAATTTATAAAACCAAATTACCTTATAAATACACTAAAAAAAAATAACTTGAGATTAGACTCTATTGATGGAATGAAATTTAATTTAATTAAAGATGAATGGTCAATTAGCAAAGATAAATCAATAAACTACATAGGTAGATTTATAAAAAATTAATTCTTTTTATTGTCTACCCAAGGTATAATCTCTGCTTTGATACCTTCTTCTCTCAGCTCTTTGAGCTCCTCATTAGAAGCTGTCCCGTAGATTCCTTTATTTTTTTTTTTATCATTATAATGGATTGATCTAGCCTCATATGCAAAATTTTTACCAACATACTCAAAGTTTTTTTTTATAAAATTCTGATATTCTTTAATCTTTTTACTAATTTTTTTAAGGTTTGGATCTTTATGTTCAATATTTTTTAAATCAACTTTATTTAATAACTTTGGAGCCATTAAAGATTTAACAATTTTTTTTGAATTACAATTGTGACAATTTAAAAAATTTCTTTTTTTTAATTTTTCATATTCTTGTGATGACGCGAACCAACTATCAAATGAAAAATTACAATTTTTACAATTTAGCTTATATTTTATCATATGTTTTATTTAATAACTTTTATAATATCTTCAAGCCTAATTAACTTCTGTAATCAGCATTAATTTCAATATATTTTTTTGTTAAGTCCATCGTGTAGACTGTAAAAAATTTCGATCCATTAGAAATATCGATTTCAATACTTATGTTGTCATTTCTCATATAGTCGACAGTTAAATTTTCATCATAATTAATATTCATTTTACCATTTTGTATAATAACTAAATCTCCAAATTTTATTGATAATTTTTCAACATCAATTGTTATACCTGCTTTACCTATTGCCATAACTATTCTACCCCAATTAGGATCTTCACCTGCAATTGCACTTTTTACTAAAGGAGAATTAGCTATTGAAAATGCAATCCTTTTTGCATCATTTTCTTTTTTACAATTTTGAACTTTTATCGTAATAAATTTTGAGGCTCCTTCACCGTCAGCAACAACTCTTTTAGCTAAATTTAATAAAACTTTATTAAGCGCATTATCAAATTCATTTAATTTTTCATCGTTTATATTGTTAATTTTTGAATGTTTAATTTTGCCCGTAGAAAAAATCGAAACCATGTCATTTGTGCTTGTGTCACTGTCACAAGTAATTGCATTAAATGTTGTTGAAATATTTTTTTTTAAAAGTTTTTTAAGAATATGGTTAGGAATATCAGCATCTGTGAATATATAGGCAAGAGTGGTTGCCATATTAGGTTGAATCATACCTGAACCTTTTGCTATTCCGAAGATTTTAATTGGGCTATTTCCAATATTGCAGACTTCCATAGCCATCTTAGGTTGAGTATCCGTTGTCATAATACCCAGTGCAGCTTTCATCCATATATATTTATTCTGAGTATATTTGATCTTGTTAACCAAATCTGAAATTTTAGATAATATTTTATCCTCAGGAAAAGTCTCGCCTATAGTTCCGGTACATCCAAATATTATTTCCTTTGATTTTATTTTTTTTGGAATATCTTCATCTTTTTTTTGTTTTTCAGAAAGTTTTTGAGATACAGATTCTGCAATTTTTTCTAAACTTTTATATCCTAGTTTGCCAGTAAGACAATTTGCATTTCTTGTATTAACCACTAATGAAAAAATTCTTTTACAATTATGTTTTAAATTCCATTTGATATTTTCAGATATAATTTTAGATTGAGTATAAACAGATGCATAATTCGCCCCCTCTCTAAAATAAAACATGACTAGATCATCCCTTGGATTTTGGTATAAATGAGCACTCGTAGAAGAAATTGATACTCCGTCAATGTGATCCAAATCTTGAAATTCCATCATTCTCTTATTTTTTGATTTAGAAGACAAAAAATTTGTTAAATTAATACCCATGCTATTTAAAAAAATTATTTTATAATTATATTAAAGGTTATAAGTAAATAATAAATCAAAAACAAATGTTGAATCCATTAAGCTTCATCTCAAAATTCATAAAATCTAGCAATCAAAGAGAGCTGGATAGACTATCCAAAATTGTAAAGAAAATAAATGATTTTGAAGACACTTTTAATAAACTTACTGACACAGACTTCCCACAAAAAACTTTTGAATTTAAAGAGAGAATCCAAAAAGGTGAAACTTTAGATGAGATACTTCCAGAAGCTTTTGCATTAGTAAGAGAGGCTTCAAAAAGAACTAGGAATGAACGCCATTTTGATGTGCAACTACTTGGTGGAATAGTTCTTCACGAAGGAAAAATTTCTGAAATGAAAACTGGTGAGGGTAAAACTTTAACAATTACATTGGCCGCTTATCTCAATTCTCTTAAAGAAAGAGGTGTGCATATTGTTACTGTGAATGATTATTTGGCAAAAAGAGACTCTGAAGAAATGGGAGTGATTTATAATTTTTTAGGTCTCGAGTCAGGTTTCATAAATAATGATCAAAACGATGCTGAGCGAAAAAAAAATTATGACTGTGATATTACTTATGCAACTAATAGTGAATTAGGTTTTGATTACCTAAGAGATAATATGAAATTTTTTAAAGAGGAAATGGTTCAAAGAGAACATTTTTATTCAATTGTTGATGAAATAGACTCTTGTTTGATAGATGAGGCACGAACTCCACTAATAATTTCTGGTGCTGCAGAGGATAAGACAAGCCAATATCTTGCTATTGATAAATTAATAAAAAAATTAAATCAAGAAGATTACGAAATCGATGAAAAAGAAAAAAATATTCTACTTACGAATGAGGGAATAAATAATGTAGAAAAAATTTTCTCATCTGCAGGAATATTAAAAAATAACAACTTTTATGATCCAGAAAATTTAAGCCTGGTTCACCACGTCAATCAAGCACTTCGTGCTAATCATTTATTTGAAAAAGGTAAAGATTATATTATACAAGATCAAAAATTGAAAATTATTGATGAGCTTACCGGAAGAATTTTAGAAGGTAGAAGATTTGGTGATGGTTTGCATCAAGCATTAGAAGCTAAAGAGAAAATTGATATACAGCCTGAAAATCAAACTTTAGCATCAATCACATATCAAAATTATTTTAAACTTTATAAAAAAATTTCCGGTTGCACAGGTACAGCGGTAACTGAGTCAGAAGAATTTTTTGAAATATATAATTTACAAGTAGTCGTGATACCAACTAATATGAAAATGATTAGAAATGACTTAAACGATCAAATTTTTAGAACAGAAAGTGAAAAAAATCGTGCGATAATAAATAAAATTAAAGATACAAACAACAAAGGACAGCCCTTACTTGTATTTACATCCAGTATAAATAAATCTGAGGTTTATTCAAAACTATTAAAGGATATAAATATTAATCATAAAGTTTTAAATGCAAAAAATCATGAAAATGAGGCAGAGATTATTGCAAATGCTGGAAAAAAAGGTTCAGTCATAATAACCACAAGTATTTCTGGTAGAGGTGTAGATATTCAATTAGGTGGTAAGAAAGGTTCAGCAAATGAAAGTGAATTAAATAGTAATAAAGAAATAGTAAAAAAATTAGGAGGACTTTTTGTTATAGGTACAGAACGAATGGAGTCAAGAAGAGTAGACAATCAAGCAAGAGGTAGAGCAGGTAGACAGGGTGACGAGGGAAGTTCAATTTTTTATGTCAGTTTAGAAGATGATTTGATGAGAATTTTTGGTTCAGAGTCCATGAATAATATTCTACAAAAATTAGGCCTTGAAAAAGGAGAAAGTATTGATCATCCTTGGATTAACAAAGCTCTAGAAAGAGCGCAACAAAAAGTTGAGGCAAGAAACTTTGATATTAGAAAAACCTTAATTAAATTTGATAATGTTTTAAATGATCAAAGACATGTAATTTTTTCTCAAAGAAAAGAAGCTATCAATAGTAATAAAATTTTTAAATATTCAGATGATTTTTTGGATGAAATCATCGAAAATTTAATAAGAATTAAAGCCTTAAAGAAATCCAATTTAAATAATTATGAATTTGATAAAAAACTTAAACAAATTTTAGGTAAAAATTTTGACGAAAATGAATTCAAATCTCTTATTGCCTTAAGTGATAAAGAATTCAAAAAAATGATAATTAAAAAATTTGTAAGTTCCAGAGATCAAAGAATCAAAATCCTAGGTGAAAATGAGTCCAAAGAAATAGAAAAAAGAATATTTCTACAAACTATAGATATGAATTGGAAGGCTCATATTCAATATTTGGAACAGTTAAGACAGGTTATAGGTTTAAGATCTTATGGACAAAGAGATCCTCTGATTGAGTACAAAAAAGAGGCATTTGAACTATTTGAAAATCTATTAAATAAACTAAAGTTAGATTTTATAACTATATTAATAAATTTAAAAGTGATTGAAAAAACAAAAATTGAAAATGATGATAAAAATTTTAGTTTAGTTAACAATCCCAAGTGTCTTTTAATTCTTAAAAAAAACCAAAAAATATCTCGAAATGAAAGATGTGACGCAACAGGTAAAAAATTTAAAAATTGTTGTGGTTCTTTATAAATAGATAAGAAATATAATGGAAAATAATAAAGTTATTCCTGTAATTGAAAGGAGAAATTTTTTTGACTTATAGATTCTCTCAAATTTGTTTTTTGTAATTTTCAAATTACTTAAATCATCAATGTTATCCATAAAACCTTTATTTCTTCCAATTCTTAAAAATTTGTTTTTTCTATTATTAAAAATATCTTCAGGTGTCATTGATTTAAAAATTTGCAAATTTTTAGATAATGAATTTCTAACTTCATTTAAAATTAAATTCTTATCTCTATGTGCACCTCCATATGGTTCTTTTATAATTTCATCAATAATTTCAAGCTCTAACAAATCCTTTGCAGATAATTTCATTGCTTTTGCTGCATCCAGCATTTTTTTTGGATCTCTCCATAAAATGGTAGCACAGCCCTCTGGCGATATAACTGAGTAAATTGCATTTTCTAACATTAAAACTTTATTTGAAGATGCTAAAGCTATAGCTCCTCCAGAACCACCTTCACCAATTACTATAGCGATAGTAGGAACTTTTAATCTCATGCAACACTCTATAGATTTAGCAATTGCTTCTGCTTGGCCTCTTTCTTCAGCACCAACACCTGGATAAGCACCCGGCGTATCAACAAATATTATAATTGGAATATTAAACTTGTCTGCCAGGTCCATTAGTCTAATTGTTTTTCTGTAACCCTCAGGTCTCATCATTCCAAAGTTTCTGCTTATTCTTGAGTCTAAATCTTCACCTTTTTCTTGACCAATAATCAACACTGATGATCCCTCAAATTTTCCGAATCCAGCTATAACTGATTTGTCTTCTCCATAATGTCTATCACCTGATAATGGAATAAAATCATCAAATAAATTATCTATAAAAAATTTTGATTTTGGTCGATCTTCGTGTCTTGCAACCATTGTTGTTTGCCACGGATCTAAATTTGAATAAATAGATTTTAATTTTTCATCTAACTCGAATTGCATTTGAGAAATTTTTTGAGTATCTACCTCTGAAAGTCCACTTTGATTGTAAGGATCTTTTAATTTTTCTATTTCATTCTCTAAGTCTTTAATTTCATTTTCAAAATTTAAGTAATTTTTCATTTATTTTTAAAAATTAACTATGGAAAATGACAACAAAATGTCAATGCTACTATTAATTAATTGACTTAGTTTTGTGGGGGTTTTAAGAATTATTTATGTCTAAAAATTATCAAAATGTAAATAATTTAAGAGTTTCTGAAGAATTGCTCTCTTTTGTAAATGTGGAATTATTAAAAAATTTAGAGATTTCACCTGAAGAATTCTGGTCAGGTTTTAATAATGTAGTACATGAATTAGCTCCAAAAAATAAAGAATTGATTGAGTTTAGAAAAAATTTGCAAAAAAAAATTGATGAATGGCATATTAAAAATAAAGGAAATGAAATCAATATTGAGGAATATAAAAAATTTCTAAAAGAA
>MDTE01098044.1_pt1 | contig 12884 bp, 5 predicted proteins | sample 811231 | NCBI WGS metagenome assembly MDTE01 (sample SAMN05326651, study PRJNA326480) | marine metagenome | isolation source: seawater | place: Indian Ocean: Red Sea | collected 2010
CGCGGACATTGTGGCCACGGTCAGCGCAGCCCTAGAGATCCCGCTGTCGTCCGGCACCGCGGACGAGGCCACCGAGACCTTGCTAGGCCAGGCCCTCGGCAGTCGCGGACCACTGCTCCTGCTGCTCGACAACTTCGAGCACGTCGCCGAGCACGGCGCCGCAACAATCAGCCGCTGGCTGAGCCTGGCTCCCGAAGTACGGTTCCTGGTGACCTCGCGCGACCGCCTCAAGCTTCGGGGCGAGGTCTGCCTCCAACTGGAGCCGCTGGGCACCGACGAGGCCGAGGCGCTGTTCGCCATCACGGCCCGGCGAGTTCGGGGCACCTACACTCCCAGCGCAGACGACCAGGCAGCCATCCGCGAGTTGGTGATCCGACTGGATGGGATCCCGCTAGCGATTGAGTTGGCTGCGGCACGGGTGACCGTCCTGTCCCCCAAAGGGATGCTGGACCGCATCGGCCGGAGATTCGAGCTGCTCGGCCACGGACCCGCCGACGTGGTTCCCCGTCAAGCCACGCTTCGAGCCGCCTTGGACTGGTCCTGGGACCTCCTCGAGGCAGCAGAGCGGGATGCTCTGGCCCAATGCTCTGTCTTCCGCGGGGGATTCTCGCTGGAGGCTGGCGAGGCCATCATTGATCTCTCCGCGCATGCAGGCGCCGACGTCATCGACACCCTCTCCTCACTGCAAGCCCGATCGCTGCTGCGCACCTACGAGGCTGAGGCGGTCCCAGGGGCCATCCGACTCGGGCTGTTCGAGAGCATCCGGGAATACGCCGCCAAGCAACTGGAGAGCGAAGGCGGCAACCCCGGGCTACATGATCGTCACCGCGACTTCTTCCTCGCTCAAGCGGAGTCCCGGGTGGTCGAGTTTGGGGCACCAGAAGGCAGCGATCTGCAGTGGTTCGATCTGGACCGGGACAACCTCCTCGCCGTCTATCAAAGAACCCGAGAAGACGATCCAGAGCAGGCAACGCGCGTCGTCTTGTGCCTGTCTCACGCCATGCTTCGTCGGGGCCCCTTCGACTCCAACATCAGCCTACTGGAGGACGTCACCGAGCGACTCGGCAAGTCGGCTTCACCCCTGGTCATCGGGCGGCTGCACTTCGCCCGCGGGGCAGCTCGAAGCGTCGTGGGACGCATGGCCGAGGCTGGCGAAGATCTGCGCAAGGCCGTAGAGGTCGCGCGCGCCAACGACCTGAGCGTCCTCGAGGCCAAGTCACTCCTCCATCTGGGCCTTCACGAACTCAGACGAGGACGCCTCGAGCCCGCCGGAGAGGTTCTGGAGCAAGCGCGTAGCGTCGCCGCTGACGGAAACCACGAGCGGGTACTGAGCCGCATTCAGGTGTCATTGGGCATCTCTCACGAGGCCGCCGCAGACTTCGACGCGGCCGAGGCTTGCTACCAGGACGCTCTGGCCATTGCGCGCCGCACTGGCGATCTCTGGGAGGAAGTGCGCACCCGCAGCAAGATGGGCTCTCTCTGCAGCTTCATGGAGGGTCGACTCCATGAAGCGCGCGGACACTTCCTCTGGGCCTTGGACCAAAGCCGGACTGTGGGCGATTGGTTCATCGAGGCCGGCTCTGCATACAACTTGGGCCGCCTGGAGATGAACCTTGGTCAAAACGAGGCCGCCGAGGAACACCTCAAGCGAGCGCTGACCACGTATCAGGAGATGGCCAACCGAGGGGCCCAGGCCTTCGTCATCATGTCCCTGGGCCTCATCGCGCTGGACCGAGGTCAGTGCGCCGGGGCAGCCGTCCTGTTGGACCAGGCCGAGCAGATCCTAGGCCAGGTGGAGAACCCGCTTGCCCAAGGGTACGCCGCGGTCACCCGAGCGATGGTGGACCTGGCCGAGAACGACCTGGACTCGGCGACACGCCGCCTGGAGCCAGCGGTCGAGCAACTGGTCTCACTCCAGCACCGCGTCCTCGAGGGCATTGCTCTCTGCGTCCGGGCAATGGTCGAGGCGCGTCAGGGCAACCGCAACGCATTCAGGGCCACCCGAGCACGCGCCAGAGAGCTGCTAGGCGAGTCGGGCTGGGGCGAGGGCAAAGCCATGCTTCGAGCGCTGGAGGCCTATGGCGTTTTGTTCGGCGAGTCTCCCGACCCCCCGGAAGCCGTGTCGTTTGCACGGGCCCGGGTCGCTATGCGGCTCCTGACGGGAGTGGAGCCCGCCAAGCCGAGCGAGAACCTCCGTGCCACTCCATCCACCAGTTCCGACACGCCAGCGGCTGTCTCCACTGGCTCCAATGACCTCCTGGTGCATCGCGATGGGCGCTGGTTCGAGGCTGCGGGCGGGGCCCGGGTCGATCTCACCCGCAAGCGAACCCTCCGCCCGCTCCTGCTGCTTCTGGCTCGGGCCCGGGAAGAGCGTCCCGGCGATGCCCTGGACGTAGACGCCATCTTCGAAGAGGTGTGGGCTGGAGAGCGGATCCTGGGGGAGGCACGCAAGAATCGCGTCTACGTATCCATCGCCACGCTACGCAAAGCTGGACTCGACCTCTTCTTGGACACGCGGGGAGACGGCTACCTCATCCGACCCGATGTACAGGTCCACTGGGCCGACTGACCCCTGAGTCGACTCCCCCTTCATCCTGCGCGTTCATTGGGGTTACAATCCCGCCGCCATGGACCTAGACGAGCCCACATCCGGACCGCAAGAGCCGTCCAAGCTCGCGAGGGCGGAAGCCCTCCTCTCGCGAATTCTGCCGCCTGTCGCGCTCTGCCTGGGCCTGGTGCTGGTGATCGTCGTGGCCGCCCACCTCGGCGCCGGCAAGAAGCTCAACTACGTCCGTCAGATAGTGACCATTGGGTTGGCAAGCCTGGCCTTGGTGGGCTGGACCCGCAGCTGGTTAACACCGAAGCGACAGGTGCTTTTGGGGGTCTTGCTCACGCTCTTCGCCGGCTCCGCATTCTGGATCCAGGCCGCTCAGCAAGCCAGACACCTTGGCGAGGACAAGCAGATCTATCCGTGGGGCGTCTACCACTACTACCTGGGAGCCAAGTACTTCGACGAGCTGGGCTACAAGCACCTGTACGACCAGTCGTTGGTAGCTGACGCCGAGGAAACGAAGGACCTGAAGGGTGTCCCGAAAATCAGAGACCTGAGCACCTACCGCTTTGTGAAGGCCAAGAAGCGGCGAAAAGGCAAACGGCTGGACACCTTCAGCGACGAGCGCTGGAGCGAGTTCAAGGCCGACCTGGCCTTCATGACCGGGCTCAAGGGCACCGACTTCTGGAAACAAGTGCTGCGCGACCGGGGCTACAACCCATCGCCCTCTTGGAATGCGATTGGCTCGGCCTTGACGAACTCCTTGTCCATCCGCGATCGGACCTCACAAACCCTTCTGGTGCTTCTCGACGTTCTGCTGGTACTGAGTGCCTTCGCTGTGAGCATTCGCGCCTACGGCTGGACGCGTTCGATGTTCATCTTGGCCGCGTTCTACATATGGTTTGGCAATCCTAATCGGGTGTTTGGCCAGATCTACAACCTGGACTGGTTTGCTGCTACCTGGGCCGCTGTTGCCTGTTGGCGATTGGGCCGCGCTCGAACCGCGGGCGCACTCATTGGCTACGCCACCATGGTGCGTATCTTTCCCATCGTTCTGCTGACGGCACCCATCGCCCATGTGGGCCTGCGCGCCATCCGCGGACGACCGCCAGCAACCCAGCACCGGCGGCTGCTAGCCGGAGCGGTGGCCGGCATGGTCGTGATGTTCGCCCTGGGCACCATGGGTGGCAACAAGGGGCTCACCGCCTGGAAGATGTTCGGCAACAACATCGTCCACCACAGCTCGGAGCACGCCTATGGCTCCCGCCGTCTCGGTCTTCAACACCTCTTTGGGCTCAGTTGGTCGGAGGGGCTAGAGAAGAAAGCGGTCAAGAAGAAGAACCGGGCCAATCAGGAGGCCAACAAAACGCTGTTTCGAACGATTCAGTTGGTACTAGCCGCCTTGTTCTTGCTCGCCATCATCCGCAGCGACGACCACGACGGCCTCCTTCTGGGGGCCGCGCTCGTGTTCGTCGGCACCGTCGCGTCGAGATACTACGGCGCCATCTTCATTCTGCTCATGCTCCTGGGCTGTCCTGCGCGCGGAGACCCTGGACAGTCTCCGCCAAAGCCCCGCCCCTTGCCCCTTCGCAGCCTCGATGCCGGACTGTTGGCCATCGTGTGGGCCGTCTACGCGTCGCCACTCAAGGGCTCCGAAGACTGGGCAACGTACGTCTGGGCCAATGCGCTCCTCCTCGCGTGGTTTCTGGCGCTACTCGCGGTGCGCTTCACAGCCCATCACCGAGCAGTGACCGCCTGACGTCCGGGGCTCTGCCCACAGGAGGGGGCTTTTGGGGAATCGCACGAACTGAACCATCGTCCATGCAGGCGCTGTGCTGCGCCTCTGCCACGACCAGCAAGCCAGGCCCAGGTACCCTCGTCCGATGCTCCAGCTCGTAGAACTCAGTGTCCAACTCGGAGATCGGGTCCTCATGGACCAGGTGGGCCTGCAGCTCGGACCTCGGGATCGCGTGGCACTCGTGGGACGGAATGGCGCGGGCAAGTCCACCTTGATGAAGGCGGCCGCTGGCATCATCTCCCACGATAGCGGGGACATCACCCTGGGGCGGGGAGAGACGATCGCCTACCTACAGCAGGAGCACCTCGTGTCCTCCAGCAACACCCTCTGGGAAGAGGTCTACGCCGTCTTGGAACCCATCGTGGCCATGGAGCGTGAAGCCAACGAACTGTTCGAGAAGGCAGCGGAGATCGAGAACGACGAGCAGAGGCGAGCCGAGCTCCTGGAGAGGGCTGGTGAGCTCCACGACCAGTTCACGGTGGCCGAGGGCTTCCAGGCGGAGGCGCGATGTGGTCGGGTTCTCTCAGGGCTCGGCTTTCAGCGTGAAGATTGGCCCAAGAGAGCCTCCGAGTTCTCTGGTGGCAAGCAGGTAACCATCGGACTAGCGCGGCTGCTCTTGGAGCGACCGCGGTACCTCCTGCTCGATGAGCCCACCAATCACCTGGACATCGAGACCCGAACCTGGCTGCTGCACGAGTTGCGTAACTATCCCGGCGGTCTGCTGCTCACCTCTCACGATCGGGACTTCTTGGACCGCTTGGTGAGCCGAACCGTAGAGATTGCCCGGGGCAAGCTCACCGTCTACTCGGGCGGCTACACGTCATATCGCCGCCAGCAGAAAGAGCGCATGGTCCACTTGAGAGCCCGTGCCGAGAGCCTCGCCGCGGAGCGGGCGAAGATGGAGGCCTTCATTCGTCGGTTCCGCGCCAAGGCGAGCAAGGCAGCCCAGGTGCAGTCTCGAGTCAAGATGCTCGAGAAGATGGAGGTCATCGAGCTTCCGGAACAAGAAAAGAAGGTGCGCCTTCGTTTTCCCGACCCCCCCCCGGCGCCCAGACCGCTGGTGGAGGTGCGTCAGGCGAGCAAGGGCTACGATGACCTCCAAGTGCTGGAAGACATCGAGTTGGCGGTGTACCCGGGCGAGCGCATCTTGTTGGTTGGGGCCAATGGTGCTGGCAAGTCCACCTTGCTGCGCTTGATCTGTGGCGAAGAACGGCCAGACACAGGCAACGTCCGATCCCTCTCTGGCACCCGCCACGCCTGGTTCGCTCAGGACCAAGCCCGGGAACTCCCAGAAGGCGCCTCCGTCCTGGACGCGACCCTCGAAGCCTCGCCAAGTCTGGGAAGCGATCGAGCCAGGGCTCTTCTGGGCGCCCTCCTGTTTCGTGGGGACGACGTTCACAAGCCTTGTTCGGTGCTCAGCGGAGGCGAGAAGAGCCGAGTAGCCCTCGGTCGCGTCTTGCTGAAGCGGGCCAACCTCCTTCTCCTGGACGAACCGACCAACCACCTGGACATCGAGTCCAAGGATGTCCTCGCCGAAGCGCTGGAGCACTTCAAGGGAACCATCTTGTTCGTGAGCCACGATCGCGAGTTCGCCAACCGATTGGCGAACACCATCTGGGAGGTGGGCGGAGGAACCGTGCAGACCCACCGGGGCAACCTGGATGATTTTCTCTGGAACAAGGCCATCGCAGCGGGAGTTGCCACCCGTCGTGCCCCCAATGAAGCCGCACCTGATCACTGGCTCCTGGGGGGGCTCCCCGAGGGGGCCCTGGGCGAGCCCACAGGTCCCGGGACCAAAGCCAACAAGCAAGGGCAGGGCTCTGCCGCCGAGTCCAGCGCACCCAGCGCTGCCGCCAAGGACCAGCCGGCCCTGTCGTGGAAGGAGAGCAAGCGACTGGCTTCGCTACGTCGTCGCCAGGAGAAGGAAGCCGAGCAGCTCATGGAAGAACTCGAGGCGCTGGAGAGCAAGGTTGCAGCCCTCGATGCCTTGATGGCAGACCCCGAGAACAGCACCGACTGGGACAAGCTAGAGGGGTGGAGCGCCGAGCGGAGGACGCTCGATGCCCGACGTACCGCCGCCTACGAGCGCTGGGAAGAACTGGACGGGCTCCTCAAGACCTGAGAGAAGCCTCCCGAAACGGGCTGCGCTGCCCCAAAGACTCCATGTCCCGCTCCACCTCGCGCCCCTCGACCCTCACGTACTCCTCGATCGCATCCCGGAGGCCCGGGTGCCGGATCCAGTGGGCGCTCCATGTGCTTCGCGGCACTAGCCCCCGGCTCAGCTTGTGGCGCCCCTGCGCACCCGCCTCGAACAGGCTGAGCTTCTCCTGGATGGCGTGTTCGATGAGCGCGTAGTAGCAAAGCTCGAAGTGCAGGCCGGGGATCGGCTCTAGGCTGCCAGCGTAGCGGCCATAGAGGTGACTCCCGCGACGAAAACTGAGGCTGGCTCCTATCCACTGTGACCCACGATGGGCGAGCACCACGACAGCCCGCTCCGCCAGCCTATGAGGGGCCTGCTCGAGGAAGAAGGCGGGCTCCAGGTAGGGCATCCCTCCCCTCTTGCGCACCGTGTGTCGATACAGGCGATCCACCAAGGCCCAGTGCTCCTGGGTGATCTCGTCGCCACGCAGCAGCTGGAGCGAGACCCCATGATCTCGAAGCCGTCGGCGCTCGCGACCTATCTCGCCCCGTCGCTTGCGCCTCAAGGACCTCATGTAGTCCTGGAAGTCCGCCCAGCCCTCGTTGTGCCAGTGGAACTGGTAGCTGCGCCGAGGCAAGTAGCCCAGGGGAGCGAGCGCCCTCGCTTCCTGTTCAGAACAGAATAGAACGTGCACTGACGAGGACTCGCTCGCCTGAGCGAGGCCCAGGAGCGCTTCTCCCAACAACGCCCGGTGGCTCTCTTCGTCCACCTGGGGGTGCACCAGGAGGCGAGGACCGGTCGCTGGAGTAAACGGCACCGCCGTGGTCACCTTGGGGTAGTAGCGGAGCCCACCTCGCCGGGCCCCGTCTGCCCAAGCCCAGTCAAAGATGTACTCCCCATAACTGTTGGTGCGCACATAGCTGGGTGTGGCAGCAACGAGCTTTGGGGTCGCTCCGGACGCTTCGGGTTCCTCCGCGGCCCGCACGACGACGTGCGCAGGCAACCAACCCGTGTTTGCACCAAGACTGCCCGAGTCCTCTAGGGCGGCCAGGAAGGCATGCTCCACAAAGGGGTTGTCGTGGCCCACCAGAGCATCCCAATCCCCAGCGGGGATCTCGTGAATACTCTGGGCCACGGACACCTTCTGGGGGAGGTCTTTCACACCACGACGGTACCGGGCGTTAGAATCCAACGCACGCAATCGTCCTCGGTGAAGCCTTGTCCCAACACCTAGATACCGGGTCTCCGACCCTACGCACCATCGCCCACTACGACCATCACGCAGACCAGTTCTGGGAGGGAACCAAAGACCACGATGTCCAGCAAAACATCAATGCGTTGCTGAGGGCATTGGGCCCGGGCCAGCATGAGATCCTGGACCTTGGTTGTGGCCCCGGACGTGACCTAAGAGCCCTCAAGACCCTGGGGCACCACCCCACCGGCCTCGACGGATCCAGCCGCTTCGTGGCCATGGCCAAGGAGTACTCGGGCTGTCCCGTGCTTCACCAAGACTTCCTGCAGCTGGACCTGCCCGCTCAGGCGTTCGACGGCATCTTCGCCAACGCCAGCCTCTTTCACGTGCCATCAGCCGCTCTAGGGCGAGTTCTCGGCGAGCTTGCCGATGCGCTCCGTCCCGATGGGGTCTTGTTCAGCTCCAACCCGCGGGGACAGAACCAAGAAGGCTGGAACGGGGAGCGCTACGGGGCCTATCACGATCTCAACGCGTGGCGAGAGTTCGTTATGGCCGCAGGGTTCGACGAGGTGGAGCACTACTATCGGCCCCAGGGAGCTCCCCGCGATCAACAGCCGTGGTTGGCCACAGTCTTCCGCAAGCTCAACCACCGCTCGCCGCAAGGGACAATGGAGAAGCGATCACGACGTGGTTGAAGCATCGAAGACTGCCGTAGCTTCAGCGAGCGCTCGCCCCAACGGTGAGGCGCTCCCCACCTGCATCTCCTCCATCCACCGACGGGCCTCCGCCATGGCCTCCTTAGCCGCCTCATGTTTCTGCCCGAGCACATACACCTCAGCCGCCCAACACAAGAGGGTGGCGTACTCGTATGGACAGGAGCGGGGCCAACCCTCGAGCGCCTGAGCGACCAGCGCTTCGGCCTCTTGCAGTCGACCCTGCCGGGCACGAACCAGTGCAAGACCGCCGCCCCCCAACGCTACAAACTCCGGCGACTGCAGTCCCTCGTAGAGAGCGATATAGGCCTCCAGGTGCCCGACGGCCGAGGCCCACTCCTTGCGAAGCACGTCAATGTCCACCTGAACCAACAAGGCTGGCGCACGAATCCAGGGACTGGGTTCGCTCGCATCGTCTGTCACGAGGTGGCGAATCAACTGCTCGGCAGCAGCACAGCCCTGCATGCCCTCAGTCAGCAGACACATTGCCATCGTAATGCGTGCCCTATTGGCCGTACGGCGGGGAGCCGCCACCGGCTCCTGCTCAAGGACCTGCTGCAGCAGGACCTTCGCCTCCTCGGGGCGACCACACAGCATGTGCACAGCGGCCATCGAATGGCCCAGGAGCGCGACGCGGCTGAGGTTACCGCGCCGCTGGTACAGGGCCCGAGACGCCTCGAAGTCTCGCAGGGCTGCGCCCAGCCGACCCCGGGCTCGGTTGACATCTCCTCGCTGGTACAACAACCCCGACTTCGCACGCGTGTCGGACCACTTCTCCGCGAGGACCAGCCCCCGGCACAAAGCCTCGTCGGCCAGCTCCCAGCGCGCTGACCGTCCATACACGGAGCCCAAGTCGGCCAAGATGTGGGCCAGCTTGCCGTCCAGCCCCAGGCGATCCGCCTCTTCGAGGGCACGCAACAGCCAGGCTTCAGCCGCCTCAGTGTCACCCCAGTCCACCGTCGACATCAAGACGAAGGCCTGGATTCGCATGGACTGGGCCTGGCCAGCCTCTACCAGAGACAGCAGCTCGCGCGCCAAGCCCTGCGCCTCGGACGGGCGCGAGAGACGCCACTGAGCTCGAGCGACATCGCGAAGCACAAGAGCGAGCAAGTCAGGCTCCAACTCCAGGCATTGTCGGATCCGAGTGCCTACCTCAATGGCTTGCTCGAGGCCCCTCGCCGACAACAAAAAGACGGGCACTGCGGCAAGAAACGCCCCCACAGCATCTGAGGGCTGGTCCAGCTCAATGGCGTAGTCCACAGCGGCACACAAGTTCCCCAGATCGTCCGCGCTCGCAGGCAGCTGCTGCGCCGTGGCCCGACGCTCGGGACCATCGGCAGTCTCTTCCTCAACAAAGCGACCAAACCAATGGGCATGCGCTGACTTCGTAGAGACCACCAGGCGGGCGAACGCTGGATCTTGCTCGCTGAGTTCGGCGCACCTTCGGTGCACGAACGAGCGGGTCGTCGCGAGCAGCTGCATTCGCATGGCATCCCCGGCGGGACACACCCACAACAGGGAGTGATCCACCAGGTCTTGAATCACCTCGTAGACCTCCCGGTCGTCCACTGCGGGCGCCAAGATGCTCTCAGCAGCCTCGAGGGTAAAACCTCCCCGAAATGCGCTCGTAAGAGCCAGTAGCTTCTGACAACTAGAGTCTAGTAATTCCCAGGATATAAAAAGGCATACTTCAAGTGACTTATGACGCCCTTCGCTGTCCCTCCGGCGAGTGTCCAAGTCCATGAGCCGCTCGCCCAACCTGCGGGCTAGCGCCGCCGGGCCCAACAGGCCGACGTGAGCAGCTGCGATCTCGATGGCGAGCGGCAAGCCTGCCAATCCATCAACGAGACCAGGAAGAGCAGGGTCAGTATCTTCGAGCACAGCCCCGGAAGCCCGAGCCCGCTGGGCGAAGAGGGCAATGGAGTCTCTGGCACCCAGGGGCGCCATGGCGACCACCAACTCGGAGCTGAGACGGAGGCGCAACCGAGAGGTCGCCAAGACCTTCAGGCCCGGTACATCTGCCAACCACGAGGAGAGGACCTCTGCAGTCGCCTCCACCACTTGCTCACAGTTGTCCAGGACAAGAAGGGTGGGCCCCATTCCAACCAGGTGCTGACCCATCTCCACCACATCTGCCGCCAGGTCCGAGCCCTGAACCCGGTAACCCAGGGAGGAGGCCGCAGACAGCACGAGGTCCGTCCCTGAGTGAGATTCGGACAGATCCACCCACCAGACGCCCCCCTCGAACAGCCCCTCCCGGTGCAGGCTCAACGCTACCCCCTGGGCCAGCGTCGTCTTGCCCATCCCCCCCGGCCCGGTCAGCGTCACGAGTCTCCGGGAACCTCTAAGCTCTGCCGCTATTTGATCGGACTCGGGACGAGGAACAACGACCCGAGTCTCCGACGGCACGTTGGTTCCAGCTCGGCCCCCAGTGGCCTCCTGGGCGTGCCCATCGCCCCGAAGACACCAGCCCTCACCCCACACAGTGAGCAGATACTCCGGATCGTCGGGTCGAGCTTCGATCTTCTTGCGGAGACGGACTATGGCCTTCTCCGCCGCCCGGCTGATTGTAGTCGCGCTATAGCCCCAGACATCCGTGTAGAGATCGGCTTTGGTCACGACCTGGCCCAGCCGACCCGCCAGATAACTCAGGAGCTTGGCCTCAATCGACGTAAGAGACTCCTCCTCAGAGCCGCGAAGTACTTTGCGGCGTGCCAAGTCCACGGTCACATCGCCAAGACACAGTTGGCCACTCACAGGAGGCTGATCGGGCTTTGGGGTCGGACTAGACATCGCGTCAATCGCCGTCTTGAGCCGCATTGGGCGACTTGGGAGCCTCCATTGTGGCCGAACTGTCTCACTCTGTCTCAGACGCGCGAGCGTGCGGGGCCTACTGTAGCCGCAGGTTCACGGAGTTCGACGCGCCATTGCGCCGAGCGTCGCAACAACTCGGCATCAGAAACGACATACAGCGAACACAGGTCGACAACGTCTGCTTGCAAACGTGTCCAAGAAGCTAGAGCCCACGGCTCGGAAAGAAGAGGCCCATGAAGACCGCCAGTCTGAAGGTTCTTGTCCGAATCACTGCGACTCTAGGCTCGCTGGTCCTGTTCCTGGCTCAGGTTGGTTGCGCTGTGGGCCTCCCCACCCAGTATCAGGACAATCTGGAAGTTCAGGACGAGAGCTTCGTCGTTGATTTCGAGTACGACCACGACGACCCTCTGCTGGGGATGACACCCGAGCAAGCTGCCGAGGTCATGGACGCCACTTGGCGCGGGGATCTGCTCGTAAGCAACGATGTGGTCATCGTGGAAGAGAATCCCTGCTTCGAGGAGCCATGGTTCGACGGCAAGGAGTCTGTGACCCTCGAGTTTCGCTGTGCAGACGACCAGTTGAACATCCAAGAAGGCAGCATCCTCATCAGCTCGGCGCAAGCCGGCTTCAGCCGCCGCATCACGACTCTGAGCCGTCAGGGAGACCTCATCGCGGCTGAGACCAGCCCAGCCCAGCTGGAAGAGATCTTGTTCGTTGGTGAATTCCGAGAGCAGGTCGTCCTAGATCACGAGGTCGTTCTTATGGAAGACCCCGAGACGGGTCCCTCCGCTCGAGACCTCAACATCAACGCCAACTGGACCCTCTACGAGCGCACTGAGAACGGCATCGACTACCGCATCAAGCTGGGTGGCCGGGCCGGGCTCCAGCCCGTCGTGGACTTTGATGTGAGCCTGCGGCTTTGCTCGATCTTTGGTGTGCCGACGCCCTTCCCGTGTGGCGACTACAGCGCTGCTCTCTCGGTCATCTCCGACCTCGAACTCCGGCTCATTCTGGAGCTGGGCTCGGGGTTCCAGTTCGGACAGGACTATCCCCTCCCCTACACCCTGCCCCCGAGGCCCTTCTTCTTCATGGTCGGGCCCGTCCCTGTGCACGGCGAGATCAACTTCGAGCCGGCGCTCTTCTGGGAGGTCAAGGCCGGCGCCAAGCTGGTCACGGCGGTGGGAGTGGGTGCTCAGGTGACCGGCACCGTTGGCGTGCGAGGCGGCCTGTACGAAGTCCCTGAGAATCTCTCGGGCGTCACCATGGACGATGCTCACTTCATCAACCCTCGCTTCGATCAAGTCATCTCAGCTAGCGCGCGTGTAGGGCTCAAGTTCAAGCCACTAGTCGACCTGCAAGCAGGATCCCTGGAGCTGAGTTCTCAGCTGGCCTATTACCTCGAAGCCAAGGCGACCGCCGACTGTGACGAAGTCGATCTGGTCTTGCAGCACGGCGCGCAGACTCGCCTGGGCATCTCTCTGGGCTGGGGACCACTCTCGGTAAACACTGGCTGGAACCTCTTCGGGCTGGGTCCCTATGAGATCGCGGGAACCAGTGTGCCCTTCGATGGCCTACTGACCGGAGACTCCGACTGCATGGGCGATGGCGATGCAGAACCCAGCGGCGATGGCTTCGAGGAGCTCCCGCACGCAGCGAGCGACAGCGAGTCGTGGCTC
>MDTE01170779.1_pt1 | contig 12884 bp, 15 predicted proteins | sample 811231 | NCBI WGS metagenome assembly MDTE01 (sample SAMN05326651, study PRJNA326480) | marine metagenome | isolation source: seawater | place: Indian Ocean: Red Sea | collected 2010
ATTGCGACCCAGGATGACTTGGACGAACTCTCAAGTTTTGGAGATGTAGTAATCATGGAGAGCGGAGTCAATGCAGCTGGAAACCTAATTGAGTGCAACGACAACGGTGCGGTGGTTAGCCCAACGATCCCAGAAGCAGGGGCAGAGATGATTTCTGACGTCCTGGGGGTGAAGGCGATTAGATCGCAGGTCGCTGGTCACGGCACCGTTGGAAGCATGATTGTTGCAAACAACAAGGGGGTCCTGGCACATCCAGACGTAAAGACGTCAGAGGTCGAGGCAATCGAGTCTGCATTGGGTGTTCCGGTAATGGTTGGCACCGTAACCTTCGGCTCACCTTTCGTAGGTGCTGGTTGCTGTACTAGCGACTCCCACGCCCTGGTTGGATCTGGCTCCACAGGTCCTGAATTGAATCGAATTGAAGACGCTCTGGGACTAATTTAACCTTGAAAAACCCCGTAATCAACGTTGTTCTTATCTATTTTGGAACTAACCTCGGGCATTGGATACTTCAAACCTGTTGCAGTGTTGAAGAGCACCACAGACTCGCTCCTTGAGACCAATCCAGATTGCAATGAGTTCCGATATGCCGCCACCGTGGCAGCACCCTCTGGGCACAGAAGCAGACCCTCACTAAGGCCAATCTCATTCTGTATTTCTATGGTCTCCTCATCAGTTACAGAGATTGCAAAACCCCCTGAAGACCTGACTGCATCTAGGATCAGGAAGTCTCCAAGGGCCGAAGGCACTCGGATTCCAGAAGATATGGTTTCAGCATTCTCCCAGTAGTCAGCAAACTCGGCCCCTTCTTCCCACGCTCGAACAATTGGTGCGCAACCCGTGGATTGAACAGATACCATTCTAGGCAATTTATCTTCTATCCATCCAAGCTCGATTAATTCATGGAACCCCTTCCACATCCCAATAATTCCAGTTCCCCCACCAGTTGGATAGAAAATGACGTCCGGTAGGCTCCAATCCATCTGCTCGGCGAGCTCCAGACCCATCGTTTTCTTTCCTTCAATCCTATATGGCTCCTTCAGTGTTGAAACCGCGAACCAGTCAATATCATTAGAACCATCAGCTATTATTTTCCCACATTCCCCAATTAGTCCATTGACGATGTGAGTGCTAGCACCTTGCATCTGGGTTTCTCTGACATTTATCTCCGGGGTGTTGTCCGGGCACAAGACGGTACACTCAATCCCCGCTCTTGTTGCATAAGCAGCCAATGCAGAACCGGCATTCCCATTAGTTGGGATGGCTAGATGCTTAACTCCCAATTCCTTTGCCATAGAAACCGCCATCCCCAATCCTCTTGCCTTGAAAGATCCTGTTGGTAGTCTCGACTCATCCTTAACAAATACAGATTCTACTTCTCCTCCAAATATCGATGCCGAATTATCAAGTGAAATCAAAGGAGTGACCACCTCTCCGAGTGAAACCCTATTCTGTTCCGACTCTACTGGAAGCAGAGGCGCGTATCTCCAGAATCCCGGGTCCTTCGACTGTTCAATAGAATCCCGCCCGACATCGGTAGAGATCCTTTCTAGATCGTACTTCACAACTATCGGCTTTCCTATTTCAGAAACCGTGTGAATCTTGCCGAACTCGTATTTCTTCCCCGAGTATGCGCATTCTAGATGACTAACGTAACCGCTCATGAATCCGAAATAGGCAGATGTCCAATGAATTTACCGCTCTAAACAGCCGTTGGTGCCACATGGTCATCGCCCTTCGTTCCAGAACTTCTTACCCTTGACCAGACTTCCACCATTAGTCGATCATGGCACTTTTTGCAGTAGTTGAATCTCTCATACGCTTCCCTGAAAGAGTAGGCCTTATTCCCACTAGAAACAAGAAATCCCTTAGGCGATAGCCTACTAACTATGTCCGACTTGCTGTCGCAGTTTTCGAAGTCACATTTAGGCATCATTCCTCAACTCCCAACGAATTACTTATCTCCATTAGGGGCATATTAGCTTCGACCCTCTCTCCTGGCTTGCACATGACCTTCTTCACAGTGCCGTCTATACTCGACTTAATCTCATTTTGCATCTTCATCGCTTCAAGGACTATTACTACGCTACCCGCCTCTACTTCATCTCCCTCTGACTTCATAATCGCCACTATCTTACCGGGAATTGCAGAAGAAATAGCTCCAGTTCCCGATGCCCCAACACTCTTTGTCACACGTCTCTTTCTAGACTTCTTCCTCTCGTCATCGCCAACCTCAACAATGTAGGTTCTGCCTTCGATAGAAACTTCCCAGTTTCCCTCTTCCAGACTAACTTCGACTTCGAACTCTTCCCCGTCAACAGTGACTTTCCTTTTTTCAGACACATTATCACCTCTTGGCACTCCTGATTGTTCTTGCTTTAATCAAGGAAGCCTTCCCCACTGCCATCCTCCTATGAGAAACCGACCAAGAACTGCCCCTCTCTCGACCTAGAGATGGTTTTATTGATTCACCTGACATATTTTCTATCAGTACGGATGAGATTACCGCAGCAATGATTCGCATGTCTCTTTCTTCCTTGCTCATGTTTCTCACAACGGAATGTTCCCATGTTTCTTCTCGGGGCGGGGTTCTTCTTTCTCCAGAATTGCACCCAAAGCTTTGACCAACACAGACCTAGTCTCGGATGGCATGACTACATCATCGATGTATCCCAGTGCCGCAGCCTTGTACGGATTTGCAAACGTCTCCTCATAGTCGTCAACAAGCCTCTCCCTCTCTTGATCGGGGTTTCTTGAATTCGCTATCCTGCGTCTGTGAATAATTTGCACTGCACCCTCTGCACCCATTACAGCTAGTTCTGCAGAAGGCCAAGCAATGTTGTAATCTCCTCTGATGTGCTTGGAAGACATTACGTCATACGCCCCCCCATATGCCTTCCTCGTGATTACCGTGAGTTTCGGAACTGTGGCCTCAGCAAATGCATAGAGAAGCTTGGCCCCGTGCCTAATTATTCCACCCCATTCTTGACTTGCTCCTGGAAGAAAACCAGGGACATCAACAAATGTGAGTAGTGGTATATTGAATGCGTCACAGAATCGAACAAATCTTGCCGCCTTTACAGATGCGTCAATATCGAGACACCCAGCTAAGTGCATCGGTTGATTTGCAACAATTCCGATCGATTGCCCACCAAGCCGGCCCAGTCCGATGATGATATTAGGGGCATAACCATCTTGAATCTCTAAGAAACTCCCATTGTCTATGGTTTCCTCGATAACCTCCAGCATATCATACGGTATTCCAGGATCCTCCGGGACTATCGAGTCTAGAGATTCACATTTCCTATCAAGAGAATCATTGGTATCTGAAACAGGCGCCTTTTGTAGGTTGTTCGACGGAATTAGGCCCACTAATTCCCTAACTATTTCCAATGCATCGCCATCGTCTTTTGCCGTAAAGTGAGTAACGCCTGATTTTGTGGCATGAGTGGAAGCCCCTCCCAGTTCTTCAAACCCGACTTCCTCATTAGTTACAGTCTTGATTACCTCTGGCCCCGTAATGAACATGTGCGATGTATCCTCGACCATGATCACGAAGTCCGTTATTGCCGGGGAGTATACTGCACCACCTGCGCATGGTCCCATGATAACTGAAATTTGGGGTATCACTCCACTAGACCTAACATTCCTAAAGAAAATCTCTGCATAGGACCCCAGACTTGCAACTCCTTCCTGAATCCTTGCTCCTCCACTATCGTTCAATCCAATTACTGGAGCACCTGTCTTTACTGCCATGTCTAGAATCTTGCAAATCTTCAAGCCATGCATTTCTCCCAGGGAGCCACCGTAAACAGTAAAGTCCTGCGCAAAACAATAGACGAGCCTGCTATCAATCGTACCATGACCACAAACCACTCCATCCCCGGGTATCACGTTCCTATCCATATCGAAATCTCTGCACCGGTGCTCTACCAAGGCATCAACTTCACAGAATGAATCTGGATCAAGCATCTGCTCTATTCGTTCTCTGGCAGTCATCTTTCCCTTGGCGTGCTGTGCTGAGATGCGTTTCTGCCCACCTCCAGACTGGGACTTAGACTTACGACGCCTAAGGTCCTCAATCTTGTCGGAGTTGCCACTCATGGAGTTTGGTGGGGGCAGGCCGCCCATGAGCATTCCTAAAGTGGGGTCGATTCCATCTTCCGGTTGCTTGAAGGCGTATCACCATGTGCAACTAGTTGAAACATGCGTGTTGTTATTGCTAAACCGGGTCTTGATGGCCATGATAGAGGTGCCAAGGTAATCGCTAGAGCGCTTAGAGATGGGGGTCACGATGTCATCTACACCGGTCTGAGGAAAACCCCTTCAGACATTGTTAGGATCGTAAATGACGAAGATGCAGAAGTACTAGGGCTATCGACTCTTTCCGGGGCCCACGACTCCCTCATCCCAAAGATTTGCGAGGGTCTTAGGCAAGGGGATCTCGGCAAAGTAATTGTCTTTGCAGGCGGAATAATCCCTGATCGAGATCTAGAACTTCTCTATGAATCGGGGGTTCGGGCTGTTTTCGGGCCCGGCACTCCGACTTCAGACGTCCTGGCATTCTTGGATGAAGCAATCCAAAGGAAAGAAAAAAACGATCCAATAGGAGTTGGAGACGATTTGGGGTGGCACTGGAATTGAGCAATATTTCCGAACTCATTGAACTAGCAAAGTCCGGAGACCGTCGAAGTTTGTCTAGGCTAATGACCAAGGTTGCAGAGTCGGAAAACGAACTAAACCTTCAATCAGACACAATCTGGACTTTGGGAGTAACAGGCCCCCCTGGATCGGGAAAATCTACTCTGATTGGCAGATTGGCGAAGCATTGGGCAGAAAGAGGAGAGAGTGTAGCAATCTTGGCCGTTGACCCCACGTCACCAATCTCGGGAGGTTCATTTCTCGCTGACAGAATTAGGATGGGGGAGGGGGATTTGGGTGAAAGGGTGTTCGTCAGGTCTATTGCTTCGGGAAATAGCCCGGGAGGTATTTCTCCACGAATTTGGCCTATGTGCCATGCACTATCCCTCTGTGGTTGGAAACGAATATTGATAGAAACTGTAGGAACAGGGCAATCTGAGTTCCGAATCGCCGCACTGGCTGATAGGCTTCTCCTCGTCGATGGTCCAGACAGGGGCGACATAATTCAGGCAGAGAAGGCAGGCATTCTGGAGCTAGCCGATGTAATTGCAGTGAACAAATCCGACCTACCCGGAGCGTCTATGACCGCTCAGAGCATTCGAACTTCCCTGGAACTCTCGGATGGTGACTCTAGGGAGGTCCTCCTAGTCTCCGCTCTAGAAGGAGTTGGAATAGGCGATTTAGTCTCAACAATAGAGGCCTGTGAACCGCAGAAGGGCAGAAATAAGGTCATAATGAGGGAGATGCTAATTTCTGAATGGGATTCAATTTTGGTTTCACACCCAGAAATCGACGATATTGTCGCACAACTATGTGACAGTTCAATAACTATCGATGAAGCGATAAAATTACTAATTTCAACCATTGACGATAGCAGGTAATAATATGAAAGACGGGCAAAACGACTTCTTTGTTGATCATGTTGGGCACTCAATTGGGGGTATGGGGGGGCATGCTTTCAGACGCCTAACTCATGTTTCAATGGCATCAATCCCATACCTATACTACGTGCATGGAGAGGCAATATCGTCATACTTCTCCCTGGAACCAAGCGAATTTGTCAGTGTAATTTGCATACTTATTCTTGTGATCGAGGCAATACGACTCAAAACAGGCATTGTCATAGTAGGACAGAGAGAATACGAATCCAACCAGATTTCCGCCTTGGCTTGGGGGGCATTGGCAGTAGCACTTGCCCTTCTGATAGCACCATTGGGAGAGCCCCTGGGGAGTATGCAAGCAGGGTTGTATGGGGCTCCAATAATTCTGGGCATGACTCTGGTGGATCCGGTTATGGGGGAGGTAAAGAGGACGAAGAAAGATCTTCGGGCAGCAATTATCGTAGGATTAGCCGTTTCTTACACAGTTTGGATGGGCTGTCATTACTGGATTGGAACCGATTTTATCGCAGCGCTGTTGCTCGCCCCACTGACGGTTCTGGGAGAGCTCCCACCTACTCGGGAGATCGATGATAATGCCACCATGATTCTTTTCCCCCTTGTCGGTCTCGTCCTAATACTGCCTTTCTTGTGATTCCACTCCCGTCATGTTTACATCCTAATTTCATGCCCCAAGGCCGTGGAAATGGAGGATAACGACACGAACTCATCGAGCGAGATGTGGGAATCTCCATTGGGGCAGAGCACATACATGTTCATCTGGGCCCTCGCCTCATTGGCTTCGTTCGCTATTTTCTTCAAGTATTTCTAGAATTGCGGATCTTCTCTTCAACCGCTAGGAGGATAGTCTTGCCAGAAATTCCCCCAGGCCCACTGTAACCCCCAACGCTTCCATCTGAGCGAATGACCCTGTGGCAAGGGATTGAAATTGGAACAGGGTTGGAGCCACAAGCATTCGCAACTGCTCTGTAAGAGCCAGGCCTTCCAATTGCATTTGCTATGTTCTTGTAAGTGCTGGTCTCTCCGGGTGGGATTTTGGTAATCTCTTCCCACACCATTCTCTGAAAGGCGGTCCCTTGGATTTCTAGCGCTATTTCTTCTCCCACAATTCTTCGCCTTCCAACTCTTCCATTCCGACAATCTCGTAGTTTGATGGGAATAGGGCTATTGCGATTCCGATAACAATGCACCCAATACCGAACCAGAAAGAACCCCTGATCATCAACTCCATCCCAATGGCGAATAGGATTAGACCTCCCAGGTTAGAGACCCAAACAAGAGTCTTGAATGTGGAAAGAGAAACCCCACTTGCCCTCTTGGTCCTATGGGGGCCGAACTCTGCACCGAATCTAACCGGATCGTCATCAGCCAACTTGTTCACCTATCTATCATTATGATGGCATCCGTTGGGCACGCTAGGACGCAAATCTTGCAACCAGTGCAAGGATCTCTCAGAATCCTGGCCTTCCTGTTCACATCAATATCCATTATGGGGCTTGCTAGCGGGGTGTCATAGAGCTCTATGGCGTCGTCTTCGCATACGATGGTGCACTGATCGCACCCTATGCATAATTCCTCCTTGACCCAAGCGACCGCGTCCTCACCACCTTTGAGTAAGGCCTCCTCCTCTGCTCTAACCGAGTTTAATTGAACTCTGATTCTGGATTGCTCTATCAGCCTTCTCTTCAGTACGTCACTAACCTTGGTCATGCACCCTGCTCCTATGTCCGTGACTCTTCTATCTGTCTCGCAAGGAAGCTGACAACGTCCAGAATCTCGAAGTCGTGACGAGGGTCTCCCTCGAACTTCAAGCATTCGAAGTGAGCTACACACTTGGGGCAGGAGGTAAGCATGATGTCTGCACCGGTGGCCCTCACTTCGTCGAACCTCTGCACTCTGAGTGCCCTGCTGTTCTCATTGCATGACATCATGCTTGATACTCCGCAGCAGAGGGCATCTTCTCCAGTGTGCTCCATCTCAACTAGATTGACTCCATCTACAGAGCCAACGAGGTCACGTGGCTCATCGTAGATGTTCATCTGCCTGCCTAGGCGACATGGGTCGTGATACGTCACGGTCACCTCGTCGTCCGTCTTCAGTTCCATGTCAAATCCATTCTCGATTAGGAACTCTGTAGTGTGCATGACCTTCATGTCGTCTAACTCGTAGTCTAGTGCGAATGTCCTGAAGCACTCCGCGCAAGATGTTACTAGGGTCTCGATTCCGCTCTCGCCCAACTTCTTCTGGTTGTACGACTTGAGCTTCTCGAAGACTTCGGTCATTCCCTGCCACTTCTGATCGTGTCCACAGCACTTCAGGAAGTCCCTACCAAGGTACGTTACTTCCTCGCCCATTTCCTCGAAGATAGTGAATGCGGAAGTAGTGGCATCCCCAAGATCCATGCTTCCCTTATTCACATGGCTGAACACCATTTCTTGGTCAATGTAGTCGACACATCCAGGGTAGTATCCAATGCTGGAGTCAAGCGGATAGTCCTCAACGGGAATGAATGCATCATCAGCATCTTCCTCTGCCTCTGCGGCTAGAACGGCCTGAAGGACAGTGTGTGGAATCTCGGTAGCAGGCGGACCTCCGACAACGAGGTTTCTCCTGATGTCGATATATGAGTCATAATCAACAAGCTGTGGGCATGCGTTAGTGCACGCTGTACAGGTCAAGCACGAGTAAAGTGGGACTCCGTCGTCTTCGTTGTTCCATGTGTTGTATATGATGTTCAGCTTGTCACCAGCGTTGAACAGCCTTACCGGGCACGCATCATCACAAAGGTCGCAGCCATAGCACTTGTTCATCTCCCACTCGTAGCCCCTAGCCATGCTCCTTAGCATAACGAAGACAAGTGCTCCCACGCCCAGGCATGGGATGAACATGGAGTAGATTAGCTTAGCATCCAGACTCTTCGGATTCTTCTCGTAAGTCGGATTGGTGATTGACATCTCGGACAACTCCTCGTCACTGAGGCCAACTTCGGAACGGATTACAGCCGTACCATCCTCGGCGAGTAGAAGTGGTTGATACGCGACTGCAGAGAAGTCGGAAATCATCGTGACGCTTTCGTTGACCCCTTCTGAAGTGGTAGTGAAGGTTATGGTGTATGAAAATCCAGAGTCCAGGTATATTGTCCCGGAGTCGCAGGATGCCCCCTCATTCATCCATAGCGTCTCGCCAGCTTCATCGGTAAGCACGAGACTCTGCGTGTGCAAACCAGCCCCGCGAACTGTGGTTCTGAAGTTACAACCTACGTCGGTCGGCACGCTCGCGACTCCCAAGTTTTCTACTTCGAACTGAATTGACTCTGTGATTTCGATAACGGATCCGTCTTGCGCTCCTTCGTATATTATCTCGTTAGCACCTATGTTCCTGGAAGTTTGAGAATCGGCATGGCCGTTGGCTCCGCTGAAGTCGATAATCTTGCTTCTTGTAGGCTGGAATATCCCCCAATTAACCCAATGCTTAGCCGGAATTACGCACCATTCGCTATGTTCAGTTCCCTCTTCCATCGAGTCCCAAGCAGAAAGTGAACTCGTTTGCTCGTAAGGCAGGCAATCATCCTCCCATTCCTCCCAAACGGGAACCTCACCTGCATGGATTAGCGTATCTCCTGGCTGGCCTCTTATGCCGTCTAACTCCTCTATCTTGGCATCGTATTGGTACTCCCAGAACCCCATAGTGCCCAATCCTCGCTGATTCCAGAATCCGTTCTCGTACACAGGCCATGTTACTGTGCACAAAAGTACTGTAGCAACCAAAGACCCAACTGCCACCTGTCTTCCCAATACTGGAGTTAGTCTGGATCCCAGGGGGCCAATCAGGAATTTCCTCACCGAGAAGTAAAGAACAGTGAAAATGAAAACCCCCGTGAGTATCCATGGAATTGCATTGAACACTTCCGCGGTCCATGGCGCTTGTGTGCCGCAATTGAAACCGCCATGGGCGCTAGACCAACAATAGTCGGTCCTATTTTGAGCATACATTTCCAGAAAGATGTTTATTGAGAACACGGAGATGAACCAGACGTGAGCGAGATATACTGCCCCAGCCGTCGCAAACCAGGGGTCCTCAACCCCCCTCTTCTCCCTTTTTCCAATGATGAATGGGGGTAGTGCTAGTATTCCCACTGGTAGTCCGGTGATCATTGCACCCCAGACTCCAGCATTCCAGGAAACAATCGGTTGCCCGAAGAACTCACCTATGGGGCCAGCGGGTATGTCGAATTGAGGTAGGTATTCGCCCCACCTCAGATAACCGTAGGAGAACAAAACATACCAATCTGGGAAGACGAATCCGGCCTGGGCATATGGGTCTGCTGCATTGTGCAGTGGGGGCGGTATGATCCACGAGTAGAATGCGATCACCATGACAATGGCTGCGAAGATGATTGTGTCTCTGAGGACTTCAGTGGGCCAGAAAGCATGCCCTGTGAACACCCTCTTCCGTTCTTCTTCTGCTCCCAGCAACTGCTCCTTCTCATCGATGTAGGTATCAGCAATCCTCCCAAATCTCTCTATCATGCCCATCTTATCACCTCAGTGCGGCTCCGCAATTCCCTGAACCCAGACGATGAAAAGATGCGCCAAAATGAGAACAGTAACAATTAGCGGTAATACGAAGACATGGAGGAAATACATCCGGACCACTGTCTGCCCTGTTAGGGTCGTTCCCCCGAACATCGCATTAGCGACCCACTCCCCAACAAGTGGTGTGGCCATTGCCATGTTTATGCCAATCGTAGCCGCACCGAAGGCTAGACTGTCCCATGGAAGTAGATAGCCCGAGTAACCGAAGAAAATGGAGAAGAACATCAGAGCGACCCCGATTAACCAGTTTAGCTCCCTGGGGTTCCTGTATGCCCCAGTGAAGTAAACTCGGCACATATGGAGGAAGACCGCAGCCACGAAGAAGTGTGTACCCCAGTGATGGATTGATCTGATGATGTATCCGAAAGGCAACTCCAACATGATGAACTCCATTGACGCATAGGCAGGGGTCGGATCAGAATTAAGATCCCCTCCCGGTACGTAGTAGAAGCCTAGAATTGTGCCTGTGATCACTAGGATGATGAAAGCGATGAAAGATATCCCGCCCAAGCAGTATAGGGGATACCAGTACCAGATTATCCTGAGTTTGTATTTCTCGGCATGAGTGAGCGGCATCTGCCTGTGCATGCTGTAGTAAGAGTCCCTGCTCATTCCCCAGTAATCCTGGATTCTGAATCTGGTGTCCAACCAGGAGAAGGCCCAGAGGAACAACTTCTCTGCGAGACCCATGCTTCCAGCATTCGTCTCCACTGCCCTAAGTATGTCCTTTCGAGGCATGTCGTCTCGCTCCCTCCTTAGGGTGAATGCGACAATAACGACAACCACCGCGATGAAAATCCACAAGAACCAAAATTGTATCATTTTTTTCACCTAACCGCAGAATGTGTACCAGTCCATGAAGTCTGGAAGGGCCTCTATGGTGCCCCCATTAACAGTGAACGGTATTAGGGGCATCCCATAAGGTGCAGGGCCACCAGTCTTCTTCACTCCTATGAAATCGAACTCTTGCCCGTTTGATCTATTTCTGGCTGTGTTCTTTTCTATCACCGTGTGGTCGTACCTACTAGAGTGGCAAATGCAGAACGACTTGTTTCCACTTGAATCGGTTCCGCCGGGCAACCAACTATCGGCCGTGAAGTCATTGTTGACTAATTGCCAGCCTGGTATGCAACACAGGTGGGGGCATCTAGCAAAAACGATAATCATGTTATTGTGGATATTAAGTGACGCATATTCCTCCTTTTCCTCAATCTCGAAACCGGATCCGACATAAGCCCCTCCGGCAGTGTAACCATCCATTAGCTGGAACCGGGGGGTGTCTGCTTCCAATGGTTTGTTCTTGTTCTCCTCGTGAGGGACATAGGTTGCGATAATCGGCAATCCAGACCATAGACCGGCAGCCCCTACCATTCCTGTTGTTGAATTTGCGGATTCGTCGATGAACGCCTGCATGGTCATGGGTTGCTTGTCCATGTTGCCATACCAAACATCGGATCCTTTTGGGACATAGAATTTGATCGCTGAGTCAGAGCCGCCTCCTTCAGCCTGCCCCATTAGGAATGAGGCAAAACCCACGCCACCCAGTGCGGCTGTTGTAATTAGTCCAGCAGCGGTATTGAATGACAGCCTCATGAACTCCCTCCTGTCGATGACCCCACTCTTCTCGTGGTGACTCACATTTTGCGTTTCGATCGGACGTAATTTGAACTTCCTCGCCATGGTCAGACCTCGTATTTCTTCCAAGAATTAGTGTCATGGCTAGTGATGTACTTGTTCCTTCTGTGTTTAACAATCACCACATCCGGAAGTACGTACTTCAAGTACACTATCCCCATGATAATCAGGGTAAGTAAAGTCATTGCCAGATTGAATGAAAGTAACTGCTGGTCCCAATTGTTGTACAAACCGTAAGCCAGTGCCCCAGCCCAATAGAGTGTCCACATTAGTCCCCATAGGCCGACTAGGATGATTAGCCAAGAGTCACCAGAAGGTGCCAGACTGGCTCTTACTATGGTGCCCGGCTTGACCTCGTTGAAGACACCGTGATCAACCGCAGCTGCGAAGGACTCCTCCGTCAGCGTGGCGTCTTCAAGAGCCACTCTGGCGTCCTCGACGCTAACTTCTCCCGACTTAACTTGCCGAAGTAGCCTCATCACCACATCGTCTTTCATAGTTGATCGCCTCTCCTTAGATGCTTTATTCTTAGCCTCAGTAGATTACTTCTCCCTTCGTAATGCCTGGAGAAACCGTATCTCAGGAAAAGCCCACAGAATAGGATTACCAGCATCACGGCCCCAAATCCAAGAAGCCCAAGCCAGTGGGCCAAGAGTTTGGCACCCATGTGGTGGAGATCAGTGTGACTCTCAACCGGTGCCGGAGGGGTGATGTCCCCATTTCCAGAGAAAACCGTCCTAGTTCTTCCGTTGTCCTCACCTTCGTCGAAGCTAGTAGTTAGGCGATTCCATCTATCTAGGCTTGATGGCGCCATGTCCCCATTTACCGAATTTCCAGCGACCATGAAGTCTACAGCCCCAGAACCCTCCGCGGGGCTCACCCACCGGAACAACCATGATCTGTCAGAGGTCCTTGAACCGGCATCTGTGTGAGTAAGTGTGGTCGGGTCATCTTCCCAGTTCTGGACAAGACCTTCTGATCCTTCCGAAGGCTCTAGTGAACCAATACTAACTTTCATCGAGAAACCTCCCGTGTAGGACTCAAGATCGGCCTCAGGTCCGCCGATGAGTTGTAACTTCATCTCATATGCTGTTTCTGGGGCATAATGGAAAGG
>MDTE01074733.1_pt1 | contig 12883 bp, 11 predicted proteins | sample 811231 | NCBI WGS metagenome assembly MDTE01 (sample SAMN05326651, study PRJNA326480) | marine metagenome | isolation source: seawater | place: Indian Ocean: Red Sea | collected 2010
AAATTTCAGATGGAATGTCTTTTAATGAGGCAATCTCTAGTCATAAGTTAGATGTTGTAAATTGTAATATATTTAGCCTAAGTAAGCCTTTAGAAGGAAATTTTTCAAGAGAAATTATGAGTCAAATGTACAATGCCCAAGAAGGGTTTGTTACAGCCATTAATTCTGCAGAAGGTGTTATAATTTCCTACCTATTAAAAAGAGAGATGGATGAAAGCTCTATACTTGATGAGCAACGACAAGAAATAACGGCTCAATTACGTCAGCAGAAAACACTTGAACTTTTTAGAAATCGAAAACAAAATATAATTAATGAAGCAGTAATCGAAATTTTTTAAACTATGTCTTTAAATAAATTATTATTAATTTTTATAACCCTACCAATTCTTGAATTAGCAGTATTATTACGGCTTGATGATGCCATAGGATTATTTCAAACAATCGTTTTGATTTTTCTTACTGGAATTATTGGCGCTTGGCTTGTTCGTCAACAGGGAATTAGTATTATATTTAAAATTAAAAAAGAAATATCCGATGGCAATATGCCCGCAAAAGAAATGATTGATGGCGTTATGGTTTTGATTGCGGGAGCAGTTTTAGTTACTCCAGGCTTAATTACTGATATTTTTGGATTTCTTCTATTAATTCCATATACAAGAAATTTCATCAGAAAGTGGATTCGCCATCGAATAGAAAAATATGTTAATAGTGGGTATATAATTACAAGATATTAATGCTATTGCATAAAATGAATAATAAAATTGATAATCAAAACTCCCCCCCGCTATGCGTTGATTTGGATGGAACGCTTGTAAAGCTAGATACTCTTCATCAATCAATATTGCTATTGATAAGAAGAAAGCCTAAATCAATTTTTAAAATTATTAAATGGATAAAAGCCGGAAGAGCATCACTTAAAGAAGAAGTTACAAAAAGAGTAAGTATTGATGCAGCGCATCTTCCATATAATAATAAATTATTAAACTTTCTAAAAAGTGAGAAGGATAAAGGAAGAAAGCTCGTTTTGGTAACTGGGGCAAACTTCAGAACGGCAAATGCCGTTGCTAATCATCTTCAAATTTTTGATCATGTTATGAGCTCGTCCGAAAGTTTTAATTTATTTGGTCCTGAAAAACCTAAAATGATATTAAATAAATATAATGAATATGATTACGCCGGAGACAGTATTTATGATCTACCAGCATTTAACGCTGCAAGAAAAAAACTATTTGTAAATCCATCACGTTCATTACTTAAATATAAATATGATACCTTAATTGAAGAAAAAAAATCTAAACTAAAATCTATTTTTGAATCTTTACGAATAAATCAATGGATTAAAAATATATTAATCTTTCTTCCTGTATTGCTTGCTCATAAATTACATCAAGATATTTATTTCAATCAATGTGTAATTGCCTTTTTTAGCTTTTCTTTAACTACTTCAGCCATTTATATATTTAACGATTTATTAGATATTTCTGCTGATCAACATCATCCAAGAAAAAAATATAGGCCAATTGCAATTGGAAATATTCAAATTCAATTTGCAATTTATATGATACCTTTACTTTTGATTAGTTCTTTTCTATTTTTACATTTTCTACCAAATAGAGAAAATATGGCTTTTATTTTAATTTTGTATATTTTAACAGCCTTCTTATATTCATTGAAATTTAAACAGATTATCTTCTTTGATGTAATTTTGCTTACACTTTTTTATAATACTAGAATTATTTTTGGAGGAAAGTGTAGTGACACAGTTATTTCATCTTGGTTTTTTTTGTTTACATTTTTTTTATTTCTAAACCTTGCATTGCTTAAAAGGTATGGAAGTTTGGTAGAATTTAATGAAGAGAAAACTGCTCAACAAGAAAGAGGGTATTTATTAAAACATAGAAAAGTTTTAAAATTCCTAGGGATAGCAACTGGCTTATTTTCATTTTTAATTCTTTTCATGTATTCCTTAAGTGATGAAGTAAAAATTTTATATAACAATCCATTATTCATTAATTTTACAAGTCCACTAATATTATGTTGGCTTATCCGAATGTGGAAAATTGCTGATAAAAATTTAATGAGTAATGATCCTCTCATTTTTGCCTCAAAAGATTTTATTTCTTATATCATTTTTTTTAGTATCACATTTCTGTTTATTTTGGGTGCTTTAAATTAGTTGGTGCAGACCATAAATATATTTTAATTACTATTGTTTAAAATAAATATATATTAATCTATTTTAATGAAGAATATCAAACTTGTCATTGTTGGTTCTATTGGTATAGACAGTATTGAAACACCATATGCTAAAGAGAAAAATATCCTAGGAGGTTCAGCAAGTTATGCCTGCGTGGCTGCATCTTTTTTTTCAAATATTGGAATGATTGGTGTTATTGGTTCAGATTTCCCAAATTCATTTAAAAAACTTTGGAAGGATATGGATATCAATCTCGATGGTTTGCAAATTCAAGAAGGAAAAACATTTCGATGGTCAGGAAAATATGAAAAAAATATGGATAATAGAAAGACAATTTTAACCGAACTTAATGTTTTTGAAAACTTTCAGCCTTCTATACCAAATAGTTATAAGAATGTGCCCTATTTATTTCTTGGAAATATTCATCCAAAACTGCAGCTAGATGTATTAAATAAAATGAATTCTCCAAAGTTTGTCCTAATTGATACAATGGATTTATGGATTAATACTGCAAAAAAAGAGCTTGAAGAAGTAATTAGTAAGTCAAATATGCTAACGCTTAATGAATCTGAAGCTCGATTATATACAAATAAAAATGATCTTATTTGTGCTGCAAAAGAGTTACTTAAAATTGGGCCTGATTATATCCTCATTAAAAAAGGGGTTAATGGAGCTATTTTATATTCGAAGGATTCTATTTTTTTACTTCATGCTTATCCTGTTGAAACATGTTGTGATCCAACCGGTGCTGGAGATAGTTTTGCTGGTGGACTAATGGGATTTTTATCGAAATATGACACAATTAACGAAAAAACTATCAGAGAAGCTATGACTTACGGAACTATAACTGCATCTTTTGGGATAGAAGAATTTAGCCTAAACAAATTTCAAAAAATAAATAAAAAGGACATAGATAATAGATTCTCAAAGTTCTTAAAAATGTTTGCACTTTAAGAAAGAGTTAAGGCATCAACATCAATAATTATTTTTATCTCCTTTGGAAATTTTGCATGCCGTAAAATATACTTAATAGGTTTTGTGATTTTAGCAGTATATTTACTGCTTAATAGAATTTGATATCGAAACAAACCTTTTACTTTTAATATGGGAGAAGGTAATGGTTTTAAAATTTTTACATCTTTTGGAATAATTTTACTCAATTCATTATAAAAATTATTTATACAATTAATAACAATATCTTCATTAATGCCTGCAATTGTTATTAACACAATATGAGAAAAAGGAGGATAATTCATTTCTTCTCTAAAGGTTAAATCTTGAGATATAAACTTTTTTAAATTTAATGTTCTTGATGCAACAATGACTGGATGATGAGGAGTACGTGTCTGAATTAATACTTCCCCTAAAGTATCTCCTCTTCCTGCTCTTCCAGACACTTGTGTTAATAATTGCAAAGTTCTTTCTCCTGCACGAAAATCTGGAACATAAAGAGATAAATCTGCATTTAGCACACCGACTAATGTAACATTCGGAAAATCTAGTCCTTTTGCAATCATTTGAGTTCCAATTAAAATATCTATTTTACCTGTTCTGAATTTGCTAAATACTTTTTCGTAAGAATCTTTTCTTCGCATACTATCCGAATCCATTCTGACAATTTTTGCATTAGGACATAATTTTCCTAACACTTCTTCAATTTTTTCAGTTCCACTTCTTGAAAATTTAAAGTTTGGATTGTTACATTTGGAGTTTGGACATTTTTTTGGAAAATCTTCTTCTTCACCGCAAACATGACAGACAAATTTATTGAGAATTTTGTGATAATGTTTTGTTACGCTACATGATGAGCATTCATTAATATAGCCGCATTCCTCACATATTACTGAGGCTGAGAAGCCTCTTCTATTTAAAAATAATATTACTTGCTCGTTTTTGTTCAAACGATCATATATAGCGTTGACTAATTCTCTTGAAAATAAACTTGGCTGACCAGTTTCTTCAATTTCCCGAGCCATATCAACAGCTCTTATCAAAGGCATTTTTTTATTATCAATTCTGTTATTCATTTTTACCAAGTCGTATTTTCCAATATTTGCATTGTATATTGACTCTAATGAAGGGGTTGCTGAGCCAAGTAAGACGGCGCAATTATCTATTTTTCCACGCATTACAGCCACATCTCGAGCATGATATCTAGGAGATTCTTCTTGCTTATAGGTTGGTTCATGTTCTTCATCTAAAATTATTAATCCTAGATTTTTAATAGGCGAAAAAAGAGCTGATCTTGCACCGACTACAATTTTTGCACTTCCATCAAAAATTCTGTGCCACTCATCATGTCGCTCACCTTCAGATAAACTAGAATGCAGAACTGCAACAATTTCACCAAACCTTGCTCGGAATCTATTAACGGTTTGCGGGGTTAGTGCTATTTCAGGAACCAACATAATTGCTCCTTGATTTTTTTTAATAATATAATCAATAGATTGAAGGTAAACTTCTGTCTTTCCACTTCCAGTAACACCGTGTAGTAAAGTAACAGATGAAGATTTTTTATCTAAATTTTCTTTGATTTTTTTTAGCGCATTTTGTTGTTCATTATTTAGCTGGAATGGCTGCGTTGGAAGTAAGTCGGAATTATAAAAAGGATTTCTTCTAACTTTAACTTCTTCAATTTTAATCATGTTTTTTTTAACAAGTGTTTTGATTGGAGATATCGAACAATTCAGTTCTCTTTGTAAATGAATAATCAATGTTGACCCATTTATTTTTAGAAAATCAATAATCTTTTTCTGAAGCAATGAGATGTCTTCATTTGTATCTTTCAATAGTGTTGCACTAAATTGTTTTTTATGATGATTACTTTTTTTCCTAACAACGCTTGGGAGTAGAGCTTTTATGGAATTTTCTATTGGGGAACAATAATAATCGGATATCCAATATGCTAAATTTACTACTGAATGTGGAATAAGTGGTTTATCACCAACAATATCGGTTATTGATTTAAGACTACTTTCAAATTTAGAAAATTGGTTAAATCCTACAACAAAACCTTTTATATTTCTATTGTTAAAGGGTATGTTTACCTGCGATCCAACTTTTAGTTTGTTTTGTAATGCCTCAGGTATTCTATAATCGAATTCCTGATTTAATGAAACCTCCGTTACTATTTTTGCAATTTTAGGCATTTATGTATAATATTAAATTATATTTTAAAAAACAGTAAAAAGACATCTCTTGATTTTTTTTTAAAAAAAATTAAAGTTTACAGATGAACAAAATAATTCTCACAGACTCAACTAATCCACAGAAAGAAATAATCCATCATGCTTCAACAATCTTATCAAATGGAGGACTTGTGATAATTCCAACAGAAACAGTTTATGGGGTCGCATGTGATCCAAACAACTATAAATCAATAAAACGTCTTCAAAAAACAAAAGGTAGAGAGAAAAATAAACCTATATCTTGTTTATGCTCATCTATTGATCAAGTTAAAAAAATGTGTATTAATTGGAATAAATCAATAGAGTTATTATGTAAAAAATATTGGCCTGGACCATTAACATTGGTTTTAGAAACGGATAACGGATGGATTGGTTTTAGATTACCTAAACACAAGATACCAATTGAATTATGTAATCGATTTGGCAATTTATTAGCTTTATCTAGTGCAAATTTTAGTGGAGGTACTGATTCTATTAGTGCCGATCAGGCCTCATCTCTTGATGTAGATTTAATATTAGACGGTGGTCTATCCTCAGATCGACCAATTCCAAGTACTGTAATAAAAATTGATAAAAATAAAATTGAAAGAATACGCGAAGGATGCTTAACGTTTAAAGAAATTGAGGACTACTTTTATAATGGACTACAAGATTGAAAATATCTTATTTGTTTGCACTGGAAATACATGTAGAAGCCCTATAGCTGAAGCTTTATTTAAAAAAATGATTGGTACAAATGCTTCATGGGTATGCTCTTCAGCTGGAACTCATACAAGGGATGATTTACCTGCTTCTTTAGAAGCTCAAATTGTTGTAAGAGATAAAGGCGCATGTCTTAAAAATCATAAGAGTAGATTACTCGATGATAAAATTATTAGCAAAGCAGATCTTATCCTTGTAATGACTCAGGGTCACAAACGATTTATTAGTGAAAGATTTAACGATGTAATGCATCGTGTTTATCTTATTAATGAACTTGGAAAGTCAAATTATTCAAACATTGATGACCCTTTTGGTTCTTCCATAGAAAATTATAAGATTGTTAGTGATCAAATTGAAAAAGCAATTTATGATTTAATTACTTTTTTAAATTTAGGAAAAAAATAAGACAAAGGAAGATATGAAAATTTCGTTAGGATCTGATCATGGTGGTTTTGAGCTTAAAAATAAAATTTATGATCTTTTAGTATCTAAAGATGTAGAAGTTTTTGATCATGGATGTGATAGTAAATCTCCTGTAGACTATCCCGACCATGCAAAAGCAGTTGCTGAGGATGTATCAAATGGTATCGCTCACCAAGGTATAATTATTTGTACTTCTGGAATTGGAGTAAGTATTACAGCAAATAAATTTCCTAATGTTCGAGCTGCCCTTTGTGTAAATATAGATTCTGTAAAAACAGCTAGAGAACACAATAACGCAAATGTATTATGTCTTGGAAGTCTTCATACCAATATAACAGATGCAGAAAGCGTTGTAGATACTTGGCTTGATACAGAATTTTCTTCAGAAAGGCACTCCGCTCGAGTTGACAAAATAGATGATTTTGAGGCAAACATCGAAGGTATTCATAATATTAAAGCTACTGATCCGGAAATTTACAATTTAATTCAAAGAGAAGATCAAAGACAAAAAGAAAATATTGAGTTAATTGCTTCTGAAAATATTGCAAGTAAGGCTGTTAGAGAAACTCAAGGCTCGAGAATGACCAATAAATATGCTGAAGGATATCCTGCAAAAAGATGGTATAATGGATGCGAATGGGTGGATGGCGCAGAGACTTTAGCCATTAATCGTGCAAAAGAATTATTTGGCTCAGAACATGCAAATGTTCAGCCACACAGCGGAAGTGGAGCAAATATGGCTGTATATTTTTCTCAATTAAATCCCGGAGATACAATATTAGCTATGAGTCTTGCTGAGGGTGGACATTTGACTCATGGACATCCGATGAATTTTTCAGGTCGTCTTTTTAATATTATTCCTTATGGTGTTAAACAAGATACTGAATTTATTGATTATGAAAATATTCAAAAATTAGCAGATGAACATAAACCAAAAATGATAGTAGCTGGAGCGAGTGCTTATTCAAGAATCATTGACTTTAAGAAAATACGGGAAATTTGTAATTCTGTTAATGCGTTGATGCTCGTAGATATGGCGCATATTTCTGGATTGGTTGCATCTGGTCATCATCCAAGCCCCGTACCATTATCTGACTTTGTAACAACTACTACACATAAAACATTAAGGGGTCCAAGAGGAGGTCTTATTTTATGTAAGGAACAATTTGCTGCTGATGTAGACAAACAAATTTTTCCAGGTACACAAGGAGGTCCTCTTATGCACACAATTGCTGGAAAAGCAGTTTGTTTTGGAGAAGCTTTAAAGCCTGATTTTAAAAAATATGTTAATCAAATAATTTTAAACGCTCAAGTTATGGCTAAAGAATTATCATCGCAACAGATTCGTATTGTATCAGGAGGTACGGATAACCATCTTATGCTTGTTGATTTATCTGCTCTTGATACTTCAGGAAAAGAGGTCGCTGCAGCATTGGATAAAGCTGCGATTACCGTAAACAAAAACTCTATTCCATTTGATAAAAAAAGTCCATTTGTCACATCTGGTATAAGAGTTGGTACGCCTGCGGTAACAACTCGCGGAATGCGTGAAAAAGAAATGGTTCTTATTGCAAAAATGATTAAAAAGATAGCACACGATCCTTCTAATGAATCCTTAATCTCAACAATTAGAGAGGAAGCGATAAGCTTATCGTCTGAGTTTCCAATTCTTTAATACCTGTATGTAAAAATTTAAATTACTCACCCTGCGTTATTTTTTTTTGTAGTTCAAGCATACATTTCCAAACTAATTTTTTGCATTCTGGATTTTTGATCATAAAATTCAAATCACAAATTAATAAAGCTGGAATATTTAAGTATTTAGAAATGGAATTTAATGTGATCTGTTTATTTTCATTATTATCAATTATTGGTTTAAAATTATCACCCATAAAAATAATTGATTTTGGCTGAGCTTCTAAAATTTCATTATTTATATTTATTTTATATTCGTCTATTGAAACATGACTATATTTTTCTAAAATCATAACTAAAACTTGCTCCTCCGAATACTTTAGAGCTTCAATTATTTTTTTTAACAATTTTAAATTATTTTTTTCAATACTATCGTCAATATCACTTTGTGAAATCTCTCTTATAAACATAATATCCGCAGACTTCTTTCTCCCTTTAAGAATAAATTTCTGAGACTCATTAATGTCTTCGAAAATTGATTTATTGCATTCAATTCGCTCTTTTCCCATAAGCGATTCTACTTCCAGGTATTTTTGAAGTTTTTCGATTAAATTATTTAATTTACTCTCTGACATCTAATTTAAACCTTTCAAAAAATAATTCATGTCTTTTGCAAGTGGAGCCTGAAAAATTAATTTCTTTTCATTTTTCGGATGAATTATCTCTAATGAACATGCATGCAACATATGTCTTTCAACATCAAAAATTTTAGCCGTACTTTTTTTATTTCCATATAACTTATCACCTATTACAGGATGACCAATATGCGCTAAATGCACTCGGATCTGATGGGTTCTTCCTGTTCTTATATCAATATTAACCTGTGTTGTGTTTTCAAAAACTTTTTCTATAGATACTAACGAAATTGCTTTTCTCCCTCCGCTTTTAAGAACTGTTTGTTTTTTTCTATGGATAGGATGACGACCGATAAAATTTTCAATGAAAATTTCTTTTTCTAAGTTTCCAAATACAATGGCTGTATACATTTTTTTAACAATTCGTGACTTAAATTGCTCTTGAAGCTTTTCTTTAATATAATTATTTTTTGCCACTACTAAGACTCCGCTTGTATCCTTATCCAATCTATGAACAATTCCGGCACGATCAACTGAATTCAATTCTTCATTGTACCCTAAAAGTCCATTCATTATTGTTCCATTAAAATTTCCAGCACCTGGATGAACTATAATATGAGGTTGTTTATTGATAGCCATTAAAAATTCATCCTCATAAAGAATTTCTAATTCTAATTTTTCTGGTTTATCATATATCTGATTTTCGTCATCAAAATTAAGATTATACGAAATAACATCACCTAATTTTATCTTTCGATTTGATTTGGTTGATGCACTGTTAAGAAAAATTTTTCCATCATCAATATATTTTTTAACTCTTGAACGAGAAATTTTTAAATCATTTGATAAAAATTGATCGATTCTTAAACCATCATCTGAACCACTAACTTTGATGTGTTTTTTCATAATAGAATCACTTTAATAATAAATCTGACACATTGTAAGTTAAGAATGTTATTTAGATAAGTATATAAAATTTTTTTACTGTATCTATAAATCTACAAATGTATGTTTTTCATGACTAGCTCCCGGATGTGTAACAGCACCATCTCTTGCCGGACCAACTAACTGAGCATATTTATGCAATGCACCTGACGTATAATTTGTTTCTCTTGGTTTCCATTCTTTTTTTCTATTTTCGAGTTCATGTTCACTTAATTTTACATCTAATGTTCCAGCCTTTGCGTCAATACAAATAATATCGCCTGTTTTTATTAAGCCAATTGGACCTCCAACAGCAGCTTCAGGACCAACATGACCTATACAAAATCCTCTTGTTCCACCCGAAAATCTACCGTCTGTAATTAATGCAACTTTATCTCCTGCACCCTGTCCATATAACGCCGCTGTAGTAGAAAGCATTTCTCTCATCCCAGGGCCTCCACGTGCTCCTTCATACCTAATAACAATAACTTCTCCGTCTTTATATTCTCTTGCCTGAACAGCTTCGAATGCTTCTTGCTCACCGTCGAAAACTCTTGCTGGTCCTTCAAAAAATAACTCCTTTAAACCAGCTATTTTTACAATTCCTCCTTCTGGAGCAAGGTTTCCCTTTAGGCCAACAACCCCACCAGTCGGATGTATAGGATTTGAAATTGGAAATACTACATCTTGATTTTTTGGTAACTTTACTCCATCATAATTTTGAGCAATTGTTTTACCAGTTACCGTTATACAATCTCCATGAATATATCCATGGTCTAATAATTCTTTGATAACTACTCCAACTCCCCCAATATCGAATAAATCTTTTGCTACATATTTTCCACCAGGTCTTAAATTTGCAATATAAGGAGTTTTTTTAAAAATTTCGGCAACATCAAATAAGTTAAACTTTATTCCAGCTTCATGGGCTATAGCTGGTAAATGCAAGGCGGCATTTGTTGAGCCACCTGTAGCCGCCACAATTGCTGCGGCATTTTCTAATGCTTTTAAAGTAACAATATCTCTTGGATACGGTCCTCCGTTTTTAATTAATTCTACAACTGCTTCTCCTGATGCTTTTGCATAATCATCTCTACTCTCATAAGGAGCTGGTGCTCCGGCTGAATTTGGTAAAGCTAATCCCATTGCTTCAGATACGCATGCCATTGTATTAGCAGTAAATTGGCCACCACAAGCTCCGGCTGATGGGCAGGCCACACATTCTAATTCCTTCAAGTCAGTATCTGAAAATTCCCCACTTGCATGTTTACCTACAGCCTCAAAAACATTTACAACATCGACATCTTTTCCTCTAAATTTACCGGGTAAAATTGTTCCCCCGTACATAAATACAGAAGGTACATTCAGCCTCAACATAACCATCATCATTGCCGGTAAAGATTTATCACAACCCGCTAAACCAACCAACGCATCATAACAATGACCTCTCATGGTTAATTCAACAGAATCTGCTATAACTTCCCTTGATACGAGTGATGATCGCATACCTTCATGACCCATAGCAATTCCATCAGTTACTGTAATTGTTGTGAACTCTCTAGGAGTAGCATAAGAAACTTTTACTCCCTTTTTTACTGCTTGAGCCTGTCTTGATAAAGCTATGTTGCATGGTGCGGCTTCATTCCAACATGTAGCAACTCCTACAAGCGGTTGATGAATCTCTTCTTCAGTTAAACCCATCGCATAATAATAGGATCGATGAGGTGCGCTTTCTACCCCCTCTGTTACATATCGACTAACTAATTTTTCTTTATTCCATCCATTTGGATGAGATCTTTCTTCATTAAAAGCCATTTTTATTCCTCATTAGTATTTGTTACTATAGAACATTATATTATGTAAAAAAGAAAAATAAAAAGTTATAAGCTATGTATATATGATGAACGAAAATTGGATAACTAAAAAACTTGATGCTTTTAAAGAAAAAAAGCTAGTTCGGCATATGAATTCCTTTGATGCAACGGGCGGTATCATTTTTCAAAAAAATAAAAGAGTTTTGAATTTTTCAACTAACGATTATTTAAATCTATCCAATCATCCCCATGTCAAAGAAGAAGCCATTAAAGCTACAGAAAAATATGGCGCTGGAGCAGGTTCATCTAGGTTAATAAGCGGAACGCTTTCAATTCATGAAAAACTTGAAGCTAAAATTGCACATCATAAAAACTATCCGGATGCTTTAGTATTTGGAAGTGGATACATGGCCAATATCGGAATCATCCCGTCATTGGCAAATAGAAATGATATCATTATATCTGACAAACTAGTACACTCTTGTATTTTAGACGGAATTAAACTTTCAGGAGCTAAACATATAAGATTTAAACATAATGATTTAATCTCCCTTAAAGCTCGTCTTCAAGAGTACTCAGATATTCAAAATAAAAAAATTATTGTCATTGAATCTGTATATAGTATGGATGGGGATTTGGCTCCATTAAAAGAGATTTATACTCTAGCTAAAGAGCACAATGCTTTATTAATGGTTGACGAAGCCCATGCAACTGGAACAATTGGTGATTTTGGAAGAGGATTAATAAATAAACTAGAACTTGAATCAAAAATCCCATTTGCTATGGGCACAATGAGTAAAAGTATTGGAAGTTATGGTGGCTTCATTGCTTGTTCAAGTAATTTTAAAAAACTTCTTATTCAAGAAGCTGCATCTTTTATTTATACAACTGCTCTTCCGCCAAGTGCGATAGGCGCATCGATTGCAGCAATAGAAATTTTGGAAAAGGAACCAACTCTTGGAATACATCTACAAAAAAAATCTACAAAGTTTAGAGCAATTATGAATGAATCTGGTATTGATACGATGAACTCAAAAAGTCAAATCATTCCTATAGTAATTGGAGATAACCAGACAACTTTGGATATTGCTAGAAAATTATCGGAGGAGGGTATAATTGTTGGTGCAATACGACCTCCAACGGTTCCGGAAGGCTCTGCTCGTTTAAGAATTAGTATAAGTCTTGCTCATACCGATGAAGATTTAATGTTTGCTGCAGAAAAAATAATTAAAATTATTAAAAAATGAAGTCGTTAATGGTTATTTCAGGATGGGCTCATGGAATAAAATCTATTGAGCCTTTTAAGAAAAAGTTTTCGGATAAATTAGTTGTCACGCTACTATCCGCATCAAAGGCATTGCAAAT
>MDTE01046842.1_pt1 | contig 12882 bp, 12 predicted proteins | sample 811231 | NCBI WGS metagenome assembly MDTE01 (sample SAMN05326651, study PRJNA326480) | marine metagenome | isolation source: seawater | place: Indian Ocean: Red Sea | collected 2010
ATAATGAAGAGTAGAGCCAACCGCATCACCTTCAATGCAAATTGCATTCATTACGCCATTTACGTTTGCTAATAATTCATTGCTTGTAATTAAACATGGATGTGCTCTCAATTCCAATCCATCATCCCGCCGAACTGCAATGCCAAGATGCTTTATTCTGTACCCAAGATCTTTGGCATATAACATATCCTCTGCTGTTATGTCAGTTATACCTTCCACATATACCTTCTCAAACTGAAGTGGAATTCCGTATGCAATAGACGCAAGTATTGCAAGCTTATGAGCAGCATCAATTCCCTGAATATCACTCTCGGGGTCTGCCTCAGCAAATCCAAGTTTGACCGCTTCATTAAGACTGTCAGAAAACTCAACATTATTTTGAAACATATCTGTCAAAATGAAATTGGAAGTGCCATTAATAATACCGGTAACTCGATTGATAACATTCCCTGACAACCCTTCCCTAAGTACCTTAATGACTGATATACCTCCACCAACAGCCGCTTCAAATGCTACAGTCAATTTTTTTTCTAATGCTAAAGAAAATATCTCATTACCAAATTCCGCAATTAATGCCTTGTTCGCAGTTACAACGTGTTTTCGATGATTTAATGCCTGATGTATTGCGTCCTTCGCAATTTTTGTACCACCGATTAGTTCTATTACAATATCAATTTCGGGGTCGTCAGTAACATCTTTCAGATCGTTAGAAACGTTAAAGGATCTAGTTTCGCATTGTCGAGAGGCCTTAACGTCCCGTACCACTGCTGTCTTGACCGAGATATTCCGTCCAGCACGACGACTGATTTCCATAGCATTTCTATGAAGCAGATTGATTACACCGCTACCTACAGTGCCAAGTCCCAATAGTCCAATTTTTACTGGTTTCATATCTATACCAAAAGCCCAATGTCCTTACGAGTAAAAAATTATCTTAAATCGATTACAATGTAAACCTTCTTCTAACCTCGGTGCTATATTCTAAACACTTTTCGGGGCTAGACTAAATAAAACAATAAATTGATTTCATTTTCAATGGAAAATTTGCAGTGGAACTTAAACTACAATACGATTCTACAATCAATTATTTTCAATCTTATAGCAATAACGCTATCACAATTAAAAACGTGGAGTATCAAAGGAGTCTGATACTAACACCAGAAGCGATTATAGCCGACTGGGAACCCATTCACATTGATCTTCTCTGCGGTGATAATATTCAAACAATTGTTGATTTGAAACCAGAGGTAATTTTAATAGGAACTGGAAAACATTTAAAATTTCCTAAACCAAAATTGTATGCCGAAATCGCAAGCAAAAACATTGGTATCGAATTCATGGATACTCACGCCGCTTGCCGTACATACAACATACTTGCGACAGAGAGCAGGAAGGTTGCAGCAGGACTAATATTAGAGTAGGTTCAAATAATATAAATTTAATGTAGATCTGTTAATATCCAATTTCTAAGCTAGTTTACCTAGCGGGAAGATAACTCAGTGGATCAACTGGTTCACCATTTTTTCTAATTTCAAAATGGAGACGAGGTGACTCCGCATCAGTTTCACCCATTTCAGCTATTAATTTGCCCTTCTGAACGAAAATACCTTCCTCTACCAATAAACGACGATTATGCGCATAGGCACTTAAATAAACCTCATCATGTTGAATAATCAAAAGTTTGCCATAACCCCGTAATCCAGCTCCTGCATAAACGACTTTACCCGAAGCTGCCGCTAACACCGGGCCACCTGCGTCAAACCCTATATCAATACCATTTTGACCCTTAACAGCAGAAAAATTTGTTATAACCTGTCCATCTGATGGCCATAACCAAGGAAAACTCGTTTTGTTTTCTTGGGTAGTGATTATCAGAGAATCAGATTTACTTTCTTGAATTGATTTTTCTTTGCCTTCAGCTAGGTTTAATATTTCATTGGGTTGATCATCAACTAAACTTCTATCAGAGTATCCTTGGTTAACCATTGTTTTCCGTGGTGGGGTCAAACGAATTCTTTGACCTTCTTCAATAAGATAAGGCAAACGTAATCCGTTCCATTTCGCAATCAATCTATAATCAATTCCAACCTCCCACGCAATCATGTATAGTGTGTCACCGTCTCTAACAATGCGCGCAGCCGACTTCTTGATAGGGGTAGTTAAATCAGAAACAGGTACAACTGTTTGTTGGGAGCATCCGATTAGGTTACCAAACACCAAAATCCCAGCCAAAACTAAGAAAATTCGTCCAATCATGCGCTCAACGAATTATAAAAAAATATACTAGTATGGCGCCAATAACAAATATCCATCCTAATAGTTCGATAAATCGGCTAATGAATGGCTCTAGTTTAGGGCCCGCAAAATAAATTAGGGCTGCTAAAAGAAAAAATCTCGCACTTCTTCCAATTAGAGACAAGATCATAAAAGGTAGAAGCGTCATAGACACCGCGCCAGCGGTTATAGTGAAAAGTTTATATGGTATTGGAGTGAAACTTGCTATTAAAATCACCCAAACGCCATAAACGCTAAACCACTCCTGCACATGGGAATACGCGTCTTCAGCATTATAAATTTTGATTAGTGCATCACCAACCTGGACATAAAGAAACATTCCCAGTAGATAACCAAATAATCCTCCCAGTACTGACGAAAATGATGTTAACGCTGCAAATCGCCAAGCTTTATTTCGCTGAGCCAGAACCATTGGGGCAAGCATAACATCTGGAGGTATTGGGAAAAAGAAAGCCTCCGTGAAACTCAAACCAAACAAATAACGTGGGGCATGTGGATGCCGAGACCACGACAAGGCCTTATCATAAAACCTTCCAAACAACCTCATTGTTTCAACCTTCTAGTTAAAATCTCGATTTTCTGCCTTCCAATATTTTGTAATTAAATTCTTTTTTTGTAAAATTTTTTTATCAATTTAAAATTTTACATCATTTAACCATTCTTTCATTTGATTACTTTCGAAACATTTAGTTAAGTTAGGATTGAGTGGGGTCAAAGAAATTTTCGAATTTTTTATTGCAAAAAAATCAGTTCCTGGTCCAGCATCATCCTCTGGGCCAGTCCCACCAATCCAAATCAACTCTCTACCATATGGATCATCTTGTTTGATAACAGGCTCAGGTCTTCCTCGATACCCCAAACGGGTAATCTCAAAACCATCGATATCTGACCAAGCAATGTCGGGTACATTAACATTGATAATCATGTCTCCTGGAAGGGGATCTTTTTTTAACTGTTCCAAAATATGAGAAGTAGCTAGAGCAGCTGTTTCATAATTAATTACCTCATAATTTTTTTCTTTTTCTGGAACCAAAGATACTGCAATAGCGGGCATCTTCAAAAACCGACCTTCCATTGCAGCCCCCACCGTACCAGAATAGAGCACATCATCACCTAAATTAGCTCCTGCGTTTATTCCTGATATAACAATATCAGGTTCTGATTTAATAAGACCAGTTAAACCGATTTGAACACAGTCGGCTGGCGTTCCGTCTACAAAGAAAAAACCATTTTCAGCTTTCCTAACACGTAAGGGACTATGCAAAGTTATTGCGTTGCTGGCACCGCTGCGGTTTCTATCGGGAGCAACTATAGTCACATCGTTATTTTGTTGAATTGTTTTAGCTAGGCAACGAATACCTGTCGCAAAATATCCATCATCGTTACTAATTAAAATTTTCATCTATTTTCCTTGAGTAAGTGCCGTACTAATTTATTTCTTTATCACGGTGAGATGACCCTCTTTACTTTTTTAGTAATGCATTGATTAAAGAAACCATTACTGAATTAGTACTTATAAATGTATTTTTTTAATTCCAATTCAGAAAAAATACATTAGATTTCACGAAAACTAAATCCTAGTACGCTGAAAGTGAACTGCTAAGATAACCTAATTCTACTTCAAATATTAGATACTTCATCATTAGGCAGTATTGTTTGCCTCGTAATAACCACATCACCAATTCGACGTCTTGATGCATTTTTTACCGTGACTTTAAGACCCTCAAACTCAAAGACTTCGCCGTTACTTGGTATCCTTTCAGTTTGCTCCAAAATCCAACGATTCACTGTATCTGTCCCTTTTCCTGACAGCTCGATGTCGAAGAAATGTTCTACGTCACGTATCTCCGCAGCGCCATCCAAAGCGATTGTGTTTGAATCTATAGTTTGGATGCTAACCGGAACCTCGTCTCTTTCATCATAAATTTCCCCTACTAGTTCTTCCAGTAAATCTTCTAGAGTAACAACACCTTGCATGGTTCCGTGCTCATCAACAACAATCGCTAGATGCTGTTGCTCCCGACGAAACGCCGTAATGGTCTCATTTACGGATTGGGTATCTGGAACAAAACTTGGCTCCCGCGCTAAATTTGATAAAGATTGGTCACCCATCGATTTATCTGTAACAACTTGGAGCAAATCTCTTAAATGAAGTATCTTCAGAATTTCATCCGGATCCTCCGCATGCAAAGGTATGCGGCTAAATGGAGTATTAATTAAGTCTGGTAGAAGCTCTTTAAGATTTCTTCGTCCATCCAGCGAAAATACACGGTGCCTAGGGGTCATTACATCTTCGACCACAAGATCAGTAAACGCGAACGCCCGTTCGATCAAGGTCCGTTCAGATTTCTCTATAGTGCCCTCTTCTTCCCCATACCCGATCATGCTGATAAGTTCGGATTCGGTTACGAGTGGGTCTTCATCACCAACACCAGTTGCGTTTCCCATGACATCGGTAATTTTTTGAAATACGGTAATGATTGGTCCCACCGCTTTAAGCATTAATAAGATCACCGGTGCAACTATGAGCGAGATACGTTCGGCATATCTTGTGGCTAGACTTTTGGGAGTTATTTCACCAAATACAAGAACTAGTACAGTCAGCACCCCAACAGCTAAACCAGGTCCAACGCTACCTAACCAACGAGTTGCAACTAGGGTAGCGATTGCAGAAGCCGAAATATTAACTAAGTTATTTCCGATTAAAATAACAATTAGCATCCGTTGCGGGTCAGATTTTAATGCGTAGAGAGCTTGGGCTCCACGACGTTTGTCTCGAACGAGTCCTTCAGCGCGACCCTTAGACAAAGACACCAATGCAGTTTCAGAGCCTGAAAAAAACGCTGATAAGATTAGCAAAAAGATAAGAGCTATCAGATTCCCCATGGGTGTTAGATCCTACCCATATAATCTATTACGTTTCGGGGGAGGTTCAGATTGTTCAGACATTCTTCCGATATATGGCCATGGTTGTTTAATTCTACACACCACAGCGATTCATTGCGAACTTCCTAAGAAAAAAGAGAGCCATTAGGTGTGAGATTAACAAAAAAACTTAAATTAGAGGATCATGTTTTGCTCTACGGCATGGTCGGGGCGAGAGGATTTGAACCTCCGACCGCTCGTCCCCCAGACGAGTGCGATAACCTGGCTTCGCTACGCCCCGAAGTTTTGGACCATAACCTCATTTTCCTAATAATTCGGAAATTGACTGCAACTCACCAATAATTTTAGTACAGTCCTCCGAATTTACATCTTTTTCAATACCATCTATCTGATTTTTTTTCGAATTTGGCTTATGTAATCGATTGCGAGCCCCGCTGATGGTGTAACCATCAAGATACAATAATTTTCTTATCACTCTTATTAATTCAACCTCATGCCTTCGATAATATCTTCGGTTTCCTCGTCTTTTTACTGGTCTTAATTGCGGAAATTCTTGCTCCCAATACCGCAATACATGAGGCTTCACAGCACATAAATCACTGACTTCACCAATGGTAAAATACCGTTTTCCAGGAATATCAGGCAGATCAGTTGTCGAGGGGTCTAGCATAGTCATGAGATTTATCGCCAATTATCTCCGTTTTCTAACTTTGTCGCACTATTATTTTCTTCTATTAATTCCCTTATTTTTTTACTAGCTCTATATGTCACAACCCGCCTGGCAGAAACCGGAATCTCTTCCCCAGTTTTAGGGTTCCGTCCAGGCCGTTCAGGCTTGTCTCGAACTGAAAAACTGCCAAAACCAGAAAACTTAACGGTTTGCCCTTCTTCAAGAGCTTTTCGTATCTCTTCAAAAAATTGTTCGACAAATTCTTTTGACTCTCGCTTGTTTAACCCCAATTCTTCAAATAGGGTATTTGCAAGCTCCATCTTTGTAACGGTCATGCTTCAACTCTTACGTTTATCCGGGTCTCAAATCGGCACCTATTTCTTTTAGTGCGGTGACGATTCGCTCGAAAACCGTCTCCACCTCCTTCTCCGTAAGATTGCGCGAAGATGACTGGAAGGTCAAGCTAAATGATAGTGATTTGTGTGTTTTTTTCACTCCTTCCCCACTGTAGACATCAAAAAGACTAATTGAGGTCACTAAATTCCCGGCATTACTTCGAATCACTTGCTCAACCTTTCCAGCGGGATCCTCCTGCTTCACTAATATAGAAAGATCTCTGGTTACTGATGGAAATCTTGAGATAGGACAATAAGATGGAATAGCTCGAGTTTTTAAAAAATCTAGATTGATCTCAAACAAATATACAGAGGGATCAATTTCCAAATATTTTTGGATACTGGGGCTCAACATCCCAACAAAACCGATCAATTGATCTCTGTAACAAATTTCAGCACTCTGGCCAGGATGCAAGCTGGGGATAGATGTTGGTTCAAAGTTATAAGCGACTTTCCTGCCATCTAATGCTAGTAACCCCTCAATAACGCCTTTGACATCAAAAAAATCGATTTGAGAAGATTCATGATCCCATCGAAGTCGCTCCGACGAGCCAGTCACCACGCCACCAATCCTCTTCTCTTCTTTAAAAGCATGCTTTTTCGAAAAGAAAACGTTCCCGATCTCAAATAACCTAATTCGCCTATATTGCCGGCGATAATTATTTCCTACGACAGCAAGAAGACCCGGCCATAAAGACTGTCTCATAACATTCATATTTGAGGCTATGGGATTTTTTATTTTAACAATGCGCTCTACGAATCCGAGACGACTTTGTAATTCGGAGTCAACAAAACTATATGTAACTACCTCGTTAAAATCACGATTAATTAGATAGCTTGTTAAGATGTCTTGATGAACAGTTTTTTCGCTACTTCTTTCAGAACTTGCGATTATTCTCGGAGTACGACTAGTTAGGTTATCGAAACCATACACACGAGCAATTTCTTCTATCAGATCATGCTCTGCGTCGAGATCAAATCTATATTGAGGAGGCTTCACCTTCCAACCTTTTGGATCCTTGATTGGAGTCATATTCAGTCCACTAAGTATTTTGGTGACATTTTTTGTCGGTACACGAGTACCAAGAACCTTATCTAAGCGATTTCTAGTCAAACGGATCGATTTTTTTCTTGGAATATCTTTAGTGCTTCTAACTTCCGTAATCGGGCCAAGTTTTCCGCTACATATTTCAATCAGTAAATTGGATGCACGTTCTAAAGCCCTTCGTTGTTGTTCAGGATCAACACCACGCTCAAACCTATAAGACGCATCGGTTTGAAGTCCATATTCACTCGCTCCTCTTCTTATTACGTCTGGATTGAAATATGCTGCCTCAAGGAAAATAGAATCAGTGTGCTTGGTTACTCCCGATTTTTTTCCACCCATAATCCCCGCAAGTCCAACCGGACGTTTTTTATTCGCAATCACTAAGGTTTGCGGTCGTAAAACTAATTTTTTTCCGTCGAGTAAGGTTAACTGCTCCCTCGCAAACGGATTACGAACCGTTATCCCTTCTTCCACAAATTTTAAGTCAAAAGCATGCAGTGGTTGGCCCAACTCCAACATTACGAAATTAGTTACATCAACTATTGGATTTATTGTTCTTAGCCCACTGCGCCGCAAAGATTCTCTCATCCAATCTGGTGTAGGTTTGTTTAGTTGAATATTCTCAATGACTCGGCCCAAATATCGAGGACATTGCTCGTTGGAAGCCACCTCAATATCTATCTTTTTCAAACTTGATACATTTAAGCGACGGTTAGGATTAACATTGTCTGTTATAGGTAGATCATAAATAACCGATACTTCACGAGCTATTCCTAAGACGCTTAAACAATCCCCTCTATCCGGCGTTAGATCAATATCTAAAATATAGTCATCAATAGAGAGATGCTGATTTACACTAATGCCGACTTCTGCACTATCGTCCAACCATAAAATGCCATCCACTTCATCTTCTAATCCGATTTCATTTGCGGAAACTAACATCCCTGCCGAAATAAAGTCATGAATTGTTTTTTTCCTGATTGTTTGTCCGCTTGAGATTTTTGCGCCAGATAAAGCAGTCGCTACCTTAATTCCTTTACTTATATTTTTTGCGCCGCATATTATTTGAATTGGTTTTCGTCGCCCCACATCAATCATACAAATAGTCAAATTTGATTTACCGGGATGCATCCAATAATCAACAATCTCACCTACAACAATCCTGCCGTTAATTTTAGATAATTTTGTAATAGAACTTACTTCAAGTCCTAGTGACGTAAGACTGTCCCCAAGTTTCTGTGGATCGACATCAAGGTTAACCCATTTTTTAAGCCATTGATAAGAAACCAACATAGTGCGCTACCGAAATTGATTTAAAAAACTGAGTTCGTTTTCAAAGAAAAGCCTAAGATCATCAACGCCATACCTCAGCATCGTCAATCGCTCAATACCGATTCCAAATGCGTACCCTGTGTAGTGATAATTATCGATACCAACCTTATCAAAAACCGTTGGGTGAACCATGCCGCAACCGAGCACTTCTAACCATCCAGTTTTTTGGCACACCCGACATCCTTTGCTACTACAAAAAACACATCCGATATCAACTTCAGCGGACGGCTCAGTGAATGGGAAATATGAAGGGCGAAACCTTACAGGAAGATCCTCCTCAAAGTACTCCCGTACAAAATATATTAAAGATCCTTTTAAATCAGCAAAAGATATATCTCTGTCTACGACTAAACCTTCAAGCTGATGAAACATTGGGGTATGAGTTAGATCTGAATCACATCGAAAAACCCGACCAGGCGCAATGACAGTAACAGGTGGTTTTCGGGTGGCTAAATAGCGAATTTGTACTGGAGATGTATGGGTTCGAAGAACTCCTCTTGGCTCAACGTAAAACGTATCATGCATTGCCCTTGCCGGATGATTTTCTGGAATATTTAAAGCTTCAAAGTTGTGGTAGTCGTCCTCTATTTCTGGCCCTTCCGCAACATCAAAACCGAGCCGTCGAAAAATATCAGTTATTCGGTTAATGGTTCGGCTCACAGGGTGTGCGCAACCGGTGCCAACATTACGGCCTGCGAGTGAAACGTCTACCCAACCAGTAGTTAGAGCCGTATTTTGGTTAATCGCATCAAATTCTGCTAATCGTTCGCCAAGTCGTTTGACAACGGTTTCTTTCCCGGCGTTAACAGCCTGTCCAAATAAACGGCGATCGCTGTTTGATAAAGTACCGATTTTTTTTAGTTGGCCTGTAATTGACCCCTTTTTTCCAAGAAAACGGATCCTTACTGATTCAAGGTCACTTAATGTTTGAGCGCCATTTATTTGAGATAGCGCTTCGGTTACAAGATTTTCTATTTGCCTAACAGAGGAATCGTTACTCACTTTTTTTAACTAGTCCTCCAGAAAACTACGTTTTACCGACGGGGCCAAAAACTTTTTAGTTAGTTAGTGCAGCCTTTGCCTTCTCCGCCACAGCCGCGAAAGCTTTCTCATCGTTTATAGCCATGTCTGCCAGTATTTTCCTGTCCAATTCAATTGATGCTAAATTTAAGCCATTCATCAATCGGCTATAACTCAAACCATTTTGTCGTGCCGCAGCATTGATTCTAACAACCCAAAGGGATCGAAATTGTCGTTTCCTTTGCCGTCTATCTCTATATGCATACTGACCCGCTTTCATTACAGCTTGTTTAGCAACACGATAAACATTTTTGCGCGCCCCACGATATCCTTTCGCCTTGGACAAAACCTTTTTATGTCGCGCGCTTGCGGTTACACCTCTTTTTACTCGGGGCATGCTTAAAAACCTTTCCTGTTTCTATCTATAAGGTAGCATCTGGCGCAACGATTTCTCATCGCCAGAAGCAACAACTACTTGGGAACGAAGATGACGTTTTCTCTTGGTCGACTTCTTTGTAAGAATATGATTCAAAAATCCCTGGGAACGTTTAAATTTTCCTGTACCAGTTCTCTTAAATCGCTTTGCTGCACCTCGATTTGTTTTAATTTTCGGCATATTCTGTCTTTTTTACCTATCTGTCTTTTTGTCTTTGCTTGCTTGTTTAGTTAGTGACTTAGCCTTAGTTTTTGCACTCGGTGCTAAAACCATGACCATTTGTCTTCCTTCTATTTTAGGAGATTGCTCTACTATACTAACATCCGCTAGATCAGCCTCTATACGTTGCAACATTTCCATACCAAGCTCTGGGTGCGCTAGTTCACGGCCACGAAAACGAACGGTAATTTTTGTCTTATTTCCCTCTGCAAGAAAATCAACTAACTTCCTAAGCTTAACATCATAATCACCGACATCAGTCCCTGGTCTAAACTTAACTTCCTTAACAATAATTTGCTTCTGCTTCTTCCTTCCTTCTTGCTTTTTTTTACTTGACGCATAAAGAAATTTTCCATAATCCATCACCCTGCACACTGGAGGATCAGAATTCGGCGATATTTCAACAAGATCAAGTTCGCTATCTACCGCTATACGGAGCGCTTCTTCAATAGAGACTACTCCTAATTGATCGCTGTTCGCGCTAATCAATCTTACCGTCTGCGCTTCTATTTCATCATTTATGCGTTGTTGTTTAGCTAATGCTATGTTCCTGTCTCCTCTGATTGATTTCTGAAAGAGTTTATTTTCGCATGTACCATGTAAGCAAACTTGCTGACTGGAATAGTGCCAAGATCATCGCCCTCTCTGGTTCTAACTGAAACAGTCTCATTTTCGCGCTCTCTGTCACCTACTACTAACATATATGGGACTCGTCTCAATGTGTGATGCCGAATTTTATAGCCGATCTTCTCATTTCTCAAGTCAGTTTCTGCTCTTACGCCATCCTTTTTGAGTATTTTTTCAATAGATTTCGCATAGTTGGCCTGTTTCTCAGTAATATTAATAATAATAACCTGCGTAGGTGCCAGCCACGTGGGCAATTTACCCTCAGTATCTTCTATGAGCATCCCTATAAAACGCTCAAGAGATCCAAGTATCGCGCGATGAATCATCACAGGAGTTCTTTTACTCCCATCTTCAGAGATATATTCCGCACCTAGTAGTTGAGGCATAGAAAAGTCAATTTGAATAGTTCCGCACTGCCACGCTCTACCTATTGAATCGCGCAAAACAAATTCATGCTTAGGACCATAAAAAGCACCTTCCCCTTCTTGTACCGTATACGCTACATCTTTTTCAGACAATGCGTCTCCGAGAGCTTTTTCTGCCGTATCCCACAATCTGTCATCACCTACACGCTCCTTGGGTCGAGTCGACAAAGCAACTTGAACATTTTCAAAACCAAAGTCCCGATAAATATCAAAAGTTAAATCAATTAATTTTGTTACTTCTTCCTGTAGCTGGGCATCGGTACAGAAAATATGCGCATCATCTTGGGTAAATCTCCGTGCTCTAAGCAGTCCATGCAAAGTGCCGGAAGGTTCATTACGGTGAACCAAACCAAACTCGGCTATACGGAGTGGTAATTCACGATAACTTTTCAAACCCTGGTTGAAAATCTGTACATGACCAGGGCAGTTCATTGGCTTTATAGCATAATCTCGATTATCGATATTTGTAGTAAACATGTGTTGACGAAATTTGTCCCAATGACCCGATCTTTCCCATAGTGAACGATCCATTAACTGCGGAGTTTGCACTTCTTGATAACCATATTCAAATAATTTACTCCTTATATAGTCTTGAATCGTGGTGTAAAGCGTCCATCCATCTGGATGCCAAAATACCATACCTGGTGCATCGTCCTGAAAATGAAAAAAATCAAGCTGCTTACCTAATTTTCGGTGGTCTCGTTTTTCCGCCTCTTCGATTTGACGTAAATATTCGTTTAGTTCTTTTTTTGATCGCCATGCAGTCCCATAAATACGCTGAAGCATCTCATTATTTGAATCTCCACGCCAATATGCTCCGGAAACCTTTAATAGTTTAAAAGCATCTAAATGCCCTATATGGGGTACATGCGGTCCTCGACATAAATCGATAAAGTCCCCTTGTTCATAGAGTGAGATAGGTTCGTCTTCTGTAAGATCATTGATAATTTCGGCTTTGTAATTTTCGCCTAAATTTTTAAAGTAATTAACAGCTTCTTCACGTTTTTTTTCCAGTCGGTGTACTTTTTGTTTAGTTTTAGCTAATTCCTTCATTTTCGCTTCGATCTCAAAAAGATCATCCTGTGTAAAACCAGACGAATATGAGAAATCGTAATAGAAACCATTTTCTATAACCGGCCCTATAGTAACCTGCGCGGTAGGGAACAAAATTTTTACCGCTTGGGCCAACAAATGCGCAGTTGAATGCCTCAGGACACTAAGCCCCTCCTCATCTTTTGCCGTTATAACTCGAAGACTACAATCAGACGTTAATAAATGGGAAGTATCAACTAATTTACCATCGACTTCTCCAGCTAAAGCAGCTCCCGCCAACCGACTGCTAATATGTTCGGCAACCTGCATAACGGTCACTGATTCCTCAAAATCATGTGTGCAGCCATCGGTAAGTCTAATTTGAAGCATTACTTTGATTGTTGTCTGTTGCCAATCCGATTGTTTTAGGAAGAATACTGCTATCGATATAAAAAGTGGTAGGCGCGAGTGGGATCGAACCACCGACCACTTGCGTG
>MDTE01040754.1_pt1 | contig 12881 bp, 8 predicted proteins | sample 811231 | NCBI WGS metagenome assembly MDTE01 (sample SAMN05326651, study PRJNA326480) | marine metagenome | isolation source: seawater | place: Indian Ocean: Red Sea | collected 2010
CCTAAATTATTTGGAGTTCCAATTTTAATATGTTGTAATTGGTCAGTTTTAACAATTTGCAGTGGTGCAATAGCAAAAGAATTTAGTAAAAATTTTTTTGTAAAAATTTTTATCGGCATGTGCTTAATGTTATTCTTAGATTTACTAATGGAACCTTTAGCTCCTACTTTTGACTTTTGGATTTTTAAAGGAGGAATGCCAACATTACAAAATTATTTAGGTTGGTTTTTTGTTTCATTACCAATGCATTTTTTTTATCACTATTGGAAAGTTGATATCAGATCTTACTTTTGCCATAATTTATTTTTTGTCCAATTTTTATTTTTTATGGTACTTTTACTAAGAATTAATTCTATAGAAATTTAAATATGAAGTTTTTTTTATTTGTGATATCTTTTTTTTTATTTGTTAATTGCTCAAACAACAAAAACGAGCTTATTAAATCTACAAAAAATAAAAAAGAAGATAACGAAACAAAAACTAATAATAAAATTCTTTCTATTTATGAATTTTCAGACAATATAAAAATTGATTCAACCATAATTAAGCTAAAAAATTTTAAAAACTTTAGAAAATCAATTGAATCAATCTTCATATTAAACTTTAGCGGCATTGACACTTTTTTAGATGATGCTATAAGTCAATGTAATGAGTTACTTGAATCTAATTTACCATCTAAAATTAATAATCCTCAATTTGTTTCAAGACTCAAAGTTGTTAAAACTAAAATTTTAATTTGTAAATACAATAGTTTGGCAAACCAGGACTCACTTCTTCAAAAATCAATAGATGACTTAAATTATTACTATAATGCATTTTTGAAAATGACAGAAAACTTAATTTTAAGTGATGATCTTAATGAAAATAGAATTTCTAATTTAAATTCAAACTCAAAAATTAGATTCGAGTAAATTTACGTCAAATTTAAATTTGTAATTTAAAAATTTTGAAATTTTAGTTGAATTAATAGTTTTTTCGTTTTTTGTTGAGTAAATAATTTTATTTAGTCTTAGATTTCTTAACAAAGCCTGTTTTTCATAATAATCTTTTTTTAAAGGATGATATGGATAAACACAGTTAAATATATTATTTGAAAATGGAATTTTTATTAATTCACTAATTATTAAAATACATTCTTTTTGATGGATTAAATTAATACGCCCTTCGAGTTTTACTATATCTTTTTTTGCTAAACTAAAAATTGGATTTCTATTTACACCTACTAAACCGCCAAGTCTTAAAATTATTAAATTAATATCTTTTAAACCCATTAATTTTTTCTCACTGATTAGAATTTCTTTTGATGAAATATTTGTAGGTTTAGGTTCAACTTTTTCGTCAATCTCTCCTTTAATTCCATCATAAACAGATATACTACTTGTAAAAAGAATGTTTTTAATTTTATTTATTATAATTTCTTGGCAACATAGATTAATAATTTTAGAATAATTGTAACTGTTTTCTTTACCAGGGGGTATACAAATAATTAAAACTTGAATATTTTTAAAAAAATCAAGATTGCCTTTAATTTCATTTTGGTCAATTTTAATTAAATAAAAAATTATTTTATTATTTTCAAACTCATCTTTTTTTTCAATACTTGTCGACGATCCATGAACTTCATAACCATCTCCAATTAAGCTTTTTGCTAGTGAAAATCCAAGCCAACCACAACCTAAGATTCCAATCTTTTTCATTTATTAATGAATTTTTACTAAATTAGATAAAATCATTAACAAAAAAACATTTGGCAATTAAGAGTTTTCAGGGTGTAAGATCATCTATAAGTAATGTTAATAAAAATATTCTAGTAAGGGATATTATGAAGAGAAATTTAGTTGTTTTTTCTCCAAATGACTCAATTTTTGAAGTGATGAAAAAATTTGTTAAACATAAAATATCAGGAGGACCTGTTTTAAATAAAAATGGAAAAATAGTAGGAGTAATATCTGAGGCAGACTGTATGAAAGAAATCTCAGATAGTAGATATTTTAATATGCCAATCTTAGATAAAAGAGTTAAAAATTTTATGCAAAAAAATGTTGATACTATTAATTCTTCAACAAGTATTTTTGATGCAGCTTCTAGATTTTATAATTCTTCAAGAAGAAGATTTCCAGTTATTGAAAATCAAAAGTTGGTTGGACAAATAAGTAGAAAAGACATTGTAATCGCGGCAATAAATATGCAAAGTCAAACTTGGTTTAAATAACTATTTTTTTTAAGTTTCTCAATTTGTTCATTTATAAACGAATCTTCAATTTTTTTAAAAATTAATTCACTTTTGTTTATTTTATGACCATTTTTTAGATATGGATATTTATCACTTAATAAGTCCCAATTTAAATTGAATTTAAAATTTAACATTTTCGATAATTTCATACTAAAATTTGGTATAAAAGGTCTACTCAAAACAGAAATTAAGCAAGTTATTTGAATAGATAAAAACATAATTGTTGAGGCTCTCATAGGATTTGAAGCAAATAGTTTCCATGGTTCCTCATCAGCTAAGTACTTATTACCAATTCTAGAAATATTCATCATTTCTTTTAAAGCTTCTCTAAATTTATAATTCTCAATAAGATTTCCAATAATAACTGGGAATGTTTTTATTTTAGAAATAATATTTTTGTCATAACTAGTTAACAGGTGCATTTTTGGAATATTTCCCTCATAATTTTTATTTATTAGTACGAAAACTCTATTTATAAAATTTCCAAGTATAGAAACCAATTCATTATTATTTTTGGATTGAAAATCTTTCCAGCTAAAGTCACTGTCTTTAGTTTCAGGCATATTACTAATTAAGACATATCTTAATACGTCAGTGTCATTTTTAAAGTCTTTAAGAAATTCAGGTAACCACACAGCCCAATTTTTTGATGTTGAAATTTTTTCTCCCTCAAGATTTAAAAACTCATTTGCAGGAACATTTTTAGGTAAAATATAGTTACCCATCTCCTTTAAGATTATTGGAAAAATTATGCAATGAAAAACGATGTTGTCTTTGCCTATAAAATGAATTAACTCAGTATTTTCGTCGAGCCAATAAGGTTTCCAATCTTTATTATTTAGCTCAGCCCACTCTTTTGTTGATGAAATGTATCCTATTGGAGCATCGAACCACACATATAATACTTTATCTTTAACACCATTAAGTGGAACAGGTATACCCCATTTTAAGTCTCTAGTTATAGCCCTTGGTTGAAGACCATTTTCAACCCATGATTTGACCTGACCAATTACATTACTTTTCCATTTTACTTTATCTTTTTTTTCAATCCAACTAGTTATGAATTTTTCATATCTATCTAATGGTAAAAACCAGTGTTTTGTTTTTTTTATTATTGGTTTTGATCCTGAAATAGTAGATTTAGGATTTATTAGCTCCTCAGGACTTAGTGTTGAACCACATTTTTCACATTGATCACCATATGCACTTTTGTTGTAACACTTTGGACATTCACCTGTCACATATCTATCCGCTAAAAATTGTTTTTCTTCATTATCATAAAGTTGATCAGATGTTTTTTCAATGAGTTTATTTTGATCATAAAGAGATTTAAAAAATTCTGATGCAGTCTCATGATGAATTTTTTTTGATGTCCTTGAGTAATTGTCAAATGATATACCAAGCTTTGTAAATGATTCTTTAATAATTTTGTGGTATTTATCAATAATTTTTCTTGGAGTAGTTTTTTCTTTTTTGGCTTTGATTGTAATTGCAACGCCGTGTTCGTCACTACCGCATATAAATAATACATCATTTTTTTTTTCTCTATGGTATCTAACAAAAATATCTGCAGGTATATATACCCCGGCTAGATGACCAATATGAATTGGACCATTAGTATATGGCAAAGCAGCTGTTACTGTATATCTTTTCTGATTTTTTATTTTAAAAAATTTATAACAAAAATAGTATTAAAGTCTAAAAAACTCAATTAATTTTATATTAAAAAAAATGTTTGTTAAATAACAAAATGTTTTAAAATTATTACTTTTGTTATTATGAAAACAATTTCCTCAGTTGTTGAAGATTATATTAAAACAAAACCTTACTTATCAACTGCTCTTTCTCAAGGTATAATTAATCTTACTTCATTGTCAAGAATTATAAAACCTGACATTGAAAAAATTTTAAAAAAAAATGCTAATAATGGAGCGATAGTTATGTCACTAAAACGAATATCAGATAATATGGAGTTTGTGTCAACGCATAAAATAATTAAAACTCTTAATAAGATTGGAGATATTACTGTTAGATCTTCTTTACTAGATTATAATTTCAAAATTTCTCCTACTTTTTTAGCTTCTCAAGCTAAGTTTTTAACAGAGATTAATGATAATAAGGAATCTTTTTACACATCATCAAGAGGAGTAAGTGAATGTAATATTATAATAAGTAGCAATCTTAAAAGTTTTCTTGAAAAGTGTTTTGAAAAAGAATTTTTGGTAAATAAGTATGAAAATTTATCATCAGTTTCAATAAAACTTCCAAATGAAAATGTATCAGTTCCTGGGATTTATTATTTTATTTTTCAAAGACTTTCTTGGGAGGGAGTAAATATTAGAGAGGTAATATCTACCTCTAATGAGTTCACTATTTTAGTTGACGAGGATTATGTAAACATTGCATTTAAAGTAATTAAAGATTTAAAAAATCTTTAGTTCACTAAATAAATTATTTAAATCTTTTATTTTTTTTACTTCTTCAATTTTTAATAGTAGTCTTTTTTTATGGTTTATCTTTTTTTCAATTAGTTGAACTATCTTATTATTTTTTTTAAGAAAATTAAGTAATAGAGAAAACTCTTCATTTTCAAAAAAAGAATCAATTTTATTTATAAAAAAAGCGGTACAAATATTTTTTCTTAAAATTATTTTATTAATACCAAGTTTTGAAAATTTCCATTTCAACTTAATTACTTCAAAAAGATCATCTAATTCTTTTGGAAAACTTCCAAATCTATCAGTTAAATTTTTTTTGTACAAATTCAAATTGTAATCATATTTAATTTCACTTAATTCTTTATAAATTTTCATTCTTTCAGTTGAAATATTTATGTAATTGTCAGGTATTAATATTGGAATATCAAAATCTATAGTTATGTCACTGATTTCAGTTTTGTTAAATTTTTCTTTTTCAAAAAGTTTTTCAAATTCTTTTTCTTTAATTTCATTTACAGCCTCCTTTAAAATTTTATGATAAGTTTCAAAACCAACATCATTAATAAATCCACTTTGTTCAGCTCCAAGTAAATTTCCTGCTCCTCTAATTTCTAAATCTTTCATAGCAATTTGAATTCCTGATCCAAGACCTGAGTATTGTTCAATTGCATTTATTCTTTTCTCAGCATCCTTAGAAATTGAATTAATACCTGGAATTATGAAATAACAAAATGCTTTTTTATTACTTCTACCAACTCTTCCCCTCATTTGATGAAGATCACTTAAACCAAAATTTTGAGAATTGTTTATAAAAATTGTGTTAGCATTTGGAACATCTAAGCCATTTTCAATTATTGTAGTTGCAATTAAAACATCAAATTTACCATCAATAAAATCAATCAAATTTTTCTCCAACTCTTCTCCTTTCATTTGACCGTGACCTATTCTTATATTTATATCTGGAACTAATTTTTCAAGATAATCTTTTAAATCAAGAATATTTTCAATTTTATTGTGAATAAAAAAAACTTGCCCGCCCCTATTAATCTCACTTAAGACTGCATTTTTAATTTTTTCATTATTAAATTTTATTATTTCACTTAAGATTGGATATCTGTTTGCTGGTGGAGTATTAATTATTGATAAATCTCTTGCATTCATTAAACTAAATTGTAAAGTCCTTGGTATTGGAGTTGCGGTTAGCGTTAAAACATCTACATTTACTTTTAGAGATTTTAATTTTTCTTTTACATTCACCCCAAATTTTTGTTCCTCATCAACAATCAATAATCCTAGATCTTTAAAAATTACATTTTCACTTACCAATTGGTGAGTTCCAATTAATATGTCAATTTTACCAGATTTTAAATTGATTAATATTTCTCTTTTTTCTTTAATAGTTTTGAATCTATTTAAATATTCTATTGTGATTGGAAAATCTTTCAGTCTTTTTGTAAATGTTTTAAAATGTTGGAATGATAAAATTGTAGTTGGAACTAATACAGCAACTTGTTTATTATTGTCAACAGCTTTAAAAGCAGCTCTAATAGCAATTTCTGTTTTACCAAAACCAACATCACCACAAATTAGTCTATCCATTGGCTGAGGGCTTTCCATATCTTTTTTTACCTCGTTTATAGATTTTATTTGATCATTAGTCTCTTCAAATAAAAATGATGCTTCCAATTCAATTTGAAGATTACTATCAGATTTAAATTGGAAACCTTTTTTTTCTTTCCTTTTTGCATATAGCTTAATTAAATCAAATGCAATTTTTTTTACTTTAGTTTTAGTTTTTTCTTTAACTTTTTTCCATGAGTTTGAACCAAGCTTGTATATTTTTGGAACATTTCCGTCTTTACCATTATATTTAGAAATCTTATGTAAAGAATGAATATTTACATACAGAATATCTCTATCAGCATATATTAATTTTATTGTTTCATGAGTTGAGTTATTTACATCTATTTTTTTTAAACCTCCAAAAACCCCAATTCCGTGATCAATATGTACTACATAATCGTTTAATTTGAGATGAATTAATTCTTTAATTTTCATTGATTCATCTTTATTAAATCTATTGGATTTAAAACTATGATATCTATTAAAAATCTGATGATCTGTTAGATAAGATATTTTTGATTTATTATCAATAAAACCCTCATGAATTGTTTCATCGAAAAAATTGTAATCTAAATCTTTTTTTTCTGTATTTAAAATTTCTGATAGTCTAATTTTTTGATGTTTATTTGAACAAAAAAAATAACTTTTGAATCTATTTTTTTTATCATTTTCTAGATGTTTATTTAGAAAATTAAAATTTCTATTAAAAGATGGTTGCGGAGTTTGTCCAAAGTTGATTTTTTTTAATAAATTAAAATTTTCAGATTTATCAATTATGAATTTTTTCCCAAATTCATTAATTTTTAAAAATTCATTTTTAGATGAATAATTAATTATATTGTCATCTTTGTCTGGGACTTTATTTTTCTTAAATATTTCATTGCAAACATGAATTAATTTGTCAAAATTTTTATAGACAATAACTCCGTCTTTATTGAATAATTCAATTAGATTTATTCTGTTTTTTTTAAATAGTATAGAATTTTCTTCTGCTTGTATTTTAGCATCTGATACTTCATTTGAAGACAATTGATTATCAACATTAAATTCTGTAATACTTTCAATTTTTTCTCCAAAAAAATCTATTCGAAAAGGATTTTGATTTCCATACGAATAAACATCTATAATACCACCTCTAACAGCAAATTCTCCAGGATTAACAACAAAATTTACTTTTTCAAAATTAAATTGAAATAATTTTTCAATTAATTCATCAAATGATATTTTCAAATTCTTTTTTAGATTAATTGAATATTTTTCAAAAATGGATTTATTGGCAACTTTTATACAAATAGCCTCTGGATAGCTAACTATAATATAATTTTTATTTTTTTTATTTTTTATTTTTGAAACTATCTCTGTTCTAAAGTTCAGGTCTTTGTTATTTGAATTGTTATTTCTTGAAAAATCATTCATCAATGAAGGAAAAAACATTACTTTATCTTGACCTATAATTTTCTCAAAATCATCAACGTGATGCATTGCTTTTTCTCTATCATCACAGATAAAAATTAAGTTTTTTTTAAATTTTAAAAATATTTTTGATATTACAAAAGATATGCCAGATCCGTAACATTTATCAAGTTTTATAGTATAACTTTCTCTTAAAAAAAGGTCATTAGACTTTTCTTTTAATTCATTAAATTCAATTGATTTTAATAATGATTTAATTTTACAATTTTTTTTTAACAAATATAATATCTAATCTTAATAAATAGTTTAACAAATAATAATTATTAAATCTTATATTTTATATTTTTAAAATTCAACCTTAATTATTATGTTTTTAATTTTCGATACTGAAACCACTGGATTACCTAAAAGGTGGAATGCTCCTGTATCAGATTCAAATAATTGGCCAAGGTGTGTTCAATTAGCTTGGCAGTTGCATGACGAAACCGGAAAATGTCTTGAATATAAAAATTATCTAATAAAACCTAATGGTTTTGAAATTCCATTTGCAGCAGAAAAAGTTCACGGGATTTCAACAGAATTGGCTCAAAAAAAAGGTACTGAATTAAAAGAAGTACTTGACAATTTTAAGAACATATTATCAAACACAAATTATCTCTGTGGTCATAATATTGTTTTTGATATAAATATTTTGTCATCTGAATATTATAGATATTATAATGTTGATCCGCTAAAAAATTTTCCAAAAATTGACACATGTAATCAAGAAACAGCAAATATATGTATGCTTCCTGGAGGTAAAGGGGGTAATTATAAATTCCCAACACTTAGTGAATTACATTTCAAAATTTTTGGTAAAAATTTTAATGAAGCTCACAATGCTTCAGCTGATGTTGATGCTACAGCAAGATGTTTATTTGAATTATTAAGGACAAAAAAAATAAGTCCATTTGAATTAGAGGATAAAGAAAATATTTACAACAAAATAGCTGGACAAAATCCAAATATTATAGAACCACTTGGAATTGCCCATAGAAATTTAAAGGAGGAGTCAAAAAAATTAAAATCAAAAAAATCTATTGAAAAAAATCTTGTTAATAATGAAACAAACATAAAGTTAAATTCTTCCTATTTTGTTCATCTTCATAATCGCTCACAATTTTCTGTACTTCAATCAACATCAAAAATAATAAAACTGATTGGCGCAGCTGAGAAACATAAAATGCCTGCAATTGCCATAACTGATAATAGTAATTTAATGGGTTCGTTTCATTTTATCAAAGCATTAAATTTAAGAAATAAGGAATATGACTTAAACTCAAAAATTAAACCAATTATTGGATGTGAATTTAATATATGTGATAACCACAAGGATAAATCAGTTAGAGATAATGGATATCAAGTATTATTTATTGCTAAAAATAAAAATGGTTATAATAATTTATCCAAGATGAGCTCAATTGCAAATATTGATGGGTTCTATTATGTACCTAGAATTGATAAAAGTATAGTTGAAAAATACAAAGATGATTTAATTGTTCTTTCAGGAAGTAGCTATGGTGAGATACCTTCAAAAATTCTAAAATACGGTGAAAAAGATGCAGAGGAATCATTAAAGTGGTGGCATGAAAAATTTAAGGATGACTTTTATTTAGAGGTAATGCGTCATGGTGAAGAACAAGAGGAAATAATTAACTCTTCTCTAATTAAATTTTCAAAAAAATATAAAATCGAGCTTATTGCCACAAATAATACTTATTATGTTGAAAAAGAGGAGGCAAATGCACACGACATATTATTATGTCTTAAAGATGGTGAGAAACAATCTACACCGATAGGACAAGGAAGAGGATTCAGATATGGATTGCCTAATCAAGAATATTATATAAAATCACCAGAACAGATGATTACTTTATTTGAGGACCTGCCGAAAGCAATTTCAAACATTAAAGAACTAGTTAATAAAATAGATTTTTTTGATTTAAAACGAGAGGTTTTATTACCGAAGTTTAAAATTCCAAATAGTTTTTTAGATGAGAATAAAGACAAAATTAATGACATAGAAAATGCATATCTCAGACATTTAACATATGTCGGCGCTGAAAGAAGATATTCAAAATTGAATGATGAAATAAAATCCAGGATTGATTTTGAATTAAAAGTAATATCAAACACTGGCTACCCTGGATATTTTTTGATAGTTCAGGATTTAATTAGTGAAGCAAGAAAAACTGGGGTATCCGTTGGACCAGGTAGGGGTTCAGCGGCGGGTTCAGTAGTTGCATATTCATTAGGTATAGTTAACCTAGACCCAATTAAATATAATTTATTATTTGAAAGATTTTTGAACCCTGATAGGGTAAGTTTACCAGATATTGATATTGATTTTGACGATGAGGGAAGGTCTAAGGTCCTAGATTATGTTATAAAAAAATATGGATCAAATCAAGTTGCTCAAATTATTACTTATGGAAGAATGGCAGCTAAATCATCAATAAGAGATACAGCTAGAGTTTTAGATTTATCTTTAGGTGAAGCAGACAGAATTTCAAAATTAATACCAAATATTAAACTTTCGGATCTTTTTAATTCAACAGATAGTGAATTAAAAGAAATTTTGAGGACTGATGAGCATAATAATGTTAGGGAAATAATTAATATATCAAAAGAGACTAGCCTTGCATCTGATACAATTAATCAAGCCAAATTACTTGAAGGTACTTTAAGAAATACTGGTATACATGCTTGCGGAGTTATAATTACACCTGATAACATTACAAATTTTGTTCCTATTACAAGAGCAAAAGATTCAAATCTCTACGTAACTCAATTTGATAATTCTGTTGTTGAGGAAGCGGGATTATTAAAGATGGATTTTTTAGGTTTGAAAACACTTACAGTCATAAAGGACACAGTAAAATTAATAAAGTACATTCATGGACTAAATTTAGATCCAGATAGTTTTCCAATTAATGACAAAAAAACTTATGAATTGTTTCAAAGAGGGGATACAGTTGGAGTATTTCAATATGAATCACCAGGAATGCAAAAATATCTTAAGGATTTAAAACCTAATAAGTTTGATGATTTAATTGCCATGAATGCTTTGTATAGGCCAGGTCCATTAGAATACATTCCCAGTTTTGTTGCAAGAAAAAATGGTAATGAAAAAATAAAATATGATTTACCAGTTATGGAGGAGTTTTTAGAGGAAACTTATGGTATTACTGTTTATCAAGAACAAGTCATGTTACTATCTCAAAAAATAGCAAATTTTTCCAAAGGTGATGCTGATTTACTTAGAAAAGCTATGGGAAAGAAAATTTTTGATCTTCTAGAAAAATTAAAGCCGAAATTTATTAAAGGGGGAATTAAAAACGGTCATACTGAAGAAATATTGACTAAAATTTGGAAGGACTGGGAGGCATTTGCCTCATATGCATTTAATAAGTCTCACTCAACTTGTTATGCATGGATTGGTTACCAAACAGCATATCTTAAAGCTAATTATCCAGCTGAATATATGGCAGCTGTACTTTCAAACAATATGAGTGATATTAAACAAGTTACGTTTTTTATGGAGGAATGCAGAAGAATGGGGTTGAATGTACTAGGGCCAGATGTCAATGAGTCATTTTATAAATTTACAGTAAATAAAAAACAACAAATTAGATTTGGAATGGGAGCAATAAAAGGAGTTGGTCAATATGCAGTAGAAACAATAATTAAAAACAGAAAAGAGTCAAATTATAAATCAATTTTTGATTTGACAAAAAAAATTGATTTAAGAACAGCAAACAAAAAAGCATTGGAAAATTTAGCTTTAGCTGGGGCTCTCGATTCATTTAACGACTCACACAGAGCTCAATATTTTGTCGAGGATGGAGATGGTTCAATTTTTATTGAGAAAGCTATAAAATATGGTTCTAAATATCAACAGAATCTAAATTCATCTCAAACTAATTTGTTCGGAGATGAAAATAGCTTTGAAGTATCTGAAATAACTTTACCTCAATGTGACTTATGGCCAAGTTTAGTCAAGTTAAAGCGAGAGAAAGAAGTTGTAGGCATATACATATCTGGTCACCCGTTAGATGCTTTCCACAGAGAAATAAAATATTTTACATCTACAAGTTTATCTGAGTTATCTAATCTAAATGAAATAATTAATAAGGAGATTATTGTAGGAGGGATTATAAATGAAGTTGTTCATCTTAAAACAAGAAATGGAAAAAGTTGGGCTAAATTTATTTTGGAGGATTATAAAGATCAGTACGAGTTTAGAATTTTTTCAGAAGAATACTTAAGATTTAGACATTTTTTAATTGAAAATCAATTTATTAGATTAAAGTTTTATGTAAAAGAAGGTTGGGTTAATAAAGAAACAGGAAAAAGAGGAGAACCATACATTCAATTTAATTCATTTGAATTACTCCAAGATACAATTAACACTAATTCGAAAAAAATTACAATCAAAATTGATATAAATAATTTGAATGACAGTAGCATTGAGAATCTAAAAGAAGTAATAGAAAAAAATAAAGGTACTCAAAGTTTATTTTTTGATATTATGGAATTGAGCGAGGAAATTAAAATAACTTCTTTGAGTAGAAAAAATAAGGTTTCAATAACAAACAAGTTTTTAAATATCCTTGAAAAAAAGGAAATTGATTATAAACTTAATTAGGTATGATATTTAGATTTTTTAATTGTAAATATTAATGTTACTTTTGTAAAAAATATACAAAATGGCTTTAGAAATTACTGATTCAAATTTTGAAGATATTGTTTTAAAATCTGATAAACCTGTAATGGTTGACTTTTGGGCTGAATGGTGCGGTCCATGTAGGGTCCTTGGCCCAATAATTGAGGAATTGAGTGAAAAATTTCAGGGAAAAGCAGTTGTGGGTAAGTTAGATGTTGACACTAATCAGGAATTTGCGGCTAAATATGGTATTAGAAATATTCCAACTGTTTTGATTTTTCACAATGGAGAAGTTGTAGGTAGACAGGTTGGAGTTGCATCACATGCTACATATGAAGATTCTATAAATTCTTTATTGAAATAAATTAAATGTATATTTTGTAAAATTGGTCTGGTAGTTCAGTTGGTTAGAATACATGCCTGTCACGCATGGGGTCGCGGGTTCGAGTCCCGTCCAGACCGCAAAAAA
>MDTE01125895.1_pt1 | contig 12881 bp, 12 predicted proteins | sample 811231 | NCBI WGS metagenome assembly MDTE01 (sample SAMN05326651, study PRJNA326480) | marine metagenome | isolation source: seawater | place: Indian Ocean: Red Sea | collected 2010
AGGAACACCTATTTCTATGATTATTTATAATAAAGATGCTAGATCAAGAGATTATGAAACTATTAAAAATAAATTTAGACCGGGTCATGCTGACTATACTTATTTTCTAAAATACAAAATAAGAGATCATCGTGGCGGTGGCAGACAATCTGCAAGAGAAACAGCTTCACGAGTCGCCGCTGGTGCTGTGGCTAAAATTGTTTTAAGTAAATTGATTGGAAAAAAATTTAAAATTGTTGGTGGTGTTACTCAGATAGGAATCCTTGGTTGTAATAAAAATAATTGGAACGAAAAAGAAATAAGAAAAAACCCGTTTTTTTGCCCTGATAAAAAATCGATTAAACTTTGGGAAAAATATCTTCTTGCTATAAGAAAAGCAGGTTCATCATGCGGGGCTATAATTGAACTAAGAGCATCAGGTGTACCTGCAGGTTTAGGTGCGCCCATATATTCAAAATTAGATGCTGATCTTGCTGGAGCATTAATGAGTATTAATGCAGTTAAGGGAGTAAACATTGGAACTGGAATGAATGCAGCTTTATTAAGTGGAGAAGAAAATTCGGACGAAATTAGAAGTATTAAAAATCAAATAAAATTTAAATCTAATAATGCTGGAGGTATATTGGGAGGAATATCTTCAGGTCAAGATATAATTGCTTCTTTCGCTGTAAAACCTACTTCGTCAATTTTAAACACTAGAAAAACTATTGATAAAAAAGGCAAAAATACAAATATTTCTGTAAAAGGAAGACATGATCCATGTGTTGGGATCAGAGCAGTGCCTATAGGCGAAGCCATGATGGCTTGTGTTATATTAGATCATTACTTGCTAAATAGAGCTCAGTGCAATTATTAATTTTTTTAATAATTAAAATTTTCTTTTTAAAATAAATTCTGTTGATTCTAATAAATCTTTATTATTAGGTCTATATTTTTTAATTTCCTTATCTAAATCTTTTTTAATTTTATTTGCAAAATTCAGAGATTTTTTATAACCCATTAAATTTACAAGTGTCGCTTTACCTTTTTTCTTATCTCTCTTTGTGGGTTTACCCACTATTTTACTGTCACCTTTAAAATCAATCAAATCATCAACGACTTGAAATAGTAAACCTATTTTCATACCTATATCTTTAAAAAGTTTTCTTTTTTTTAAATTTTTATTTTTCAAAATAGCAATACTTTCACAACAAAAACCAAACAACTTGCCAGTCTTTTTTTTCTGCATATTAATTATATTTTTTTTTGAAATTTTCTTTTTCTCAAATTTTAAATCAGAATATTGACCGCCTGCTAATCCTGAATGTCCAGAGCAGTGAGATAATGTTCTTATTAATTCATTTTTAATTTTACTTGATACCTTTAAATCATTTCCTGATAAAATTTCAAAAGCTAAAGTGAGTAAAGAATTTCCAGCTAAAATTGCTGTAAATTCATTAAATTTTTTGTGAGTTGATAACTTACCTCTTCTTAAGTCATCATTGTCCATCGCTGGTAAATCGTCATGTATTAATGAATATGAATGTATACATTCTACTGCAGCGCCAATGATAATTAATTTTTTGTAATCTACTTTAAAAATTTTACCCGTATCAACTACAATAGCTGAACGAAATCTTTTTCCACCAGAAAAAACACCATATTTCATGGGCTTTATTAAATATGAATACTTTTCTTGTTTTAAAAAATATTTTTTTAAGTATCTGTTTGTATCTCTAGCTATTTTGTTTAATTTTTTTGAAAAACTAGACATATAATTTACTTAACCTTTTTTTTAGATTTTTTTTTTATTAATGTATTTTTTATTTCTATAGCTTTTTTTCTAAATTGTTCTTGAATATAATGATTTAAATGCATCATTCTATTATATAGCTCTATTGAGTTTTTTAGGTCGACTTCTGCATTCTCTATACTGGAAATTATTTCTTTAATTTCATTTTGTGCTTCTTTTATCGTCATTTTTCTTATATCTGCTGGAATATTTTTTGATTTCATAATATATCCATATACTAATTAATTTATGAAAAATATCTATTCAAATATTTATAAACCAAATTCCACTAATTTAAATAGAGCAAAAAAAATCATAGAAAATAATGCTGTAGTTGGAATTCCAACAGAAACAGTTTATGGGCTTGCAGCTAATGCTTACTCGAATAAATCTATAAAAAAAATATACAATTTAAAGAAAAGACCTTCTAAAAATCCTATAATAATTCATTTTAAAAGCATTAATGATTTAAAAAAAGATGTGATAATTAATAATAACTTTTTAAAACTGTATAAATCTTTGTGTCCTGGTCCCTTAACTTTTGTTTTAAAAAAAAAGGAAAAATCTAAAATTTCTAAAAATGCTACTGCTGGAAAGGAAACTGTTGCCGTGAGAATTCCTAAACATAAAATTGCGAGAAAATTATTAAAATTATTAAAAGTTCCTCTTGCCGCTCCTAGTGCAAATATTTCATCCAAACTGAGCCCGACATCGGCTTTTGATGTTTTTGAAGAATTTGGAAATAAAGTTAAATTTATACTTGATGGAGGCAAATGTAAATTTGGACTTGAATCTACTGTAATTGATTTAACTAATAAACCTATTATTCTAAGACCAGGAAACATAACTCCAAACGAGATTAGTAAAATTTTAAAAATGAAAATAAGAATTAAAAGAAATTCAAGAAAAATTATTTCTCCTGGACAATTAAAACTTCATTATTACCCTGGTATACCAGTAAAGATGAACATAAAAAGCCCAAAAAAAAATCAAGCTTTTATTGTGTTTGGAAAAAAATTTGAAAATAAAAAGCACTATTTTAACTTAAGCAAAAAAGGAAGTTTGAAAGAAGCTGCAATTAACTTTTATAAAACTATGAGAAAAATTAAAAAAGGAAACTTCAAATCAATTGCTGTGACAAAAATACCTAACATTGGAATTGGTTATGCTATAAATGATAGATTGAAAAGAGCTTCAAACAAATGAGTCAAATAGCAATAGAAATAAAAAATCTGAACAAACAATATAATAATATTTTAGCAGTTAAGAATATAACTTTTAATATTAAAAAAGGATCAATAGTTGGCCTTTTAGGACCAAATGGTTGCGGCAAAACAACTACGATAGGCATGATGCTTGGTTTAATTAAACCCAGCTCTGGTAGTGTTTTTATTAATAATCAAAATATGGAGAATGAAAATAATAGAACAAAAATATTGGAAAAAATGAATTTTATTTCTCCATACGTTGAATTACCAAAAAAACTTACGGTAGAAGAAAATCTTAAAGTTTATGGGGGAATGTATGGCGTTAGTAATTTAAAAGATAAAATTTCTAGTTTAATGAATGAATTAAATTTATCTGAATTTAAAAAAAGAAAAACTGGCGAACTTTCTTCTGGACAAAAAAATAGAGTTTCTTTGGCCAAGGCATTAATTAATGATCCAGAAATACTTCTTTTAGATGAACCGACTGCAAGCCTTGATCCTGATGTAGGTGATTATATTAGAACCTATATAGAAAATTTTGCTTCAAAAAAAGAAACAACTATTTTGTTAGCTTCACACAATATGAATGAGGTTGAAAGACTTTGCAGCGAGGTAATGATGATGAAAAATGGAAACATTATAGATAAAGGAACATGTTCCAATCTTATAAATAAACATGGAAGAAAAAATTTAGAGGAAACTTTTTTGAAAATAGTTAGGGAATAATATGAAATTACATAGAATGTATGCTTTGTCTATTCGTCATCTTTATTTGATAAAAGGTTCCTTCCCAAGAATTTTAGATCTAATTTATTGGCCAACAATTCAAATAATCCTCTGGGGATTTATTTCACAATTTTTTACGATGTATAGTGATTACTATAATAATACAATTGGAGTTATTTTAAGCTGTGCAATTCTTTATGATTTTTTATTTAGATCGAGCATAAGTTTTAATATGTTATTTCTAGAAGAAATTTGGAGTAGAAATTTTACCAATTTATTTGTAGCCCCTATTAAAATAAGTGAAATTATAACTGCATTGACATCTACGGCTCTTTTAAGAACATTGATTGGAATAGTTCCGGCAATAATTCTTATGAGTCCTTTGTTTGGAGTTTCTTTATTAGAAATGGGTCCTCCTCTATTTTTGCTTTTTTTAAGCTTATATCTTTTTGGAACAACTTTAGGCTTGCTTGTCACCTCAGGACTTTTAAGATTTGGACCAGCCTTTGAAAATACAGCCTGGTCATCACTTTTCCTTTTAGCTCCTTTGGGATGTGTTTATTATCCTTTATCAATTTTGCCAGATTGGTTACAAATATTAGCTAAAGGCTTGCCATTAGTTTATATATTTGAAGAAGCAAGATCTATTCTAGTAAATAATGTAGTGGATTATAAAAATATTATGACTGCACTATTATTAAATTTATTTTATTTTGCATCATCCATTATTATTTTTTATTTAGCTTTTTATGGAGCCAGAAAAAAAGGTACTTTGATTAATATGGGAGAATAATCTTAATGAAATTAATTGACTGCTCTATGTATTTTGACGAAAACCTGATGCTAGATTTACGTCTAAATATTCTCAATGAATATGTTGATAAATTTATCATCGTAGAAGCTACTAGAGACCACGCAGGAAAAGAAAAAAAATTAAATTTCGACTATAAAAATTTTTCTAAGTTTGAAAGTAAAATTAACTACATTATAATTGAAGATCTTCCTTTAAACGTAAAATCAAAAAAAAAAAATTGGGATGCAAATCATTGGCGAGATCAATATCAAAGAAATTCATTAGAAAGAGGTTTTAGAAATTGTGAAGATAATGATTTAATTATGATATCAGATATTGATGAAATTCCCGATCTAAAAAAACTAAAAGAATTTAATATTCAAAATAAATACGCATGCTTTATGCAAAAAAATTTTCAATCCAAACTAAATTTACTTAATATTACTGATAAGTATTGGATGGGTACAAAAATTTGTCAAAAAAAGTTTCTTAAATCACCTCAATGGTTAAGAGATATTAAAACTAAAAAAAGACCTTTTTGGAAATTTTATAAACCCAAAGAACCTCAACTCATTTTTGATGGCGGTTGGCATTTTAGTTTCTTAAAGAAGCCTAAAGACATTGCGTCAAAAATCAAATCATACTCTCATCAAGAATTTAATAAAGATGATTTTACTGATGAAAAGAAAATTGCTGAAAGAATAAAAAATGAGCAGGATTTGTTTAATCGAAATATTAAATATAAAAAAATTGAAATAGATGAAAGTTTCCCTAAATATATTTTAGAAAATAAGGAAAAGTTCAAAGATTGGATAATATAAATGGTGCGCCCGGAAGGAGTTGAACCCTCAACCTTCTGGTCCGAAGCCAGACGCTCTATCCAATTGAGCTACGAGCGCTTTATTAGAATGTTTATACAGTATATATAATACTACTTAATGGAAAAAAAAATATTTAATGTATCTATACCAATAGATTTTAAGGGATATCGTATAGATAAATTCTTACAGTCTCAATTGAATAATTTAAGCAGAACAAGATTGCAAAATTTGATTCGAGATGGATATGTAAAGATAAATGATACGATAATTCAAGAATCATCAAAAAAAATTAAAAATGATGATAAAATTGAAATTAAGTTTCCTTTGCCTAAAAAAACTTTAATTAAACCCTACGAAATGCCTTTGGATATTTTATATGACGATAGCGACTTAATAATAATTAATAAATTGCCGGGAGTAGTAATGCATCCTGGTGCAGGAAATTACGACAAAACATTAGTAAATGGTCTATTATTTAAATTTAAACAAGAACTTTCAAGCGTGGGAGGTAAATTAAGACCAGGCATAGTTCATAGAATAGATAAAGATACAAGTGGAGTAATAGTTGTCGCTAAAAATGATGAGACTCACATTAATCTTTCTAAACAATTTAGTAGCCATACAATAAAAAGAGTTTATGAAGTATTGGTTTGGGGTTCTTTAAAACCATCAAAGGGAACTATAACTGAAAGAATTTCAAGGAGTTTAAAAAATAGACAGCTTATGGCTGTAAGAAAAGAAAAAGGTAAGTTAGGAATAACAAACTATAAAACTATAAAAGTTTTTCAAAATTCTGATCTACCTAAAATTAGTTTTTTGGAATGTCAATTAAAAACAGGAAGAACTCATCAGATACGGGTTCATATGAATTTTAAGGGAAATCCAGTAGTTGGGGATAAATCTTATGGAAAAATTAAAAAAAAATTTAAAAAAATTAATCCAAAAGTAGAAAAAATAATAAACAATTTTTCAAGACAAGCTTTGCATGCAAAAAGCCTAGGATTTATACATCCAAAAACAAAAAGAGAGATTTTTTTTGAAGCTAAAAGACCTAAAGATTTTGACGCATTGATTAAAAACCTTAATAAAGCTAGCTTATAGGCATCTTGTATTTGCCTTAATTTAATAATACATAATCAATAAATTTATGAATACAAAAACAATAACCCCTAATTTGCCGTCAATAGACATAGAGGGAAGTTTATCAAGTTATCTGACTCAAATAAAAAAATTCCCTATGCTCAGCGCTGAAGAAGAATATATGCTTGCAAAAAGCTGGAAAAATAGAGGAGATTTAAAAGCAGCGCAAAAATTAATTACTAGTCACCTAAGATTAGTTGCAAAAATTGCAATGGGATACCGAGGATATGGATTGCCAGTAGCAGAAATTATTTCTGAAGGAAATATAGGATTAATGCAAGCGGTAAAAAAGTTTGAACCAGAAAAACGTTTTAGATTAGCAACTTATGCGATGTGGTGGATAAAAGCTTCTATTCAAGAATATATATTAAGATCTTGGAGTCTAGTTAAAATGGGTACCACTACAGCGCAAAAAAAATTGTTCTTTAATTTAAAAAAAATAAAAAATCAAATTGCACCAAATAGTACAGGTGATTTAAATATAAAACATGTTAACGAGATATCAAAAAGATTAAATGTAAAAAAAGAAGAAGTTGTTTCTATGAATAGAAGGCTTCTTGGAAAAGAAAAGTCTCTAAATGTACCAATAAAAGATGAAGATGGAACAGAATGGCAAGACTGGCTAACAGATAATGAAGTTGATCAAGAATTAAAATTATCTCACCAGCAAGAATTTAATCAAAGAAAAAAATTAATGGATGACTCTATGAGCATTCTTAACGCAAGAGAAAAAGAAATCTTAACTGCAAGAAGACTAACAGACGAAGTAGCTACATTGGAAGATTTAAGTAAAAAATTCAAAATAAGCAGGGAAAGAGTAAGACAAATAGAAACAAAAGCTTTTGAAAAACTGCAAAAAGCTATGTTAAATGCAGCTAAGTCAAATAATCTGTTGCCAAGTAAATAATCTTATTTTTTAAAAGGATTTTGTAAAAGTATTGTATCTTCTCTTTTTGGGCTAGTTGAAATGCTAGATATCTCAACATTACAATAATTTTTTATAAAATTAATATATTTTTTTGCATTTGTTGGTAGATCGTTCCATCTTTTAATCCCTTTTGTGCTTTTTGACCAACCTTTAAATTTTTTGTAAACTGGCTTAACTTTAAATTGATCGCTTAATGAGCTGGGAAAATACTCTATTTTTTTTTTATTTAATCTATAACCAATACATACATATATATCCTTGAAGTGATCTAAAACATCAATTTTAGTCAATGCTATTCCATTAATACCAGATATTATACATGACTGCTTAACTAGCACAGCGTCAAACCAACCGCATCTTCTCTTTCTATTAGTAACAGTTCCAAATTCGTTTCCTTTTTTTCCAATTTTATTTCCTAATTCATTTTTTAATTCTGTTGGAAAAGGACCTTCGCCCACTCTTGTTGTGTATGCTTTAACTATGCCGAGTATATAATTTATAGTTTCAGGGCCACACCCAGTTCCTGATAATGCAGAACCAACTACAGTATTAGAAGATGTCACAAAAGGGTATGTGCCATGATCTATATCCAATAGTATACCTTGTGCACCTTCAAAAAGAATTTTTTTTCTTTTTCTTTTAAATTCTTCTATCTTTTTCCAAACTGGTTTTGAATATTTTAAAATTTTTGAAGAAATTTTTATAAGGTCTTGGATTAATTTTTTTTTATTTATTTTATTTTTTTTTAAACCTCTTCTTATAGAATCATGATGATGTAACATCATATCTATTTTTTTTGATAAGTTTTTCTTATCTGCTAGATCCATTAAACGTATTGCTCTTCTTCCTATTTTATCCTCATATGCTGGGCCAATACCTCTTCGCGTTGTTCCAATTTTATGAGTATTTTTTGAATCTTCTCTAATTCCGTCTAACTCTTTATGTAATGGCAAAATTAAAGTGGCATTTTCTGCAATATATAAATTTTTGTTACTAATTTTTATTCCCAATTTCTCTAATTGCTTAATCTCATCAAGTAACGCCCAAGGGTCAATTACTACTCCATTTCCAATGATTGAAATTTTATTTTTTCTAATTATTCCTGAAGGTAATAATTTCAGTTTGTAGGTTATATTGTTAACTACGAGCGTATGCCCTGCATTGTGCCCGCCTTGAAATCTAACAATCACGTCTGCCTTTTCAGAAAGCCAATCTACAATTTTACCTTTTCCCTCGTCTCCCCATTGGGAACCTATAACTGCTATATTAGACATTAATATTTCTTAGATTAAATGAAACTAAATGATTTAATGGCCCAAAACCTTTCCCATAACCAGGTGCAGAGCTAACTGCCTTATCTACATATCTTAGTGACATTTTGCATGATTCAAATACATTTTTTTTTTGAGATAAACATGTAGCTAGGGCTGAAGACAAGGTGCAACCAGTGCCATGTGTATTTTTGGTTTTAATTTTTCTTTTTCTAAAAATTTTTATTTTTTTATTCGTTACTAAAATATCAAAAATCATTTTATTTTTTAGATGTCCTCCTTTTAATAACACATTTTTTGGCCCCATGTTGAGAATTTTTTTTGCAGCTTTAATCATATCTATTTTATTTGAAATGGAGTAACCAACCAACGCTTCTGCTTCTGGAATATTGGGAGTAACTAAATCACAAATAGGTATAAGAAATTTTTTTATATACTTAATTGAATTATTGTTAATTAATTTTGAGCCATCTTTTGCTATCATTACTGGATCTAGAACAATATTCTTTAGTTTATATTTTTTTAAAATTTTATAGACTATTTTTATTATACTTGAATTATGAAGCATCCCTATTTTTACCGAGTCTACTTTTATATCATCTAAAACTGTAATCATTTGGCTTTGAACATTTTTCATAGAAATTGGTACAATTCCTTTAACGCCTTTTGTGTTTTGTGCTGTAACAGCTGTTATTGCAGTCATTGCATAGCTTCCAAGAGCTGTCACTGTTTTAATATCAGCTTGTATTCCTGCTCCTCCCGAAGAGTCGGAGCCTGCAATAATTAATACTTTTGATTTAATTTTCACTATTTTATTGATCTCTTAATTATTTTTATACATTTTAAAATTAAACTTTTATCATGTGACTCTCCCATGATTCTTATTTTTGGTTCTGTTCCAGATTTCCTAATGAGTAATCTGCCATGCTGATTCATAATTCTATTTGCTTTTTTTATTGCTTGTTTGCATTTACGTTTATTTATTATGTTTTTATTCTTTACAGTTATGTTTTCAAGTATTTGAGGTAAAGGTCTAAACATATTAAGTAAAAGACTTGCTTTTTTTCCTTTCCTTAGCGAAAATAAAACCTCTAAGGCAACCATTAAGCCGTCACCGGTAGTTGCAAATTTTCCAAGAATAATGTGGCCAGATTGCTCTCCACCTAAATTAAAATTAAATTTTCTCATTTTTTCTTTTACAAATCTATCTCCAACCTTAGATCTTAAAAATTTAATTTTTTCATTTTTTAAAAATTGTTCTAGTCCATAATTGGACATTAAGGTTCCTATTACACCTCCTCTTATAATTTTTTTTAACTTCCATCTGTGAGCGAGCATTGCAATAATTTGATCTCCATCAATAATTTTGCCTTTTTCATCACACATAATTATTCTGTCCGCATCACCATCAAACGAAATACCAACATGTGCTCTATATTTTTTTACAGCAAAGCAAATTTTTGATGGATAAGTAGATCCGCATTTTTTATTAATGTTTAAACCGTTCGGCTTTACTCCAATTGAAATAACTTTCGCTCCAAGTTTTTTAAGCAATTTAGGAGCAGCTATATACCCGGCGCCATTAGCACAATCTAAAACTATTTTGGTTCCTTTTAAATTGAAATTTTTTGGAAAATTTTTTTTTAAAATTTCAATATATCTGTCATTACCATCTTCTAGTCTTTTTACTCTACCTAACATTCTAGGATTTGTAAGTTGTTTAGTGCTTTTAGCATCTATTAATTTTTCAATTTTTTTCTCTATCTTATCTGACAGTTTCATTCCATCAGGTCCAAATAACTTAAGTCCATTATCGTAATATGGATTATGAGAAGCCGTGATCATGATTCCCATGTTTGCTTGCATCGATTTTGTCAGCATAGCAAGTCCATTTGTTGGTAGAGGGCCCAAGGTAAATACATGCATCCCTCCAGAAACTAAGCCCGATACTAGTGCAGGTTCCAAAGTATAACCAGATAGCCTTGTATCTTTGGCTATTATTGCAATTTGTTTATTTTTTCTTTGATTCTTAAAATAAGTTGCAGACGCAAGACCAAACTTAAAAAATTTTTCGCCAGTTATATTTCCTTGGTTGACGGTTCCTCTTATGCCGTCTGTTCCAAAATATTTTTTACCCATGAACTAATTTGTATTTAAAATTTTGTTAAAAACTAATATTCCTTGATATATTTCCTTAACATTGTGAACTCTGAATAACTGAACTCCCTGAGAAAGTCCATACAACACTGATGCTAATGTGCCTCCAATTCTATGTTCGGTATCAAATTTTGTTACAATATGTTCTATAAATCTTTTTCTTGAAGTTCCTATTAATATTATGCATCCCAAACTATGAAATAATGAAATTTTAGACATAATTCTTAAATTGTGATCTAGATTTTTTCCAAAACCTATTCCTGGATCTAATATTATAAATTTGCGTTTATATTTATTACTTAAACAAAAATTAATTTTTTTTTCAAAAAAATCAAAAATATCTAATAGTACATCTTCATAAGTAGGATTTTTTTGCATTGTATCTGGAGTACCTTTCATATGATGCAATACGAAAGGAATATTTTTAGAACTAATTACTTTAAATGATTTTGAATCAAAATTTAATCCTGAAACATCATTAATAATATTAACACCATTTTCTATACCTTTCTTCATAACGCTTGATTTGCGAGTATCCAAAGATAAAGGAACTTTTAGAAATTTTTTTTTAAATTTAATAATGACATTTTTTACCCTTTTCCACTCATCATTATCTTTTACAATTTTTGAGCCTGGTCTAGTAGATTCTCCACCAACATCAATTATTGAAGCTCCATCTTTAAGCATTAAATTTGCCTGAGTATATGCTTTTGTGTCACTAAAAAATAAACCTCCATCAGAAAAACTGTCGGGAGTTATATTTAAGATGCCCATAATTTTAGCAGTATCAAATTTTATATTACAAATACTTTTTCTTTTTGAAATAATCCTTTTTATATCTAAATCTACGATCAATCTTATTTCTTTGTGTAAAGATTTTATCTCATTAATGTCATATATTTTACTATTACAAATACCTTTCTTTTTTCTTTTAAAAATTTCTATTTGGTTAAAAGCTATCTTTTGATTTCCTGCCAAAGGTAAAGCTTTTCTTTTTTTAATAAGACTCTTTGCATAATTTCCGTAGTAGAAATTACACGGTCTTGTGTAATATTTTCGCATTAGGAATTAATGTGCAGGTTTTGGTTTTAAACCTAGTGATCCTAAAGCTGATGAATCTTCATTGTCTTTATTATCCTCATCAGCCGTTCTTTTTGGTTCTACATTTTTCAATATAAGATCTTTTATTTCTTCACCGCTTAGTGTTTCATAAACAAGTAAAGCTTTTGCTAATTTATGTAAATCATCCAATTTCTCCGTAAGAATTTTTTTAGCTCTATGATATCCGGCATCAACTATTTTTTTAACTTCTGCATCAACCTTTTTAGCTGTTTCTTCAGACATGTGTGTTTGTCTAGTTATTTGTCTACCAAGAAAAACTTCATCTTCATTATCGCCATATGCTAGTGGCCCCAATTCATTGCTCATACCAAATTTTGTGACCATATCTTTTGCTAACCTGGTAGCCATTTGTATATCAGACGAAGCCCCCGATGTTACTTTTGGGTGACCAAAAATCATCTCTTCTGCTACTCGACCTCCCATTGCTTTTGATATATTTGCTTCCATGTACTCTCTTGTGTGAGAATGTTTATCTCTTTCAGGTAACGTCCAAACTACTCCCAAAGCTCTTCCTCTAGGAATAATTGTAGCTTTATGTATTGGATCTGACGCTTCTTCATTTAATGCTACGATTGCGTGGCCTCCTTCATGATATGCAGTAAGCTTTTTATCATCATCTGTCATTACCATTGATCTTCTTTCTGCACCCATCATAACTTTATCTTTTGCTTCTTCAATGTCTGCCATTGTTACAATTCTTTTGTTTTTTCTTGCTGCTAATAAAGCTGACTCATTACATAAATTTGCTAAATCAGCTCCAGAAAATCCTGGGGTTCCTCTAGCTATTATTTTGGTTTCAAATTTTGGCGATACTTTAATTTTTTTAATATGCACCTTTAAAATTTTGTCTCTACCTATAATATCTGGATTAGAAACTGTTATTTGTCTGTCAAATCTACCTGGTCTTAGTAAAGCAGGATCCAAAACATCAGGTCTATTTGTTG
>MDTE01170293.1_pt1 | contig 12879 bp, 12 predicted proteins | sample 811231 | NCBI WGS metagenome assembly MDTE01 (sample SAMN05326651, study PRJNA326480) | marine metagenome | isolation source: seawater | place: Indian Ocean: Red Sea | collected 2010
GGGTCATTTCACTTTCTTACTGGTCCTAGTGGTGCCGGCAAGACCTCGCTGCTCAAGATCATGTATCTCGCGCTCCAGCCCACTCGCGGTCTTATCTCCCTGTTCGGTCAGGACCTATCGACCATACCGCGCAAACAGCTGCCGCAGATGCGCCGGCGGATCGGTGTGGTGTTCCAGAACTTCCGCCTGATGGACCATCTCAGCGCGGTGGACAATGTCGCCCTACCACTCAAGATCGCCGGCGCCAAGAGGCGTGAGGTCGAAGCCCACGTCGCCGAACTACTTGATTGGGTAGGTCTAGGTGACCAGATCACTGCACGGCCGCAAACCATGTCGGACGGGGAAAAACAACGCGTAGCGATCGCCCGTGCGGTGATCGCTCGGCCTAGCCTGCTGCTTGCTGATGAGCCGACTGGGAACATAGATGCTGACCAGGGAATGCGTATCCTGCGCTTGTTAGAAGAACTGAATAAAATCGGGACTACCGTGGTCATCGCAACCCATGATCAGACACTGCTAAGCACCTTCAAGTACCCCGTGCTTCGCCTTGAGAACGGTGAACTCGCGGTCCAGGAGCCGCCTTTACCGCTCGAACCTGCAATGGCGGTCGGCTCGGCGGAGACGACGAGGCGCTGATGTGGTCGCGCCGGTCCGAGCTCCTGTTCTGGCGCGAGAAGTCAGAACGTTTCATTCCGATGATCATCGCGCTGATGGTTTTCCTATCGGCGTTGGTTCTGACGACAACCATGGCCTTAGAGGGCGCCGCGCGGCAGTGGAAGCACGGTGCCGCCGACGCGCTTACTGTCCAGATGCCGGTGCCAATTAGCCCGATTTCGAAGGATGTTGAGCAGGCGCAAATTGCGAGCGTGGTCAGTGTGCTTGAAGCGGAACAGGCGATCGATAAAGCCGAGGTGCTGCCGCGTCGCGAAATTGAAGCACTGCTGGAACGCTGGATCGGCAAGGGCAACGTGTCGGGTAGCCTACCGCTACCAACCGTCATCGATGTCCGGGTTCGGCCAAACGTGGAACTTGATCTTGACGAAATGCGCCACCGGCTTGCTGCTGTGGTCACCGGGGTATCTATCGATCACCATGAGCAATGGCTTGGCCAGCTGGTACGTCTCTCCCAGACGGTTCAGTTCATCGGTATCGCCGTGGTATTCTTGATAGGCCTAGCCGCAATCGCTATTATTGTTTTCGCGACTCGCGCAGGCCTCGCCATGCATCGCGAGATCATCGAAGTCCTGCACGTCATTGGTGCGCGAGATTCCTATATCGCGCACCTTTTCGAGGGCCACGCACTGTGGCTCGGTCTGCGCGGTGGCGTGTACGGCCTGGCCCTGGCGCTCGGTACGTTCTTTCTTCTCGCGCAACTTGCCGTCGGGCTCGAAGGGCCGTTCTGGACGCATCTCCAATTTAGCAATGCAGCTTGGATCACGCTGGCGCTGCTGCCGCCTGTAACCGCACTAATCACTACACTTACCGCGCGCTTCACCGTGTTGCAGGCATTGCGCGGCATCGTCTAATACGTGCAAACATGATCGTCCTCCTCGACCGCGACGGCGTGGTGAACATTGAAGTTAATGGCTATGTAACCGCACCGAATCAGATCGAGCTGATTGCGGGTTCCGGAGAAGCGATCGCACGCCTAAACCGAGCGGGAATCAAGACCGCGTTGGTGACGAATCAATCGGCCGTCGGCCGGGGCCTGATCGACGAAAATACGCTAGAGCAGATTCACGCGCACTTGGGGGAGCTGCTTGCAGCCGAGGCCGCCCATTTGGATATAGTGGTGTATTGCACCGATCCGCCCTGGGCCCCGACCGCCCGGCGCAAGCCAAATCCCGGGATGATTTGGGAGGCAGCGCGAATGCTCGACGTATTCCCCCCGAATGCTGTGATGATCGGAGATGATCTCCGCGACCTCGTAGCGGCATCGCGAGCTGGTTGCCGCCGTATCCTGGTGCGCACCGGCAAGGGCGTGAACATCGAACGTGCCGGTGTGCCTCGACACGTTCAGCCCGTTCTGGTCAGGGATAATCTTGCCGCGGCCGTTGATCACTTGCTAGGGGTCGAACGTTGAAACACCCTGTATTTCCAAAAATGCCCACTGGGCCACTCGTAGCGCGAGTTATCATATGGCTGGCTTCTGCGGCGGTCGCGGTCGTGCTGATATGGGCCAGTGGATTTCTGTGGTTCACCGCGAATCTTGCCCGAGAGATAAGCGATCCAATCGTCGAAACGGACGCCATCGTCGTACTGACCGGGGGAAGCGGCCGTCTCGAAACAGGCTTTTCTCTGCTAGCTGAAGGACGCACAAAGAAGATGTTTGTTTCGGGCGTTGATCCAGCAACAACGCGCGAACAGATCCGCCGGCTCGCCCAACGGAGTCCCGAACGGTTCGAATGTTGCGTGGTACTCGGCCGCAATGCTCGCGACACGGTTGGTAACGCAGCTGAAACCTCGGCCTGGATAGAAGAGCAGGCCTTTGCTTCACTACGCTTGGTTACAGGTAGCTATCACATGCCGCGCAGTCTGGTCGAGTTTCGCCGCGTCATGCCCACCGTCACGGTCATCCCCCATCCGGTCTTTCCTGAGCACGTTAAGGTCGACAGCTGGTGGCAATCGCCGGGAACTGCGCTTTTAATCGCCGAGGAGTACAGCAAGTTTATATTCAGCCTGGCGCGGTCCTGGATAGCCTCGGGTTGAAATTGAACCGGATCGTATTGTTGATTCGCTCGGCGCTGTTCAACGCCGCGTTCTTCACGTGGACGGCATTTGTCGCGATCGCTTTCCTACCGTCACTGCTTCTGCCACGCCAGTTTTCCGTTCGGGGCCAGCGGCTGTGGGCAAAGGGGCTCGTATGGCTTCTGTGGAAGACAGTCGGTATCGAGATGGAGGTCAGAGGCCACCAGTACATCGCTCGGGAACCGGTGCTAGTCGCCGCCAAACATCAAAGCGCTTGGGATACATTCATCTACCACACTGTGCTTACCGACCCGGCCATGGTGATGAAAAGGGAGCTATTTTGGATTCCGCTATACGGCTGGTATGCACGCAAGTGGCGCATGATCGGAGTCGACCGCAACGGGGGTGTGCGTGCGCTGAAGACCATGGTTGCGAAAGCCCTTGCACAGATCAGCGAAGGACGCTCAGTAGTTATCTTCCCGGAGGGGACTCGAAGCGCCGTGGGTGCCCGCTTGCCCTATCAGCCGGGCGTTGCTGCATTAGCCCGGGCGCTGTCGGTTCCTGTGGTCCCGGTGGCTGTCAACTCCGGCGCATTCTGGCCACGCCGCGGCTTCATCAAGCGACCTGGAACAATAGTAATCGAGTTTTTACCGCCGATTGATTCCAGCGTGCCCCGCAAAGACTTCATGCGCACTTTGGAGATGGATATTGAGGGTGCAGTCGAGAAATTAGTCCAGGTTCAGCTGGGTGTTTGAAGCTTTTAAGACATACTGCGTTTAATCGTTCGGCTTGCTAGCAGCTAAGCACGATAAAGAACAAAACAAGAACAAATTTGCAATCCCACCGAGAGGCGTTACATTGCCACGAACGGTTCAATATACCTCGCATAGCCCCCAAGAACCGAATTGAGAGGATCGATCGTGCCGAGTGTTGCGCCTATTTCGCAGCAGATTTGGGATATGAAGTACCGGCTCAAGGCCGCCGACGGTGCGCCGATCGACCGCACGATCGAAGACACCTGGCGTCGGGTCGCCAACGCGCTGGCCGCTCCGGAGGCGAATCGTTCCACTTGGAGCGAGCGTTTTTACCGGGCGATGGAGGGCTTCCGCTTTTTGCCCGCCGGCCGCATCCTCGCCGGTGCCGGGACTGATCGCCGCGTAACCTTATTCAATTGCTTTGTGATGGGATCGATCTCCGACGACATGGACGGGATTTTTCAGAATCTGAAGGAAGCGGCGCTGACGATGCAGCAGGGGGGGGGCATCGGCTATGATTTTTCGACCCTCCGACCGCGCGGAGCGCCGGTCGCTGGTGTTGGCGCCGATGCTTCGGGTCCGCTTAGTTTCATGGATGTGTGGGACTCCATGTGCCGCACCATCATGTCAGCCGGGTTTCGACGCGGTGCAATGATGGGCACGATGCGGTGTGATCATCCCGATATCGAGGATTTCATCTGTGTAAAGCACGACGCAGGCCGCTTGCGCATGTTCAACCTATCGGTGCTGGTCAGTGACGCCTTCATGAAGGCGATTGCAGACGACGCACCTTGGGAGCTTCACTTTGCCGGCACCGTCCATAAGGTGCTGCCGGCCCGAGATTTGTGGGAACAAATTATGCGCGCGACCTACGCCTACGCCGAGCCAGGCGTGATCTTCATCGATCGTATCAACCGGAGTAATAACCTCCATTACTGTGAGACTATCAGCGCTACCAATCCGTGTGGCGAGCAACCCCTGCCGCCCTATGGCGCCTGCCTGCTGGGATCGATCAATCTGGCAGCGCTGGTTTCCCGACCCTTAACGGAAGACGCAGCGCTAGACAGTGAAGCGTTGCGGGAACTGACGGGAAACGCCGTGCGGATGCTCGATAATGCAATCGACGTTTCGCATTTTCCACTGCAGGAACAGGCTCACGAGGCACAGGCTAAGAGGCGAATCGGGCTTGGAGTTACCGGCCTAGCCGACGCTCTTATCCTATGCGGCGTCCGGTACGGATCGCAAAGGGCAATCGAACTAACTGAATCCTGGATGGGCGCGCTACAGCGCTGGGCCTACCTCGCCTCAACCGAGATTGCCGCTGAGAAAGGTGCATTTCCACTCTTCGAGTGCGATCCCTACTTGGCCGGCGAGAGCATCGCCGAGCTTGACGAAGACGTACGGACCGCGATTCGTACCAACGGAATCCGAAATGCGCTGCTCACCTCAGTGGCACCGACTGGCACCATCTCGATCTTCGCGGACAATGTTTCTTCCGGGCTGGAACCGGTTTTCAGCTTTACCTATACACGTAACGTGCTTATGCCGGATGGTTCGCGGCGCCAGGAGGAAGTTTCCGATAGTGCTTTCCGGCTGTTTCGTCGCCTACATCCCCATGCCCCACTGCCGGATTTTTTCGTCGACGCCCAGACCCTCACTCCGGCTGATCACGTTGCAATGCAAGCGGCGGTTCAAAGTCACATCGACAGTGCCGTATCCAAGACCATAAATTGTCCAGAGAGCATCGGCTTTGAAGACTTCAAGAACGTTTACACCCAAGCGTACGAAGCCGGGTGCAAGGGTTGCACCACTTACCGACCAAACGAGGTGACCGGTTCGGTGCTCGAGCCCAACGGTGAGAAGACTGCAAACCAAGTTGAATTACCACTCAATGAGCCTTCGCCGCGGGCGGAGGATGAGTTTGAGGCCGGTGGTGTGGTCTACATGACCAAACCACTAGACCGTCCCGGCGTGTTGCCCGGCTCAACCTACAAAATCAAATGGCCGGACAGTGACCATGCCATCTATATAACAATTAACGATGTCATTGCCGATGGCAGGTGCCGTCCATTTGAAGTGTTCATAAATTCGAAGAACACCGAACATTTCGCATGGACGGTCGCGCTCACACGAATGATCAGCGCGGTGTTCCGACGCGGTGGAGACGTTTCGTTCGTGGTCGATGAACTCAAGGCGGTGTTCGATCCGCGCGGTGGAGAATGGGTCGATGGCAAATACGTGCCATCGCTGCTGGCGCAGATAGGTAGTGTGATCGAAATGCATATGATTGAAATCGGCTTCCTGCCGCGTCCCGATAACGAGGAAAACGGTACCGTAGAAATTGCTCATGCAGTAGGCGAACAGGGGCAACCCATCACGCGATTCCGCCAGTGCCCACGATGTGGCCAAGCTGGGCTCGCTCGACTCGAGGGCTGCGACACCTGCGTGAGCTGCGGTTATTCCAAGTGTAGCTAGAGAGTCTCAACCTCGGTTCAAACTATTCCTCGGCGACGGTCCTTTATGGTTTGGAGTAAATGGCGGAGCTTATGCTCATTGATGCCAACCTCGTTAAAATGTGCGACCGCATCGGCGAGGTAATCGTAACTGGAACCGCTTGACCCGACCCCTTTGTCCACAAGGTCAGCCATCTCAGTAAGGCTAAGGTCGCCGGAGTATTGTACGCTGCTGCGATTTACCGTGAAGCAAACGCCATCCACAACACAATCGATGAGGTGTAGTCGGCAGGAGGTGGCGCGGTAGGTATCACGACGAAGCTCGCGCCAAGTGAGGTAATCGCCGACGTCGTGGGCGTCAGCAGCAGCTACGAGATAGGCGCGGCCGACACAGGATCCGCCTAGCCTGAGACCCATCACTAGGCCAGGGTTGGCCGGCGTTCCGCGGTGGATCATCGATCGCACGCAAAGCGCACGGTGGTAACCGTAGAGGTGCGCGGGGCGAGCGTCGACGTATCGAAAGCCCGGTCGCCACATCAATGACCCATATCCGAACACCCAGATATTGCGCCCGGACCAACCAAGAAATTCTTGCACGATTACTGCCACCGAGAAGCTGGAATGCTAACTGACGTAGCCCCTCAGGGCGGCGGCGTCTATAACCTTTCTCGCATGACGACCCGCCGGAAAGGAATCCTCTGGGCGACTGGCTTCGGTATCCCGCTCGTTCTGGGAATGTTGTATGTGGCCTATTGGTTCATCGGCGCTTACCAGGTAACTCAGGCGATCGCTACTTGGCAGTCGCAGCAGCGAGCGGCTGGAGTTCACTTCGACCATGGTGGGATCCACGTCGGCGGGTTCCCGTCCTATCGAATAGCCATCGGATCTCCGCAAGTCGAATGGCGTACTTCGAAGCTGTCGTGGCTATGGGCGAGTCATAGCATTTCTGCTCGTGCGGGCCCTTGGTCATTCGACACGGTGCACGGCGAAATCACCGGCGGGCACAAGCTGGTGGTGCAGGATTCAACCATGACTACGACCTATGCAGTTGCTACCGAACAGGCACGTTTCGTGCTGCATACTGGCAATAGCCGGGGCCGAGCCAACATCCGATTACAACAAGCGAGGATTACGAGCCAGCAACTTCTGAAGCCTTTCTTCCTGGCCGCCGGTGATTTCACAGTCAGCGCTGCGTTGGGGCATGGAGCTATCAGCGATCTTGCTCTCGAGGTCGAGGCGAACGGCCTGGGACCGCTGCCGGGAGCCTGGTATCCGGTTAACGCTATTGATCAGGTCAGCCTCCGAACAATCTGGGCTGGCTCAGTCCCGCCGGACGTTTCCTACGACGCGTTGGCCGACTGGCGCGACCGTGGCGGCACGATCGAGCTACCACGCGTGTTCGTGAAGATTGGCGAAACATCCTTTTCCGGCAACGGTACCTTGGCCCTCGATCAGGAGATGAGGCCGCTCGCAGCCTTCAGTGCGCACCTCCGTGGTTTTGAATCAGCTCTCGACATGCTATCGACCGCGCAGGAGCTATCGGCAATAGAAGGGGCCGCACTGCGGATAGCACTCAGACTGATGGCAAAACGAAGCAGTCGACCGGGTTCGATCGAGTTTCCGCTGACGGTTCAAGACGGGAGGGTTTACGCCGGGCGCATCCCCATCGCACGCCTTGGGCCGCTGCTGAGCAAGCCCCAGCGTTGATGAGAAAGATAGGCTTTACGCTTGCCCGGCTTCAACGACGCCACGCCGGATCGCCCGCGTGCGTGCGAAAAGGTCGTGAAGCGCGTCGCCATCGCTCCAACGAATCGCTCGCTGTAACGCGGCTAAGTCTTCCGTAAAACGACCGAGCATCTCTAGTACCGCTTCGCGGTTGTTAAGAAAGACATCGCGCCACATTACCGGATCCGAAGCGGCGATACGGGTGAAGTCGCGAAAACCACCAGCCGCGTATTTGATGACCTCGGACTTTGTCACCGCCTCGAGGTCATCCGCCGTGCCGACAATGTTATAGGCGATGAGATGCGGGAGATGCGAGGTCACCGCCAGCACCAGATCGTGGTGGGCAGCATCCATGATATCGACCTTCATCCCAGCGCGGCGCCACAGTTCTGTGAGGCGCTCGACCGCTACGGCATCCGTACCGGAATCCGGCGTGACGATGCACCAATGGCCGTCGAAAAGATCGGCAAACCCAGCTTCGGGACCTGAATGCTCGGTCCCGGCGACGGGATGAGCCGGTACCAGATGTGCGTGGGAGGGAACCACTGGGGCAAGATCACGTAGCACCATGCTTTTGACCGATCCGACGTCGCTGACAATCGCACCCACGGATAGGTGGTCCGAGATTTCCGCACCTATCGTAGCGTAGGTGCCGAGCGGGGAGCAGATCACGACTAGGTCGGCCCCGGCCACGGCTTCGGCCGGATCAATTGAGACGCTGTCGGCGATCCCGAGCTCCAGAACCTTATCGAGCGTCGCCTGAGTTCGGGCATTGGCGACAATATGCCGGGCGAGATTATCACGCTTGATCCGGCGAGCGAGAGAGGAACCGATCAGGCCTATACCGATCAGGGCGACGCGCTCGAACAAGGCGCCATCAGTCATGTTTCACTCCATGAACTCGATCAGGGCGTCGAGCAAGGCGACGTTTTCGTCCTCCAGCCCCACGGTAATCCGCAGACTGTCCGGCAACCCATAAGCGACCATGCCGCGCACGAGAATCCCGGCACGGCGCAGGTGATCGGCCGCAGCCAGGGCCATTTCCAGTCCACCAGGGAAACGGGCGAGAACGAAGTTACCAATGCTTGGCGTGATTTCTAGGCCGATCTCGCCGAGTTTCTCGCCCAACCATTGGCGCCATTTGTCGTTGTGCGCCTTGGCCTTGGCCACATGTGCACGGTCGCGGACTGCGGCCATGCCCGCAGCCTGTGCCGCTTGGTTGACATTGAACGGGCCACGCACCCGATGCAAGACATCGATGACGCTCTTTGGTCCGTAGGCCCAGCCGAGCCGCAACGCGGCCAGGCCGTAAATCTTCGAGAAGGTGCGCAACATCAAGACGTTGCTCTGGGTGGTCGCGAGCTCGACGCCAGACGTGTAGTCATTCTGGTCCGCGTATTCGGCATAGGCAGCGTCGACCACCAGCAAGATGTCGTCGCGCAGCTCCCCGTGTAGACGTTCTAGCTCGGCGCGTGTCAGATAAGTGCCAGTCGGGTTGTTGGGATTAGCGACGAACACCAGCCGAGTCTGAGGTGTCACCGCACCAAGTACCGCGTCAACGTCGAGCTTGAGATGGGATTCCGGCGCCTTCTTAGGCGCTGCTCCCGCCGCTAGGGACGCAATGGAATACATTAGAAAGCCGTGCTCACTGAACAGGATCTCATCTGCGGGCCCGGCATAGGCGCGTGCCAACAGGCTGATTATTTCATCAGAGCCGGATGAGCAGACGACGTGGTCGCGATCGAGGTTCCACTGCTCGGCAATCGCTGTGCGTAGGGCTTCGGCGCCACCATCAGGATAACGATGGAGCTCACCTGCGAGTTTTTTGTACGCGGCGATCGCCTTAGGGCTCGGTCCAAGCGGCGTTTCATTCGACGCCAGTCTGATGACGCGGGCGACACCGTCAACGTGCGATTCGCCCCCGACATAGGGTGCGATGTCCATAATCCCAGGTTTTGGCTGCGGTCCGCTCATAGCCTCACCCCGCGCTTGGTGTGCACGCCAGTTGAGCGGCGTAGCCGCCGGCATAACACACGTCGAGCGCCGCGCCGTCAACGCCGAGTGCCGACCTGAGACTGTCGACATCAGCCGCATCTGAACCACCATCGAGCTCGAATAGAGTAAGGTCACGTTCGTTGGGCCTTACACCAAGTGTAACTTGCCCGAGAACGCGCACTTTCGCGTTGCCGGGATTTAACAGGCCCGAACCTTCGACGACGAAAAGACTGGTATCGGCGCTGGAAACACCAGGGTCAAATCTGCCTATCACAAGTGCATCGCCAGCTCCCTTGAGAAACGGAAGCCTGGCGACGACCCGCGGCGCGTTTTGTCTGCCGGACGCAAGTTGAGGCCACCATGGCTCGGCGTCGTGGACTACCTTCGGATACGGCAGCACCCCAACCAGTCCCGGCTCTGCCGCAACCGCATCGAACAGGGCTGCGGCACTATCGAATGGTTGCGTTGATATCAGCGCGCCGAAGTGATCGCGGGCTATGCCGTGGACACTATCGCTAAGGGATTCTACCAGACCAACCCGCATCGGCCGTTGTATGTAGACTGACGCCGATATGATCTCCCGCCAGATCTGCACCAAGGTCCTCAATGGGAGGTGCCCGAAATGGCTCTCACTGAGTTTGCGAATCACCTCGGCCTCGCGCGCAGGGTATATAATCTGCGGTGCAGTCTGAGCGGCAGCCGTTTCAGCCTTGATCGCTGCGATTTCCCCGACGATAGTCGCGCGGCGCATCAGCAGTCCGTGGACTTCTTGGTCGATTTCGTCTATTTCGCGCCGCAAGTCTGCGAGCGCGCCCATTGTCCCGCTCATGGCGCTTACATTGTTGGGTTTACAGGGTCGCTAGTGATAGACTCCGAGGCCAGCAAAATCAAAGAAAACGTTGACTTTGGAAGGGCTTGCACCTTGTTATAGGGCGCCGTGAGGAGGCGCGACGATTTTCTTGATATGACCGAAGCCTACGATAGTCAGCTAAGCGCTTCCGAGCGTGCGCGCCTCGCTGGCCCCTCGGTGGTTCTTGGAAACGACACGCCGTTGCAACTCGACTGCGGCGTTGAGCTCGGACCCTTCACCGTGGCTTATCAGACCTACGGGCGGCTTAACGCCGATAAATCGAACGTAGTTTTGGTATGTCATGCGTTGACTGGCGACCAGTACGTGACGGAGATCAACCCGATAACCGGCAAGCCCGGGTGGTGGCACCTGGCGGTGGGGCCAGACCAAACCATCGATACTGATCGCTACTTTGTGCTGTGCGCCAATGTGATCGGCGGCTGTTTGGGCACGATAGGTCCGAGCGATATAGATCCCGAGACCGGCCGCCGCTATGGACTCAATTTCCCAGTTATCACTATCGCCGACATGGTACGTGCCCAGGCGATGCTGCTCGATCATCTCGGCATCGAAAAGGTTTTCTGTGTAATAGGCGGGTCGATGGGTGGCATGCAGGTGCTGCAGTGGGCGGCAAGTTTCCCGGAACGGGTTCTCACTGCGGTGCCTATTGCGGCAGCAGCACGTCACTCAGCGCAAAACATTGCGTTTCATGAAGTGGGGCGTCAGGCGATCATGGCGGACCGCGACTGGCACGAAGGCAGATATCTCGAGCAGGATACGCACCCAGCTAAAGGGCTAGCAGTGGCGCGGATGGCCGCGCACATCACCTATCTCTCTGAACCGGCGCTGCGACGTAAGTTCGGACGCAAGCTGCAGGACCGCAGCAATCTCTCCTATGGTTTCGGCGCTGACTTCCAGGTCGAAAGCTACTTGCGTCACCAGGGCTTCACTTTTGTCGACCGCTTCGACGCCAACTCCTACCTCTACATTACGCGGGCGATGGACTACTTTGATCTCGCCGCTGACTACGGTGGACGCCTTTCGGATGTATTTGCGAACACAACGCCTCGCTTCTGTTTGATCTCGTTCACCAGTGATTGGCTGTTCCCGACACCCGAGGTTCGCGAGGTTGTACACGCTCTCAACGCGGTCGCAGCGAACGTGAGCTTTGTTGAGATCGAAACGGACAAAGGACATGACGCGTTCCTGCTCGACGAGCCGGAGTTCCATGACACGGTAAGCGGCTTTTTAAACAGCGCGGCTGAACACTGCGGTATCGTGGCGCCATGAGTCCCGTATCTCGACTCAACGGCAGTGGCGTACGCGTTGATCTGTTGCTGATCGCCGATATGATCGAGCCCGGTGCGCGGGTGCTTGACGTCGGCTGCGATGACGGTGCCCTGCTTGAGCACTTGGCGCGGACCAAAGAGGTTGACGGACGCGGGATTGAGCTCAACCAGCCAGCCGTAAAGGCCTGCGTCAGCTGTGGCCTTTCTGTGATCCAGGGCGACGCCGATCAGGATCTCCATGACTATCCAACGCAAGCTTTCGACTACGTAGTACTGAGCCAGACGCTGCAGGCGACGCACAACCCCAAAGACGTGCTCGAACACCTCGTCCGTATTGGTCGCTCCGCGATCGTTTCGTTTCCGAACTTTGGATACTGGCGGGTGCGGTGGCAGCTGATGGCTGGCGGCCGAATGCCACGTACTGATACGCTAGGGGAGGTATGGCACCAAACTCCTAACATCCATCTGTGCACGATTCGCGATTTTCTCGCCCTATGCCGCGAGCTCGGTATCACTATTGACGAGCAAATCTTCATCGACCGCCGCGGCAAGCCCGGGCGGACTTATGGCGGCGGGCGCCTTGCTAACTTCCTCGCCGACATGAGTGTGTTTCGGCTTAGCCAGCGGAGGTGGGCCAGTTGACGCGCCCTAGCGGCTGGGGTCCGTCCGAACGATCCTGAGATCCGGTGTCGTGCGCGGTAGTGCGCTATGTGGGAAGGCCACCTGTGGGCGCCGCAGACGTTGCTGCTTTGCCGCGGGCTGCGCTGTTGCCGCGAAGATCTGCTTGCCTGCCTCGCTTAAGAGAACGCCGGATATAGCGTAGGCCCAGCGGCGGCCCACTCTCTCGACCGGTGGTGCCAGCCCTACAATGGAGCGCCGCTGGGTGGGGGGCATGTACAACGCACCCTTGGTAGCGGTCGGCGAAAACATAGTGTCGCGCAGCAAACGGTCGAGCTGCGGCGGACTGAATGGCGAGCCCGTGCCGAAAGGCGTGCGTTCGACTCGCGCCCAGATGCCGCGGCGGTTGGGCACTACTACCATTAGGCGGCCACCCGACGCGAGGATGCGCCACACCTCGCGAAGCATCTGCCGCACCTGCTCCGACGTTTCAAGCGCATGCACCA
>MDTE01028114.1_pt1 | contig 12878 bp, 17 predicted proteins | sample 811231 | NCBI WGS metagenome assembly MDTE01 (sample SAMN05326651, study PRJNA326480) | marine metagenome | isolation source: seawater | place: Indian Ocean: Red Sea | collected 2010
ATCGTATAATAAAGGAAAAAATAAAGAGATAAGAGATAACCTATTTAAACTTATTAAGGAACATTTTACTAATGTTTTTTTTAATAAAATAAAAAAAATACTTTATCCAGAACATTGGAAGTTTTATGATTCGAATTTTTCTGAGTATAAGAAGACGGAAGCATGGTGGTCATGAATGACTTGGTTTGATTTAGTTAAAACAATGGTTCCTAGAGACCAACTTCCAAGAATAGATGATTTTAAACCTAGTTCAACAAAACACCTGCCGGGTAGATTTAGACCTAAACCCAAGAGAGGCGATTACAGAGGAAGAAGGAGATATAAGGGATTGTCATATTCTAATCCAAAAGGTTTTACTAGACATGATATTCCATTCTTCTTAACAGATGATGAACTTAAAGAATATAAGGATGCTAAAAAAGTGAGGCATAGTATAACCTGGGATGATGAGAGTGAAAGAAATACTCCTAATTCTTTCATGGTTAATAGAATTACGCGTAATAAAGCAGTAGAAACTATGACTAGATTAAAAGAATTGGCTAAGGCTAGATGGAAACATTATTATGTGGAGGGAAATGAATGACTTGGTTTGATTTAGTTAAATCTTCAGAAATGAAGGAATTTGAAATGCTTGCTGAAAAGTATGCAGATAAAGGGGATATGATTCATTTAGACTATCTTAGAAAGAAACATGGAAAGAAAAGTAATGAGTTCTATAAAGCTTTAGAAACACAAATAGAAGATGCAGTAAGTGAAGAATGGTCTTCTATTTCTGATATTATTAAAATATTAAGAGATAAAAATCCAGGATTAAAAGATACAGATGAAAACTTAACAGCTTTTCTTAGAAAGAGATTAAATGATATGAATATTCAAACTAGAAGAGAACCAGCTCCCGGAAGAACAGGAATGAAAACTTATTATAAGGTGTAATTATGGAATTATTAAAAGGACTAGGTGTAGGTAAAGAAATAGGAACTGAGCAAACAGCTCAAAAACTATGGATGAAATTCTTAGGTAGATTTAATTATAAACCAGACCAAGCATTCCCTGATAATATGACTAAAGGAACAAATAGAATTACAGGCAATGTTAAAGCTGGAAGAAAAACAAGCATTGTGAATCATTTATTTAATCCTACATTTATAACATACACTTATGCTGATTTAGAACATGGTATTCCTTTGTATACTAGAACTAGAGGTACTACTGCTGGTGATTTAGCTTGTTGGTCAGGAATTATTGGAATGAGAGATGTAGTCGGTAATAGATTTCCAACTGCAGACCCAAAGAAAACAGAAATTAGAAGAAAAACAGAAGAGGGCCGTTCAATGGTTGGTGAAACCATTAGAGCAATAGACATTCTAGAAAGAAAAGGTGAAAAATTTACTGGTGATATGCCTCCTCCTCAATGGATGGATGAATTTAAAAGCATAGCAGAAATGGAAGATTGGCTACAGGAAAACTATCCTGAATATCAAAAATGGTTAGTTGAAAATTTACATCAGCCTATAGAAGCAGAAGGGTTTTTATATGATTTAAATATATCAAAAGATAGAGCGGCCTTTGTTAAGAGAGTAGAAATTCTAATTAAAAAAGAATATCCAGATTTATTTGATAAAGTATTAGATGATGCTGTTCAAATTGATAATGATAAATGGCAAATTGTAGTGTTAGCTAATAAAGGTATGATTCCTCATATGGTAAAAAGAGGATTTATTCCATTAGAAAAAAATGATGCTTTTAATAGAATTATTAATTCTAGCAAAACTTCTAATTTTGTGAAAGAAGCACTAAAAAATGTTAAATCAGATGGCGGTAAAATATCTGAAAAAAGTGCATATTATATTAGACTCCCCAATGGAACTACTTTAGACGAATGGGAAGCAACAAAAGAAAAGTGGATGGACACTTTAACAAACGAATATACAGGAGTTAATCCCATGTTTGATGATATAAAGAAAGAAGATAAGAAAAAATGGTATGATATTTTAAAAGCACCAGAATATGAAGACAGAGATGAAGAGGAACAAAAAGATTCCGGTAGTGCTAAAAGGCCTAAAGTGCCAGAAAAAGTAGGCAGTTTAGAGGAGAGAGAATTAGGAAGAGGAGAAGTCTTTGATGATGATTGGAAGACTGAAACTGGTATAGATACTATTACAGGTAAAAGAAAAGATGCTACTGGTGTAGAAAGAGATAGAGGTTATACTGGCACAGATTCTTTATGTTGCACTAAATTAAAAGAAATATTAAAATGGTACATTGAAAAAGCAAGGCCAGGTATATCTAAGGGTGTAGTAGATAAATATTTAGAATGTCATCAAATAGAAGCTGATGTTCCTACTGAACAATATCTTGTTATAATGGGTGGTGGAAATGAGCATGGTGTTGAAGATGAAGAATTATTTAAAATTGATGTAACAGAAACATCAATATTCCACAGATGGGCAGGAGAAGGCCCTATTTTACCTAAAGAGATATGGGAAGATAAAAAAGGAGGTTTTGGTGCTCCTCCAACTGACGGTGCTTCAATTAGACAATGGTGGGATTGGTGCATTAAAGAACAAGTTAAACATTCACCCACAACCCCAAGAAGAATAGGCGAAAGGGGAACAGTAGAAATTGATGGTGAAGAACATTCATTATCAACTGCAGAAAGATTTGATGATATTGAATTAACACCAGCAGAAAAAAGAAGGTTGAGAAAAGAAGCAATTGCTGTATGGATAGGTAAAGGTAATAAAAATCCTGAAAGGTCAAGATTAGAACAAAGTAAAATGGCGCAATCGGAGCCTGAATTATATGCAATGTTTATGGGAACATCTTTAATATCTGATACCGGAAAATTAACTCTTGCAGAAATGAAAGCAAATACAAAAATGAGAGAAAGGCTTTGGGATTATGAAGATGAAGTAAGCAGAGTAATAGCTGACAAGAAAGGAACACAGTTTAAGCCAATAGACAGAGGACATGATAAAATAGACGCAGATTGGGGATTAGAAGACTATGAATTTTCTGCAACTGGAACCTATAAAGAAATGATTTTATGGATAGAAGAAGGAGAACCCAACTGTAAGACATTATTAGATATTATGGAAGAAAGGGATTGGATGAGAAAAGTTGAAGTAAAAGATTGGAGGAAAGATGACCCTCCTAATGAAGTAATAGGCGTTCCTATGTTAGAACATAACGATAACTTTATTCCAGGCCCAGAAATAATTAAGTATTTTATTAAGGTGTTTGGTAGATGAGGGCTTGGTTTGATATTATTAAAGTTGCAACAGCAGTTACTACGGGTTCAACATATGGTGGAGAATCAAATGAAGCAACGGATGCATTGTTTAATATAAGTTATGGAGAAGGCTTAGAGGAAAAAGATTGGGAGGAATGGATGCGTGGTAAAGAAACCAACAAAGAAAAAGGCAAATAGACCAATTAAAGCTAAGGGCAGTTCTGCTGTTCAAGAGTTTGATTATTCTAAGTTTCAAACAATGTTTGATGCTTGGAAACAACAGTGTGGTGCTAGTGGTGCTAAAATAGGAATGACTTCTGGTGCTTCATTATTAGATGTTATTAAGCAACATGGTATTGCAGCCAGACCTTATACTAAAGATAAATTAAACAGAGAGGAGGGTGCTGTAACAATAGTTGAATTGCTAGAAGAGTGGGATAATGACGCTACAATTCTAGAAGAAGTAGATGTTTTAGCATTAGATAAAGTAATTTCTAAATTAGATAAACTTAGAGATAGTAAAGCAGACCCTAGAAATATTAAATTCACAGTTCCTATTCCTGGTGAAGTAGATGAAGATACAGGAGATTATGATGAAGACGATACAACGATAGTATATGGACATTATAGAACTCCTGATTATATTAAATATAGAAATATATTAGCTGATATTCCAGGTTCAAAAGTAAATAAAGAAACTGTAGAGGCGGCTAAATCTCATTGGTATGAAGAAGGTAGTAATGGTAAAAATACAGCTAAACCCCCAATGTGGCAAGCACTGTTTGCTACAGGAGATGGTGATATAGTTTCAACAGGGTTATTTAAAATATGTCAAGAAGCTAAAAAATTAATTAAAGATGTTAAAATAACTAATCTAAAATTAAAGGTAGACGATGATAATTTAGGATTATTAGCAAAAGATTTATTTGAAATTCCATCTGTTAAACGATGGTTACTTCAACAAGTAGGAACTCAGACAACAATAGGCCCAGGAATAGACCCTAAAACAAAACATTGGAGAGATAGACCAATGCATAGAGAAATAAGTTCCCAAAAATTTGGGGTAAAGGGTTTAGCACAAACAGATTTTATTAAAGAAGCAGCTGATTTTGATAAATATGTAGGAACAATTGAAACATTTCAATTAGATATTACAAGAAGACAAGTTAGAAAATTAGCAACATTAACTGGTATTTGTAAAAAATATCCCGGTAGAGATGTAGTATATCATATAAGTAAAGATGCTGTTAAGAAAAAGAAAAAGAAGAAAAAGACAAAGGGAGTTAAAAAATCATGGCAAGAAATAATTGGAAACTAATATTAAAAGATGAAGTTTCTAATGAAACTAGAACAATGAAAATATATTCTGAGGTTAAAAGAAGATTTCCTCACCTTTGGGAAGAAGCACAGCAGTTGACTGGAACTGGAGAAGTAGCAACATTAGATTCAATAGTTTTAAGGACAATAAGAGAAAACTTAGATAAACATAACATTGTAGAACTAGCTAAAATTGCAGGTGAAAACTATATTTTGAGGGATTATTAATGGGTTGGTTTGATTTAGTTAAATCACAAGAGTCTTTAGCAAAATGGTGGACTGATTGTATGAGACGCGGATATTTTATAGATATGATTTATATGGATGACCCAAAGTTTCCTAAAGGAAGACCTTGGTATATAAATGCACGAACTGGAAGATATAGAATTTTTCCTCAACAAAATGAAACTGATTGGTCAATAGAACAAGAAAAGGCAGGAACTCCTAAAAGCAAGGATAATCCCTATTATGCTCCAAGAGACAACCCTGATGAATATGCTGACTTTATGGTAAACGACCAAAATAATTTAATATTTTTAGATGGAAATTTAAATTTTTGGTATCCTATCTTACAGCGGTATTATGACTTTGTAAATGATAGATAGAAGGAGAAAATAGAATGATTAAAAGAAAAAGATGTAAAATGTGTAATCACGAAAATCGTGAAGAAATAGAAGTTCAATTGGAAACAATGACTATAACTGCTGATGCAGTAGATAGGGAAAATAATTGGCCTAGTGGAACTACTGCTAGACACCAAAGAAATCATATGGGCGACTATTATGATGCTTCAAACCCTAGATGTAAGATATGCACACATGAGTTAAGACCTTTAATTGAAGAGCAATTGAGTGAAGGTGATGTGACTCCAGATTTAATTGCTAGAATGGCTGATTGCACAGAAGAACAGGTAAAGCGGCACATGAGGAAACATTTACAGCCGCTAGTGCAGAAGTCGGCGGCAAACATTATAGCCGTAAAGGAAGTGGATGAAGTTGAGTCTTTGACTAAGATACTCAACAGGTTAGAAGAAAAGTTAGACATATTATTCGACCAAGATGAAATGCATCCTAAATATGTTGATAGTTTAACGAAACTAGCTAAAGAAGTAAGAGAAAGTTTAAGGTATTTATTAGAATTTAAAGGAAAGTTAGTTCACAAGAGACAAGATACTATTATTGTAGCACAAATGCAAGTAGTTCAAGAAGTATTAGCACAAAATCATCCTCAAGTTTGGCTAGATGTTAAAGCAAAGATGGAGGAGAAATTACAATGAGTTGGAAAGATATACTAAAAGAATATGGAATACCCTCAGAACATAGGAAGAAAACGCCTTATATTAAAGATGGGTTTCCGCATTGTTGTGGAAAAGAAATGGAATTTGTAGAAGGTAAAGACGGTGACGGACATCGTTGTGTTGTATGTGGGGGGAAAATATGAGTTGGGAAGCTATACTAAAAGATACTAGAAGTAAACTTAAGGAAATGTTCAGTCAGGATGAAGATATAGTAGAAAGATATGATTCATCACCTGATGAAGCGAAAGAAATGATAGACACACTAATACGGCGGTTGGAACATAATAGGGGGCAATGGGCTATAAAACCTGGAAGTTATGGAAGTAACAGAATACTAAATACAAAAAAGACTATTTCCTCTATACTTGGATTAGCGGATTGAATAAAATGAGTTGGGAAGAGGTAATAAAAGACAATAAGGAACTGGTTAATGCCATTCAAAAATTTGTAGATGACATAACAGAACCACACTTAGCCATGATTAAGGTTTGGTCTGAACTTAAGAAGAACATACCTGAAGAAGAAATGCCTAGATATGAGGAATTAATGGAACAATTTGGACACACAATATTAGAAGCAGGTAAAATGGCCGGAGATTTAGTACACGCTTACAACGCACATAATAGATTTAGTGAGGACTTCCGATGAATTGGGAAGAAATACTTAAAAAGAAGAAAAAGGTTGGCGATAAACGCTTTGGCCGAAAAAATACTAAATTAGACAGAAGGCTATATAATAAGCGTAAGGCTAAGAAAGAAATTGAGGAAGAATTACAATGATTCAATATATAGTAACTCACCCTAGAAATAAAATATCAAGTGGTGTATTGAGTTATATATTAAGTAATAGTAGGTGAATAAAATGAATTGGTTTGACATAATTAAAGGGAAATATATATCCCGCAAGGTACTTAGAGAAATTAAAGAAGCTATAGAAAGTGTTGATGGAGTTACTATTGATAGTCTTACATTTAGTAAAAAAACACAACATTTAAAATATAAACTCACTTATGATGGGCCGGACACACCTACTAATAAACCAGTTAAATTTGTATTAACAACAGGTGGTAGAAATCTAGGAAGAATAGGTGGTATTCGCGCTAAGATAAGGCAAAACATACGCGTAGCCTTAGAAAGAAAAGACACATTCATTACGGAGTGGTAATATGACTTGGAAAAGTATTTTAAAAGAAGATAAAGGTTTAGGAGACACAGTAGAAAGAATAACTACTAAAACAGGAATTAAAAAAGCTGTAGATTATGTATCAGAAAAAACAGGAAAGGATTGTGGTTGCTCCGCAAGAAAAGAATATCTAAATGAGAGGTTTAATTATGGAAATTAAAAAGAAAGACTATACTAGAATATATGACTTGATTTTAGCAGAACTAGAAGAAAAGGGATATCATGAAATGGTTTCATATTTAGAAGAAAATCCCCCTAAGAAAAATACCAATTTAGCTTTAGGAGGAAATAAATTATACAGTATAGATTTAGCTCATGGTTTGGTTGAAGCTAAAGAACAAGCAGGCCCTCAATTATCTAGATTAGATTTAACTAAATTAGATTCTCTTGCAGGGCAAGGCAACCTTAAAGTGCTTATAAATAACATAGAATCTAAATGGTTTAAAACCTTAAAGGCTATGGGAGGAAATCAAGCAACTCGAACAATACAAATTTATGATATAAATTTAGATGATTTAGAAGAGGGAGATAATGACCCAGAAGATAATTGCCAATGTTGGGCTGATAATGATTGTGAACATATAGCAACATGGAAAAACCCAAATACTGGCGTACAGTTATGTGATATTCACTTTAATGAAGAGGTTGATAAAAGCAGTGGAGAACACGGCTTTCAACCTTGGGATTGTGAAACAGATGAATACTACAAGTATAGAGAAGATTTAGGATGAATTAAGATGGATTGGTTTGAAAGAATTAGAAAAGCACCGCCCCCGTATTACGGGAATGAAAGTAAATATTATTATTTACAAATAAAAGATGTTCCGGGTTTAGAATATTTATTTGACCCTAGTAGATTCCCAATGGGAGAAAAACTACATAGGGATTTACAACCTAAAGCACATTTTATAGATAGTAATAGATGGAGACCAAGTATTAGTAATAGAAGGGCAGCAATAATGATGGTAACTATTTTAGATTTAAAGGCTGAAAGACCAATTTTTGATTGGGCATTAGGTAGATTACAAACAGCAGGAGGACAAGAACCGCCTGCTGATGAAACCGAATTAGCTGCTGGAAAGAAGGCATATAATCTAAAACCCCATGAAGTAGGTATTCAACTTATTTATAGAGATAGTAGAATGAAGGGAGGATACTTAATGAATTTAAGCATACATATTCCAAAAGATAATGAGTTTGATATGTATGTTAATAGGCTATTTACACATGATGCCGATACAACAGATTACATGTTAACAAATGGTGAAGCTGCAGCACTACTTATTATGACACAAATGGTTGATGAAAGAAGTAAGCAATCTTCTAAAGAACAACAGAAATTATTTGAAGAGTTTGGTTTGGGAGCATTAAGTAGAGATACTAATAGCAAATATATTAAATCATTAGTTGATAAAGGGTTACTTAGAAGGGAACCACACCATAGGACACCAAGCATGAGAAATTATCCTAGACCAACACCTAAAGGTAGAGCAGTATCTAACCAGTTTGAAATGACTAGAAATAAATTTCATAGTGACTTTAAAGCAGAAGTTAAATCTAAGCCTGATGAAGAATTTACAATGTTTGATGAATCTGGTTTACATGGACACGACTTAGGATTTGGAGAAGACTTTGCGTGAAGTGATTAAATGAGTTGGACTGTTTTACTTAAGGCATTGCCTGACCCTGCTTCTTTATCGGGGTTTCTTGATAGTGAAGAAGGTTTAACTCATTTAATCACACAAGCAAAAGGTGAAGATAAAAAAAACATTATTAGAACTAGAAATAAAGCCAAAACATTATCAGAGGGAAAAGACATTCCATCAGGATTAACGGTTGAAAATGTTCAAGAAAATGCTACTAAATTAGTAAAAGAATTAAATGCAATTATTAAAGAGATGAATAAAAAATCTCAATCAGGTTATTCTTTGGAAAATAAATTAAATAGTGTTATTGAAGAAGAAGATAGAGAGGGATTAATGGAATTTATAGGTAATTCTCCTGTTAATAAATGGCCTAATAAAACTAGAATAAATAAAACTAATCTATTAAATAAAAATAAAAAGGCAATTTTAAATTTTATAGATATAAAAGATAAAGAGATATTTCATTTTAAAACTGAAGATTTTTCTCTAACTGCTAAAAAACCAATAAACGATGAAAATTGGGATAATAAAATTAATTCAATTAAATCTAAATTAGAAAACACAGAAGTTAATATAGAAGGTACTGATGATATAACTATTACTTTTCCTAAAATAACAAGTTGGCCTGACATGAAAGAAGTGTTAGATGCTACACACATGAGAGCATCTGGAAAAGGAAAGTCTAAAGCATCAGAAAAAGAAGATTATATTTTGTTTGAAAAGAGTGGAAAATTTATTAAATCTCCTTTATTAGAATTATATATTAAACCTGACACAACTCAAAAAGTAAAAGATAGAGTTAGAGATGCAGAGATTAAAAACTATACAAACACCACAGAAACAAAAGAACATGCATTAAAGTATTTACAATTGTTAACAACTTCTAGCTTTAGAAAAGAATCTATTTTTATACCTGTGCCTAAAATACAACAAGGAAGTAAGAAAGTTGTAAAGAATGTAAAAATACAATTATTAGGTAGTGCCTTAAGACCAAGACTTTCTGCTTCCTTAGCAGCAGTAATAAAAACTCAAGATTTTAATTTAGAAAAATTAATGCAGGAAGGTTCTATTGCAACCGATGTTAAATACTTTGGCCCAAGACTTAGAGCAATACTAACATCTACTGAAGATGTTAAAATTGGTAATGTAACAGCAAAAGAAATACAAGTATTAAAAGATAAGTATAAGGATAGTAATGAGGAACTTCCAATATTTTATAAGCGGTTAGATAATAAGGAACAAAGAATATTTAAAGAAATAAATAAAACATTAATTGGAGCTAGACCAAACCTATTTAGCTTAGAAGAAAAAGAAATGTTTGAAGAATTAGCAGGACAAAATCCTAGAGCAGTTTCTCGAAAATTATCAGAATATTATAATACAGAAGTATCTACTAGATTGTCTAGATTAGTAGAAAAAATAATGCGAACAGAAGAACCCTTTAGTGAAATAGAAGGCGCATATAAATTTGACGAAAAGAAAATTAAAGGCGTAAAATATGATGACTTAAGGGAATTAGTTTATGAGCTTAAATTACTTAGACAGAGTTTAACTGGAGAAGTAGAAGAAAGTATAGAGATTGATTTAAAGGATAGTTTAAAACTATATACTAAAGGATTTAAAGTAAATGAAACAGGTGGTGCTAAACCAGCAGACATGATTCACTTTTTATATGTATTAGATTTATATTATGGTAGAACTGGTTTTAAATCTGTAGCTAAAAGGTTTAAAAATGGAGAGGCGGAAATAGAAGAATTATTAGAATCTGCCGAGCAAAACTATAATGCTATTATAGATGGGTTTGTAGAACAAGTTAAACTTAAAATAGATGATATTTTAGAAAATAAAGAAACATATCAAAGTGCTACAACTTATTTAGAAGGAACGAAAAAGGATTCAAAAAGAACAGGTTATAGAACTTATATATTATTTGATAAATTAGAAGAGCAAGGTTTAATTCAATCAATAACGGAAACAACGGTGAAAGAATGAGTGATGCATTAGTAAATGATTATATTGGCTTAACATGGTCACAGTTTGCTGATAGGCATGACTCAAAGGATTTAGATTCTTTTGTTGATAATATAGATGAAACAGAATTTAAAGAAAAGCATTTATATCATGGGCATGTTGAAGGATTAACTAAAGTAGAAAATAAAGAATCAATGTTACAACAAATTAGAGATTCTTTAAAAGATAAAGAATTTTCTGATGAGTACATTGTTAGTTATATTCAAGCATTAGATAAAGTAAGGCCAGATGACCTAATCGTTAGAAATTTAAAAGAAGAAGTATTACCATATTTTAGATATAATAATTCTACTATAGAAACAACAGATTTAAAAGCTGAACTTGATGCTCAAAATTTAACTACTACGAGTGTAGATAAAGAAACTAGAAAAGGACTAATGGAACAAATTAAATTATATATTAGTCAAAACACTATTTATAATAAGGGACTTCAATCATTACTAACCGAATTAGAGTCAGAAACTACTAGCAGAAGTTCCACAAAAATTAATAGAAGAATTAGTTCTATTACTCATATTGACCCTAATAATAGAAAACATCGGGGAGAGGTATATGATTTCTATGAAGAAAGATTCTCTTTGTATTTAGATTTAAAAAATAAAATAAAAGAAGTATTAACTTTATGGGATAAAGTAGAAGAACATATCACAGAAGAAATGGATAAACAAGGCAAAGAAACTGGAAGACAGATTTCTCAATATAAGTCTTTAGATAGTGAATCTACTATAGAAGAGTTAGATGCAGAATTAGAAAAACTACAAACAGTATATAATAAAATGGATGATGATTTAAACTATATAATAAAACTACCATTAATATCTTTTGATGTTAACCCAAATAGAGATAGAAGCGTAAGTGAAAATGTAAGAGGGCTAATGCTAGAAAAGCTATCTATTCTTTTAGATAAAGAATATGTAGAAAGAATTGAAGACGATTATGTTGATGAAGAGTTTGAATATGATGAGCCTGTTTATGAACAATACTCTGAAGAAGGAGAGGATAAAGATACTCAGCCTCAAGCAGATATTAGACCAGAAGATAAAACAGAAGAACAAGTGGATATGGAACGAGTCTTGCAAGAAGCAGAGCCTATCACTGCTTTAATTGATGTTGACCCATTATTTGTTATTGCTTCTGAACAGGGAATATTAAAGAAGAAATATAGTGTTGCGTCATGGACTAGTACAAAAAAAGAAATTCAAGGAAGACTAAAAGATGCTGAATTAAATAATCCAGGAGTAGCTCCTATATATAAATTAATACTAGATGAACATGAAGAATACAAAGAACAGGCGTATGATGAAGATGATGGAAGAGACTCTTTTTATATTCCAATAACAGGACAGGTTTTAGCAACACTATCTAAATATACTGATATAAAAATTGATATAACTAAATTAGAAGAACTCCATGAAGAATTAGTAAGGGCTATTTTATATTTATTAGAAGAACCATTAGACGCTTCTACATATCCTATACATTTAGAATTAGAAGATATGGCTCCAGGAAAAGAAAGCATGGGTGACCGTAGATTGCCTGGAACTAATCAACAAAGAGCTAGAGATGCAATGTTAGATAAGTTTAATTTGTTTAGCAGAGTTAAAGTAGGAAACAAAGGGAAAAGAAGAGAAGCAAAATCATTCGGTAAATTTGCAGACACTTTAATGGAGTTATTTGAAATCGCAGACAAATATTATGGAGACCCTATTAGAGAATTAATGATTCCGTATAAAACAGTTCCTAAATACTTAGATGCAGATACTTTAAGCCCATTAATTAATCACGGCCCTGAAAATGTTGGACAGTTAGCTTTAGGATTATATAGAGACTATTTTATTGCGTTTGTTACCCCAAGAGATTTAACAAGATTGACTGACTATTTAGTTACTAGTAATAGTGCAAGAAAATCAGTTGATGACTTAGAGAAAAAATCGAATGCTGTTTTAGATGTTTTAAGTAATATTGTTCCTAGTAATCAAGAAAATGATATTAGATGGTTTGCTAATGAACTTAAAGAACAAGCCAAAAGAGATAGCAGTTTTAATATTGAAGGAGTTAGATTAAAAAATAGAAGAATAGAGGAGTTAGATTATAAACGGTCTAAACATAAAACTTCATATCACAATGTTATATGGTTAATTTATAAATTTAAAGACCAGTTTTTAAAGAACCC
>MDTE01204260.1_pt1 | contig 12878 bp, 10 predicted proteins | sample 811231 | NCBI WGS metagenome assembly MDTE01 (sample SAMN05326651, study PRJNA326480) | marine metagenome | isolation source: seawater | place: Indian Ocean: Red Sea | collected 2010
TAAAAGATTTCTAAATATTCAAAATTTAATCTGCGAGTCTACAGGGAAATTTAATTTGGATCTGCCATCCAAATCCTTTAATTCTACAACAACTGAAAGTCCCTTAATTTCTTTATTTCTTGAAGTCAAAATATCGCTAACACATTTCACTGTTCCCCCAGTTGCTAATAAATCATCGATTATTGCGAATGTATTAAAATTACGTAATGAATTAATTTGCATAGATAAAGCATTTTCTCCATATTCTAATTTATATGATTTTGTTAAAAGCTCACCTGGTAATTTACCTGGTTTCCTTGCCAAGATTAATGGCTTTGAGAGATTAAAAGCTATTGCTGATCCAAATAAAAATCCTCTTGCATCAATTGCAACTAATGCATCTGATTTATTAATTATTGAAGTTGATGACATCTTAGTTACTAGATTTTTGAATATTTTGGGTTCTTCAAGTATTGGAAGTATATCTTTAAAATTTATTCCTTTTTTTGGAAAATCTGGATAGTTTTTTATGTAATCTTTAAAATCACTCATTATATTTTCAAAAATTAATCTTATTAAATAATATTAGTAACATATTAATAAATAACAAACTATTTGTTTTTAAAATTTCTATATTAGGGACTTTTTTGAAATATATTCATAATAATTTCTAGATCTTTCCAAATCTTCCTCGGTATTAATATCGTGAATTGCATAATTTGGATTAGCTAGATAGCATCCAACAGGGGGGATAATCCTAGATTTGTATTCGATAAATAATTTTGTTTTAAAAAAATAAAATCCTCCTGTCTCATAAAAATATTCTTTCATATCTTGTGTCATTGGCCTATTACTTGTCGAATATTGGGGATTTGATAAAGTCATTTCATCTTTAGTTATTTCCCAAAGAAAAGGATATAGTTTATAACCATAAAGAACTGAATTTAATTTTGTATTTTTGATTAATAATTCATATCCTTTTTTTAAATCTAGAGCTCTTACGAAAGGATTAGTAACCTGAAGCAAACAAATTACCTCTGGCAGAGTTTTATTTTGATCTTGAATTTTCAAAAGCCAATGCAATATGGCATCTTCAGTCACTGAATTTGAAGAAGCCAAATCGATGGGCCTTTTATGCAATAAAATCTTACTATCAAACTCTTTAACATGATTTGAGATTTCATCACCATCAGTTGAAACAATTATTTTTCTAAAGATATTTGCATCCTTAGCTGTTGAAATAGCCTTCCTTAACAAAGTAGTATTTCCAAAATTCTTTATATTTTTTTCTTTATCCTCTTCGAACCTGATCTTGCAGGGATAAAACAAGCTAAATTTTGCTCCATTAGACTATAGTAAAATAAGGTTGAGTACAACCATTAGGGACTTTAATCTCAAAGCCTGTTTCTGATATAAATTCATTTATAGCTGTTGTTGAAGAATTAACTTTTTCATAATCATCAAACATTAAAATTGAACCTTTTTGAAGAAATGGCAAAGCATTGAATAAAGCATTTCTTGTAACTGAATATAAATCTACATCAACATGAAGAAAGGAAATAGATTGATTTTTCTCTTTTAAAAATTTTGGAAAAGTTTTATTAATATCTCCTTTTACTAAAGAAATATTATTAATTTCATTTTCAATGCAAATCTTTTCAATTTCAGCAATACTTAAACCTCTACCTGCTGCAACTAAAAAATCTTTTAAAAAACTAATATCATCTTCTGTGGGTGATTCACCTATAGGGAATTCGTCAAAAGTATCAAATCCATATAGGATTGGGGTCTTCTCAAATTGAAATTCTAAATAAGAAGCGATGCGTATTAGTGAAGTAGCTTTAAAAACTCCTAGCTCTATAAAAAGCCCAGAACTTTCTTTTAATTTGTTGAGAATAGAAAATTGGGCATAATATTTTTTCAACCTATTTTTATGTATTGTATGCCAAAAATTATTCTCAATATCCATTATTGACTAGTAATATGATTTTTAAAAATTCCTGGTATTGCTGCAGGATCTATACTTACTCCTTTTCTTTGAAAATGTGAGAAATTATCAATAGGCTCGAAAACTTCCTTTGAAACTAAACTGCCGAGATATTCCAATGACATTTTTTTTATTTTTAAAAAATCTGAAAAAGGTATTGATTTTTTATTTAAAAAAGCACTTCTTATTAATTTAAAAAGGTCTTCATCAGCTTCAATAATATTCGACCAGCGGATGTTAATAAGCCCGAATCCATTTTCTTCTCTAAAGCGCAAACCGCTGTTTGGAATAAATTCTTTTGTTTTTAAAGTGGATAATATTTTTAAATCTTTTACATATTCTAAGGGTTCAAAAATTGCATCTTTATTTGTCATAAATGGATCCTTTCCATCCATATATCCAGTCCGAGAAAGCGCATCCATCCTACAGCCAGTATGACAAATATCAATATAATCACATCCTTTGCACTCATTATGAAAATAAGATCCATCCATCCAATTATTTCTATTTTTTTCAAATGCAGTTTTTATCCCAACTTTAAATACATTTCCATAATCAAGATCCTCCATTACGCATGAATGAGTAGACCCATCTGGATGAATAGTAAATCTTAAACCTTGTTGAGATGGGCAACCTCTGCCGACAAAGGAATTATATTTTTTCAAATCTCCCAAAAGGCACAGAGGATAACCAATTAAAGTTCCAACCTGAATTCCATATTCTTTATTTAAACGTAATAAAGTATCCAAGGACTCAAGAGCCTCTGCCTTCGAAATAGATATTTCATCACTAACATTGCCTCTTTCATGAACTGGAGGAACTGCTCTGTATGCAAGAAATTGAAAAGCTCCTAATTCAGCAACAATTTTTCCACTACTGTAGAGAATATCTTTATTATGTTGAGTTACAACTGTATTTACTGAAACTCTAATACCTGCATCTACAGCTACCTTGATTCCATCAATAACAAGCTGTTGGGCATTACTTACATTGGTAATTTGACTTGTAGTATTATCATTGTCTGAATACCAAGATGTGAGTATATGGTCTAGCCCCAAGTCAGTCAGTTTTTTTAACTTCTTAGGAGTTGCAAGAGACAAGTTTGAATTAACTGAAGTAGTAATATTATTTGAATGAAGCTTTTCTAGTGCGTAACATAGAGTATCAAAATTAGAAAACGGTTCGCCACCACTTAATACAACATGGAAAATACCATTTTTTTTAAAATCATCTATTAAATAGTCAAATTGTTTTGTAGACAAAGAGTTAACTCCCGCGCTCACCTCTCTCCATGGGTTGTAGCAGTGATTACATTTAAAATTACAACCTTCAGTAATTTCTAAATTTATTGTGGTTGGTGAATTATAAACCCTTTTCTGATATTCATTCTTTGATCTTAGAGCTGGAGCTGAGTCCTTCGTAACTGGATAAACATAATTATCATCAGCTACTTTCTTATAAAGCGAAGCTTCTTTTTGAGTTTCAAGTTGAATATCAATTTTCTTTGTAGAGTTTTTTAATTGACCACTGCGCAATAATTTAGCAAATGTACTTAAATCAGAAATGTTATATTCTGCTGAATCGGTATTTAGTTTTAAAACAACTCTATCGGTGGAAGCAGATATAATTGAGATTGAATCTAAAAGATTATATTTTGTATTTTTTATGCAAGAAATTACTGTTTGTTCCGGAATTTTTTGCATATTAGTCCGTCAAATTTAAACTATTATAGACTGCTGAATATTATTTGATTTGTTTTGTTTCCTTTTTGAGAAATTTCTAAGTAGTTAATATAAATACTATATTATTTTCACTGTTTAATTAATTAATGTAGAAAGAATTTCTAAAGCATCTTTAAATCCCTTAAAAGAATCAAGATGGCCTTGCCATATCTCAAGGACTATTGAGGGAGATGCTTTTGATGAAGAAATTTTTGAGACTATCTCTCTTAAAGGCAAACTTCCAAAACCAAGTTGAAGTCCTTCTTGACCATTTTTATTTGAATCAGACAAGTGTACATGGGAGTAATAATCAATTGTTTCATCCATGAACTCTAAAATATCGATTTGTTTATAATTACAAAATAATGCTGTATGAGAAATGTCCATAGTAATACTTAAACCAAGTCTTGAATTAAGAGATTTAATATCTTCTGCTGAACAGAGAACATTATGAAAAGCTTTACCACCTTGAAACCAAGGAAAAGGTGGCATTGACTGGGGTAAAAATTCAACCTCTTGATAAGTTTTCATTATTTTCTCAAGAGACTCGCAACCGTTATCTAAATAATCATTTTTTTCTTTTTTTGATGCAAAACCATGTCTTGTAAAACCACCAATATTCAAAACTATAGGAATTTTTTTTGATTTCATTAATGGGAAGTATTCTTTAATTTTCAAAGTTATGTCGACAACATCTTTAATTCTTTTAATTGATTCTTTTCTTATAAATTCTTCTTTTGAACACAAATCAAGAATAAAGCCATCAGAATATTGTTCTATTGCATGAACTGTATATTTCTTTTCCAAAAAACTTCCTCTTTTTAAAGTTTTTTCGAAGTTATAAGCTAAATCATTTGAACTTAAATGAAATTCCAAAATAGGCGGATTGCATATTTCATTCAATGGTAGGATATCTCTGAATCTTACAGGAAGTCCCCAATTAAGGTCTTTCAAACCAGAGAATTCATTTATAGTCGAAGCTAACTTTTTATTTAATTCAAAATAATCTTTTTTAACTTGACTGCCTTTTTTAACATTAATACAAAGTGATTTTCCTAAAATAGACTCAAATCTAGAATAAGGAATTCCATCCCCTGGAGATCTAAGCTCTAAATCATCTTTATTAATAATTTTTCCCTTTTTAAAATCCCTCCTGAAACATAAACTTTTACTTAATGCAATTCTATTTATTAATTCACCTTGGGTAGGAACTCTTGGTGAGAATTCACCCTTAGATATTTTTATTAAATTAACTTTTTCCACAAAATCATTGAGATCTTTGATTTCTATGCTCGCTAAATGATCTGTTCCTTCCTCATTTTTACTTTCTGTGATGTGAGTTTCTATGATTTTTGCTCCATAACAAATTGATGCTATTGGAACTAAGTAGTCAAAATCATGGGAGGAATATCCAATTACGCAATCAAAAATTAAATTCAATCTTTCTATATAGGATAAATTCACATCTTCTATTGGTGTTGGGTATGTAGAATTACAGTGCAAAAAAGCATAATTCTTTAAATATTTCTTGCACCACACAGAAAGTTGTATTAGATCACTCTCATAACTCATTCCTGTAGATATTATTACTGGTAAATTAGTATTTGCTATTTTCTCTAACAGAGGATAATTATTAAAATCTGCTGAAGCTACTTTTAATGCGTCTGGCTTAAATTGCAAAGCTCTTTCCAATGAATATTCGTCAAAAGGGGTGATAATTAGTAATAAATTTGTTTTTTTTATAAATTCTATTAATTTTTTCTCTATGTCTATTTCTAAATTATTTTTAATTAGCTCCGACTTAATATATTGAACAGATAATTCCTGATCAAACAAAGAATCTCTACTATAAGTTTCGGGTGATCTAAATTGTAATTTAATAGCGTTGAAGCCTGAATTTTTTGCAGCATTTACAAGCTTCTTAGCTTTTTCGTAAGAACCATTATGATTTACCCCAATTTCAGCTATCAAAAGAAGATCTTTACAATTCTTTGATATTTTTAAATTTCCAATCTGAAAAAATGGCGGGGAATTTATAGCAAAGCCTTTAAGTTTTCGACTACTCGTCAGTAAAGGAATAAGTTTATAATCTTTTTTTGCATTTAAAAAATAACCTGATAAAGTTTCAAAGTTATCTTCATTCCTAGCAGTAATACAATTTCTTATAATTATTTTAGTACAGGGATTTTCTTTATCTAACCTTTTTTCATAAGCAGATCTTACAGAAGAATTACTAACTATACCTAGGAAAATATCATTACTATCTATTATTGAAATTGGAAACCCGCCATTCTTTTCAAGAAGTTCCAAACAATGCGAAATTGTAGAACTTTTGTGTAGAGAATATTTTTTAAAATCATTTGAAATATGCATATTTTCTAAAAACTAAATTTAGATTACTAAAAATTATAAATTCTTATACGATTATATAATGGTCTATCTATTTAAATACTGATTTGTTTTTTATATTTATTCAAGAAAGAATCTAATTAAAAACTTCTCAATCATATCATATTTATAATAAAAGAATTTTATGTTTACACTTTAAATGACTCTTATTGTGCAAAGAAAAATCCAATCTTTGGCCACATTCAAGATATTAAAAAATAAATTTTTAAGAAAAGAAATATATATAAAAATTTTAAATAAATTAAATAATCTATCAATCAATTCTTTCTATTTTGCCATTCTTCAATAATATAATTCGATCACAGAAAGATAAAGTATTCTTTCTATGGGCGATTATTATAATTGTAATTTTTTCATTAAGATTTTGAATAGAATCCATAACTAATTTTTCAGTATCATTATCTAAAGCACTTGTAGCCTCATCTAGAAATAAAACTTTTTTATTTGAATATAATGCTCTCGCAATACCAATTCTTTGCTTTTGTCCACCACTTAATCTTATGCCTCTTTCTCCAACATAAGTATTATATTGGCTTTCTGTACTTTCTATATATTCAGCAATCCTTGCTTTGCGAGCTGAATTTATAACCTTATTTAAATCAATATTTTTTTTCCCCACCCCAAATGCAATATTCTCAGCAAAAGAACTATCTGAAAGATATATATTCTGAGGAACATGGGCAATTGATGCGCGCCATTGGGATAATCTTTTAGGGGCAAGAGAAATATCTAATTTTTTGTTATCTATGTATAAGGAACCACTTGATGGATATAAAAGTCCCATTAAAACATCACTTAAAGTACTTTTACCGCAACCTGTTTCGCCAATAATACCAATTTTTTCGCCTCTTGAGATTTCTAAATTAATTGAATCTAAAACTTTTTTATTGCTATTAGGATATTTGAAAGTTAAATTCTCAATTTTAATTTGTGAATTAAATTTAATTGGCCTTTTAGTATGAATAATGTTTGATTTTTCTATTGGCATATCGAGCAAATCGATAGTTTTTCTTCCTGAAGCACTAAGTGAATTTATTTGAGCCCAAGATAGATAAATGCCTTGAACAGCAGGTAATAACCTTTGAGCGCCTAAACCTATTGTTCCTAAAATAGTAATAGGTTCTATTTTATTTACTGAATCATTTAAAGTTATAAAATAAGCAATTGTAGCTATTAAAATTAAACCTATTGCTTCCAAAGCAAATCTAGGTGCAGAATAAAGAAATTTATTTTCAGCAAGTGCCCTTTTTAAGGGTATATCTAAGCTTCTAAATATTTTTAAATAAATTTGTTGAGAACCATTTATTATTGTATCCCTTATTGAACCAAAACTTTCTCGTAAAAGTTTAATTTGCAAGTTTGTTGAATTTACAGAAATATTACTATTGGCTAATAACTTTTTTCTGACCTTAAAACCTAAAAATAAATATGAGATTAAAAAACTAAAAAATAGAACCAAAGTAATTTTAAAATTAAATATAAATAATCCCAATAATAAACTTATTGAAATTATTGAAAAACTAAAAAGTTGGAGAGATGCATTTATAAATTCTACTGTTTTATCAACATGCACTAAAGCTGCATTAATGACTTCGCTTGAATTGCTTTTTAAATGCAAAGCATAAGGCTTATAAATATTTCTTTTATATAATTCACAGCTTATATCAGATCCGATAGAGTGAGATATTATAGAAGTTAAAAATAAATTGGTAAGTCTTACTGAAGCTGCAAAGATAATTGTAATAACAAAAAATAAAACCACAAAAGTAACCAATTCTTTTTCTGTGGAAATTTTAAAAAGATTAAATATTTGATTAAAAATTTTTCTTTCAAAAAGAAATTTGGGGTTAGTTATAACTGCTAGGAACGGGATCACAGACGCTAATGGTAAAAGTTCCGCAAAACCATTAAAAATCATAAATATGAATAAAAAATTAAGTTGTTTTTTTCTTAACTTGGATAGCTTATCGTATACCTCTGTAAGAAGTTTAAAAATATTTATTTTATTTTTGGAAGATTTATAATTCATTTACTTAACTTAAGTGTTGATAAATTTTATATTTTTCATCTTTTCAATTCTGCGAAAATAAAAATCTTTCATTCTCAAATACCCTCCCCTATCCTCTGCCCATAATAATCAGATTTTTTGCTTATGAAATCAACCCATTTTTGATTATTTAAATACCAACCTATAGTCTTATCTAAAGCCTCATCAAAATTAAATTGAGGTTTCCAATTTAATTCATTGACCATTTTTGAGGGATTAATAGAATATCTTCTATCATGACCTAACCTATCTTTTACAAAGATAATCTGATCTAAATAATTAACCTTATCTTGAATATTTAAATTAGTCATTTTTCTACAGATATCTTCAACTATTTCTATATTAGTTTTTTCTGCCTGACCACCAATACAATATTTTTCTCCTTCTAAACCTTTGTTAATTATTAATAATAATGCATTAATATGATCTTCGACATATAGCCAATCTCTTATATTCATTCCATCGCCATATATTGGAATATCCTTTCCATTTAAAGCTTTATTTATAACAAGAGGTACTAGTTTCTCAGGAAATTGCCAAGGTCCAAAATTATTACTGCAATTAGTAGTGATGATAGGTAATCCATAAGTATGGAACCAAGCATTCGCTAAATGATCACTAGCCGCTTTACTAGCAGAGTAAGGACTCCTGGGATCATAAGGTGAATTTTCCGAAAAACTTCCAATATCCCCCAAACTCCCAAAAACTTCGTCGGTACTTACATGAATAAACTTTATATATTCTTTAATATTTTTTTGAATATTATTAAAATATTCTCTAAATACCTCAAGTAAATTAAAAGTTCCAACGAAATTACTCTCAATAAAATCAAAGGGATTATCAATTGATCTATCGACATGACTTTCTGCTGCGAAATGGATAATTAAATCTGGTTTAGAATATGAAAAAGCATTCTCTAAAAACTTTTTATCCAATAAATTTCCATTAAGAAACTCATATTTTTGACTTATTTCTCCTTTAAATTGATCTACTAAGATGTTTATACTTGTTAAATCTGAGGCATAACCTAACTTATCTAGATTAAATATCTTGCAAGAACTTTCCTCGAATAATCTTCTTATAAAAGTACCCCCTATGAAACCTGCTCCACCAGTAACCAAAATATTTTTATATTTACTTTCCAAAGTTATCATTTTCTAGAAAAACTAATAGTTTTTAATATTTCTTCTATTGAATATATCCAATTAGGCCTTTGAATTTTTAAAAATTTTTCAGATTCTTGACAATCTAAAACAGAAAATCTAGGTCTTTCAACAAGCGAATGATATTGTGAAGTTAGAATGGGCTTAACATCAGCAGGGGATTTTATTAAATCAAGATTTTTTCCTATTTTCCCTATTTGATATGCAATATCAAACCAACTAATAACGCCGTTATCACACCAGTGAAATATATTAGGAATATTATTATGATCAATATCCTGAATACTAGGATATTTAATTAATAAGGAACAAAAATTTGCTAATGATTCAGTAGAGGTTAAACAACCAATCTGATCTGAAATAACATTTATTTGTTTTTGAGAATTATGCAGTTTTAGGATTTTTAATAAAAAATTATTTCTGTTTGGACCAATAAGCCAACTTGTTCTTACAACAAAAACTTGATTACTACTACCTAATATTGAAATAACTTCTTTTTCGCCATCTAGTTTACTTTTTCCATAAAAATTTATTGGATTAGGTTGATCATCTACTAAGTATGGGGATTTCTTAGCTCCATCAAAAACATAATCTGTACTTATATGTATAAATTTCCCCCCGGTATCAAATAATGCCCTAGCAATAGCTTTAGGACTATCACTATTTATAAGTGAAGCTTTTCTTTTCTCTATCTCAGCTTTGTCAACATTAGTATAAGCAGCAGCATTAATAACAAATTGAGGTTTTATTTTCTTAATGAAAAGAGCACATTCTTGTGGTTTCAATAAATTTAAATCTTTTTTAGTTGGCTTGATCAATTGAAAATTCTCAGATCCTAAAATTAAAGACAATGATTTCTCAATAGAAATACCTAATTGCCCAGTAGCTCCAATAAGTAAAATTTTCATTTTTTAAAATATTCAAAAGAATATTTATTTAAAAAAGGTGCTTCTGCATCTTTTTTCGATAATAATGTATCATTTCCTAGAATTGGCCAATCTATATCCAATAGTGGGTCATTCCAATTTAAAGATCTCTCAAAATCTTTTGCCCAATAATTAGTAGTTTTATATAAAACATCTGCTGTTTTACTTAAAGTATAAAAACCATGTGCAAAACCTTCAGGAATCCAAATTTGGTTATTCAGATTTGATTTTAAATTTATTCCAACCCAAGTTCCAAAAGTATCAGAGTTTTCTCTTATATCAACAGCAACATCAAAAACCTCCCCTTTAATACACCTTACGAGCTTACCTTGCGCATATGGAGGAATTTGATAATGTAGGCCTCTTAAAACCCCCTTATATGAAAAAGAGTGATTATCCTGAACAAATGTAATTTTTTTTTCAATTATTTTTAAAAAATCACTCTCATTCCAACTTTCCATAAAAAATCCCCTTTCATCTTTATAGGCTTTTGGGATAATAGATATTGGACCTTCAAAAAATGTTTTCCCTAGATTATTCTTTAAAAATTTTGATTCAACGTGCATATCAACTTTAATTCAACAACTCAATTAAATACTTTCCATAACCACTTTTTATTAAAGGCTTTGCTAAATTTTCAAGCTGATTATTATTAATCCACCCATTTAACCATGCAACTTCTTCAGGACATCCTATTTTTACACCTTGCCTATTTTCTAGAGTCTTTATGAATGATCCTGCTTCTTGTAACGAATCAAAAGTACCCGTATCTAACCAAGCTGTGCCTCTGCCAAATATTTCTAATTTCAAATTTTTTTCCTCTAAAAACATATGATTAATATCGGTAATTTCTAATTCACCTCTTTCAGAAGACTTTACTTTACGAGCTTTTTCAATAATTGAATTATCATAAAAATATAACCCTGTTACAGCATATTTACTTTTTGTATCTTTGGGTTTTTCTTTTATTGAGAATATATTTTTCTGCGAATCAAAATCGACCACTCCATATCTTCTTGGATTTTTAACCCTATAAGCAAATATTGTACCGCCATTTCCCTTCTTATCTGCAACTTTTAACTGCTCACATAGATTATCACCATGAAACAAATTATCTCCCAAAATTAGAGCCACATTATCATTAGATATAAAATTTGAACCTATAAGAAATGCTTGAGCAATACCTTTAGGTTCTTTTTGAACTTCATATTTTAAATCTATTCCTAAATGAGAACCATCACCAAGCAATTTTTGAAAAAGATTTTTCTGATCTGGATTTGTAATAATAAGAATCTTACTTATACCACAAGACATAAAAGTACATAAAGGATAATATATCATTGGTTTATCGTAAATAGCCATAAGCTGCTTACTAATTGAATAAGTAAGCGGATATAGACGACTACCTGTACCTCCAGCTAAAATGATTCCTTTTCTATGAGATCTTTCTAATTTCATTAATCAAATAAACTATAAATTTGTACGATATAGAATAAACATAATTTTCTACTAATAATGTATCTTATAAATTTATAGTTGAAAAGCTTCTATTTAATTGCCATACCTAAAATATATATTTTTTTACATAAGTATTTTTATAAAAAATAATTTTCAAAGAAATTTTTACTATTACATGAATTTTTAATTACGTTATTTCTATTAAAGATTTTTTATAAATTTAAGATTATCAACACAGTTGCATATTGACAAATTTAAAATCTATTTTTTAAAGTTTCAAGCTAAAAGGAAGTAAGGACTGGGAAATTTATTATTTAAAAAGAATTAAAATGAACCAATAATCGTGATAATTTAATCGTAGTAATTGATAGCTAAATATGATAATTAGGGTATGTATTAGAGGTATATCTTTCTTTAGTTTTTTCTATATTTGAACCTTAAGAACTTAATCCCAAGAGAAGTAAATACGATAAGAATTTAATAATTAAGAATTAATTATCTCCATTAGTGTTTTTGCCAATCTTATACTTAAAGCAGCTAATGTCCAAGTTGGATTACCACTTCCTGATGTTGGGAATACACCGCCTGAAATAAGATAAATATTATTTAAACTATGTATTTTTAGATTTTCATCCACTACTGAATTATTTGGATTACTGCCCATAATTAATCCTCCTAGATGATGAGAAGAATCATTAAAAATATTTCTTGGTAGATTCTCAAAAGGCATGCTCTCTAATAACCCAATATTATTTTCTATTAAAAACTCCTTTATTTTTTTGTGTAATAAATTAATAGACGAAAAGTCTTCTTCGCTTAGATCATAATCAATTGTTAATAAATAATTTTGGAATATATCTTTTTTAGAGTTCAAATAAACTTTATTTCTTCTATTAGGTTTCATTTCAAGATAGTTATGCACTTTCAAATCTTTATTAAAGAACAATTTTCTAAAAAACTCTAAAGATTTTAAAGGACACTTCAAAACTGATTTAAACAATAAATCTTTAAAATTATTTTTTCCTTTTTTAAATAATTCTTGATATTCACTCTCTAATAGTTGTTTAGGTAAATCATATGATAAGGAATTATTAATTTTAAAATTCAAAGGATTTGAGATAAAAGTAAAAATACTTTTTATAAAGGGCCTAAATATAGATTTATATATTAAAGGTTTATCAAAGCTGA
>MDTE01078617.1_pt1 | contig 12877 bp, 7 predicted proteins | sample 811231 | NCBI WGS metagenome assembly MDTE01 (sample SAMN05326651, study PRJNA326480) | marine metagenome | isolation source: seawater | place: Indian Ocean: Red Sea | collected 2010
CCAGCCGTCGGTGCCGCAGCTCAGCCTTGAGGGTATGCGGTCTGTAACCGTTCCAGTCCCCGTTCAACCGTGCTGTCCATTCCTGGACGGCAAACGACTGACCCGCCAGGGCTGGAACGGCCTGGCGTTTCGGACCGGTGATCTCCATCCCCCGCGGCAGTTCAACCAGCGACAGTGCCAGGTTCTTCAGCATCGCCTTCTCGTCATCCATGCCGAACCACGAACCGTCACGCGGATTGTGAACGACGGTCTTCAGGACGACGTTGTCACCGGCCTTTGCCCCCGAGAGGTCACAGAGGAAGTGAACCCGGGGAGGGACGATGTTGTTTTCGACGATCCGGGTGTTGACCTGGTTTTCGTAGCAGAACAGTCGCAGGACTTCCGATTCGTTCAGCGGCAGGTACCGCTGGACACTCTTCTTCTGCACCCGCTTCTCACCCACCTCATCCTGCTTGAAGAGAAACGTGCCGAGGTTGAGACGGTGTTGGCGTCGGGCGACCTGCATGCAGGTCGGGAAATTGGCGATCGTCATGTTGCCGGGAAGTGAGAGCTGCGTGAAATACGGGATGTCGTACTTTTCGGCCGTTGCCAACGTCTGGAACTCAAACTTCGAGGGCGTGTTGATGAAGCCAAAGAGACCTTCGCAGACCCCGTCACGGAGAAGATCCTTGAGGTGGAACGGCAGCACCTGGTCTTTCCGCAGCCTGTCTCCGACATGGTCGAGCGTGAAATAACGCTCGGCGGGCCAGTAAAAGACCTTGGCGTCCGGCAGATGCTTTTTCATCTCGGTGTGGATTTCTCTCAGCGCGTCGCAGTATCGCCGACCCCACCACAGGCGATCCAGGGCCTTGTCGAAAGGACGACCGAGTTCCGCGGTGATCGCCGCAGCATTGGCCCGGATGTCGTTGAGGGGCCTGTTGAACGTGTTCGCGTACGGTTCGCTGGTCACGTGTCCCGGCAGTTCTTCCAGGAACGTCATCGCCACGACCGCTTTCGGGTTGCTGATTCCTCGGGCGATTTCTGCCTGTTGCCTGATCCGGCGATTGAGCGTGTTCTTGGCTTTGGCGTTGTAGAGATAGTCGAACAACGAGAACTGCGGAGCGGTATTTCGCAGTGGGTACATCGGCCAGAAGAGGACGACGAACTTGTGTTTTGGGTTGAGAGCCAGGATCCGGTTCACCCGCTGGACCATCTGCCTGCCATCACCGATGCGGCCCAGGTTGTCGACCTGGTTGCCGACGTGGATGAACGACCAGTCGAAGATGGCGATGTTCCGTTCATCCGGTGTGGCGTCGTAGGTTCCCCATCCCCACGTCCAGTGATGATCCCGCCCGCTTTGCGCGTGGGTCTCGGTTGCGGTCGTTGAGACCACGATTGCCGTGATGAGTGCCAACAGCGTTTTTGGCATGTGTCACCCTCGTTTTGACCCAGCGGAATGACCGAGCCGGTCGGACAGGATCTCAGCCATAACTAGCCAGACACGTGACGACCGTCAACAACCACAGCAGTCACTGGTCCGTTTCACCGGGATGCTGACGTTTTGTCATCCCGCCGATGCCCTGATACGCTGGAAATCCTCGTCACTGTTCCCCCCTGCGGTCGCCCTGTCGAGGTCTCCAACGTGTGCCGTTTTTCGACTTGCTTCTGTTTCCTGATGGCCGCCTCACTGCAACCTGCTGGCGTTCATGCTGGGGACTGGTCTCAGTTCCGGGGTCCCTTGGGGAATTCAGCCCTGCCGGTACTCGAACATCCCCAGGAATGGGATTCGGAAAAAAATGTTGCCTGGAAAACCGAGATTCCGGGTGGTGGATGGTCTTCACCTGTGATCGCAGGCAACCGTGTGTTTGTGACGACTTCGGTTGCCAACGGAAAACTACGCCCGAAAAGCTTCTCCGAAGGAGTGTCCTCGATGCGAAGATTTTTCCGGAACGCGCGAAAGCCCATCGGAAAAATCAGCTACGAGGTTTACTGTCTGCGGCTGGGCGATGGCAAGAAAATCTGGAAGAAGCAGGTCATCCAGGCACAGCCACCGCATCGAGTCCACCCCTCGAACACCTACGCGACCGAGTCGCCCGTCGCCGTGGGAAATCGTGTGTACGCCTATTTTGCGACGATTGGCGTCGTTGCCTGTCTCGACAAAGACGGAACAGAAATCTGGCGGCGAAATGTCGGAACCTACGCGACGTCGAGCGGTTTTGGCACCGGCAGTTCACTCGCTTACGACCGCGGCAAGATTCTTCTCCAGTTCGACAACCAGCAAAAGTCATTCGTGATGGCTTTTGATGCCGAAACCGGAAAGGAAATCTGGCGAGTCGACCGTTCGGGCCGCACCTGCTGGAGTTCGCCGCTGGTCTGGAAAAACCATCTGCGAACCGAACTGGTTGTCTGCGGTTCAGGAAATGTCGTTGGGTACGATCTGGATTCGGGGACAGTTCTCTGGCGGCTGAACGGCGTCGGCGGCTCCTTCAGTGCCTCGCCGGCGTCTGACGCCAAACGCATCTACTTCGGCAACAGCGGTCCGGGCCGCAGCGGCCCTCTTGTTGCTCTCAACGCAGGTGCCTCGGGCGAACTGTCGCTCGACAGTCCGAAGTCAGATCGTGGAATCGCATGGGTGCAGAAGAAGTCCGGTCCCGGACTCGCATCGCCCGTTTCCGACGGCCAGATCGTGTATGTCACCGGGCGCGGCATTCTGAATGCCTACGATGCAGCAACCGGAAAACGTGTGTACCGCACTCGCCTGAACGGCGCGTCGAGCGTGGCGTCATCACCGTGGATTGCCGGACGCCAGTTGTTTGTTCTCGGTGAGGGGGGACGCACGAGTGTGATTCGCACCGGGCCGGAGTTTCAGTTGATCCGAACAAACTCCGTGAAGGGCCTTTTCTGGTCCACGCCGTCCATTGCCGGGGCCAACCTGATTCTACGTAGCGGTGATTCGGTCTTCTGTATCCGGCCAACTGGAAGCCGTGCGGGATCGGGCTAACGAAGCCGCCCGCTCCGGAAATGTCGGGGATGATTGAGCGAACTGGCGGGTGAGCGGGCATTCGTTCACGAAAACCCGCACCATGGGTGAACACCGACATGTCGTTGATGTCTACGACCTGTCGCCGACCAGGAATCCTCGCATCGCCGCCAGGAAAGCCTCGGGCTCATCCTGCCCCACCGAATGTCCACTGTTGGCAAAGATCTTGTGGTGGGCTCGCGGAATCCGTTCGGACATGATCCGACCCTGTTCGGGGGTGCAGATCCAGTCATGCGCTCCCGACATCACCAGTGTCGGACAGGTGATCTCCGATAGCCGGTCGGTGAAATCAAACGACCGCCGTTCGCCGGCAAACCAGTTGTCGAGTTGTTCCACGTTCCAGATCGTGCGCCGCCAGCCAACCCCGAAAGCCTCTTCGTCGAAGTCCCGCGAGTAAATCGGTCCCATGGTCACGAAGTATTCGTGGAGCGCTTCTTCGGTCTTCAGGCCTTCCTCCCACAGCTTGCGGCAGATTTCCTGCTGCTGGGGAGTGCCCTGTTCTTGGACCAGCCGCTGCGTGTCGGCCAGGATGCGGTAGCTGGGCGCGGTCGAGCAGAGGATCAGCCCGGACAGGCTGTCAGGGAAATCCAGGGCGAACTGCTGGCTGACAAACCCTCCGTAGGAGGTGCCGAAGAGCACGATCCGCTCCAGCCCCAGGTACTGCCGCAACGCATCGACGTCGGCCGCATGGTTGGCCAACGTCCACTCCGAGGCGTCACCGCGTTCACTGCGGCCGGCACCACGGTGATCCAGGTAGACCAGCTGAGCCGAATCGGTCAGCGGCCCCATCCGCAGTTTCAGGTAAGAATGATCGGCACCTGGTCCGCCGTGCAGCACAAACAGCACGGGCCGATCGACCATGCGGTCGCCGTCGGGCACCAGGCCCATTCCGTCCACATCGAAGTAGATCGTGGTGTCACGCACCCGGGCTCGCATGGGCGACGTCCTGTTTGCTGGATGTTATTGGACGTCAGTTTCGTCCATCAACGCTGGTAACGCCGCACATTGGAGATCCTGATTTCGCCGATCTGGCCGAAGAAGTTGCCGAAACCCAGGTAGTTGAAGTCGCCACCGTACTTGACGCGGCCGCCCACCCGACTGAAGACGCTGAACTGGGCATCGTGCTTGCGGTCATTGACCAGCTTGCGACCGTCGGGATTCTTCATTTGCCAGATCAGCTTGCCGTCCAGGAACAACTGGTGCAGGTCCTCCGCGTAACTGTATTGCCAGGCCACGTGATGCCACTCGGTGTCGCTGATTCCGACGTCAGAGAGCTTGGCGACGATTCCCTTGCGGCGTTTCCAGGGATGAAGGTCTTTCCAGGTGTGATTGGCACTCTGGAAATGAACGCCGGGTGCCATGCTTCCGTTGGGCGAATCAATCTCCGAGAGATACAACTCCCAGACACCGCGTTGGCTCTTGTCGTACGTACCGCAGATGTGGCCGTAGTCGAACTTCTTCAGGGGGATATCGCCGAATGCCTGGTACGGTCCCCCGCGGCGAACCCACGCTTCCACGGTCCATGCCTTGGAACAGGTCTTCATGTCGAGCCGGGGGCTCGCAGAGCCCAGCGACACGAAGCCGTGCTCGCCGTGTCCGGTTTCCTGGGGAAAGCGACCTTCCCGGCCCGTCCAGTGATAGCGGCGATCCGCTCCCATGTTGGTATAGGTCAAGGTGGTTGCCTCCCCGCCGGCGATCCGTTCCGGGATGAGCCGCCCACTGGGGCCCTGCCAGTCGTAGAGGGCAACGGTTTGCTTGTCGGAGGTGATTTTTCGCAGGCGGTCCGGCAGGACACGGAACACCAGGCTGCGGCGATCCTTCTGCCCGTTGGCGTCGGTCACCTCCACTGACACCGTGGTTGTGCCGACGTTCACGGGAGTGCCGGCGACTTTTCCGGTCAGACGGTCGAGAACCAGGTTCCTGGGCAACGGTCCCGAAACGACCTTCCAGCGAAATGGCTTTGCCATGTGCTCGGACTTCAACTCGGCCTGGTAAGCCCGTCCGACAAAGGCGGACGGGATCGATTCTGTGACCACCCGTCCCGGCGCAACGGTCAGCGTAAACGTGTGTTTGTCTGTTTCCCCGGCCTGGTCGGTGGCCAGGATCGTCATCGTCCGACCTTTGACCAGTTTTTCCGGAGTTCCGTGGAGCAGGCCCGTTCTGTCCAGGGCCAGTCCTTTCGGCAGACTGGTGGGGTACATCATTTTCCAGCGGGTCTTTCCTTCGGCAGCATCGGCACCCAACTGGATCTTGTAGGGAACTCCCAGGCCCGCATCGGGCAGCTTCTGGCGAATGATCGCCAGCTTGTCGGCCACCGAAAATCGCATGATGCTGGAGATGCGCAGTTCGTCGATTTCCCCTTCCATGTTGTACATGGTCATCCCGAAATCTCCCGGCTTCCAACCGGGCAGATTGGTCGGTCTCAGGAAGCCACCGACCTGAAACGGGATGTCGCACCTCTTGGCATTGTTTTCGATGATCCGCGTTGGCGCGCGGCCAGGTGCAGGCAGCGGCACCTTTCGGGTCATCTTTCCGTCAACGAACATGTAGCCGGTCTGATCCCGATAGCGGAACTGCCACGCGTAGTGGTGCCACCCGGTATCACGGATCCGCCCCCAGTCTTTTCCGATCCAGCCGTGACGGTAGCCGGGCCAGAATGCGCCTCCCACGTCGTTGTTGGGATCCTTGCCCTTGTGGGAACCGAGGAAACGGGCCCCCGGCAAAAGACCATCCAGGAGTGTTGCGTTCGAATTCGATCTTTCGGTTCGCAGGTAAAAGAGCCAGCCGTGTCGGTATCCGTCTGCCAGGGCGGCCCCTTCCTCGTCGGTTCCGCAGATGTTGGCGAACGTGTAACCGTTGTTCCTGGCAGTCGAATTGGGACGGTCCTTTCCCCCTGGGCCGGTGTAGCGGACCCAGGCTTCGATGGTCCATTCCCTGGTGCAGGTTCGGAGATGAAGCTTGTCGTTGTTGGTCGGCCCGATCAGCAGGTGATCGTTTTGCCGATCGAAGCGTGCCGTTGTCCCGAAGCCCGGCCGGTGGCCCCATAGCGCCTGCTTGAACGCTCGCAGGGTCAGTTTCTTGTCACCAGTCGCGTCGCGTGACTGGTTGCCTGTGCCCTCATCAAAGTGATAGAGCACGACGGTGTGTTTGTCCGTCTCAAATGGACATTGCCATGCTTCATCAGCATGCGACACCGAAGTCCAGGCGGCTACGGCCAGGCACGAGAGGATACTCACTGGATGCATTCGGTGAACCTTCATCAACAGAGATTCTTCAGTCATTGCTCAACTTATGGGACAAAACGCCTGCGGCCACTATAAGAGTTTCCCGGTGAACGCGCATTGCCAGGCAGCAATCTGACGATCAACTTCGAGTCCTCCAAAGCCGCGGGGATCCGCGTCGAGCTTCTGGAGGCGGACGGCAAGCCCATCGAGGGTTACACGCTGGATGATTGCCCGGAGATCTTCGGTGACTCGATCCGTCACACGGTGCGATGGAAACGCGGGGGCGATGTTCGGTCCCTCGAGGGACGCCCCGTACGGCTGCGATTCGCCTTGCGCGACGCCGACCTGTACGCGTTCCAGTTCGTGCCGTTTCAGCCAGACCCTGTTCGTCCACCCCGCCCCAAAGCTGTTCAGTAGCGCCGGAATTGCATCCCGGCCGGTCAATTCTGCCGGGCTTTGCTGATGATCTCGTCCAGCAGTGTTCGCATCGTTAGGAACCGGCCTACTTGGCCTCTTTGCCAACCGTGTCCGGATGGCAGCTGACACGACAAGCCCATTCCGGTTGGATACACTCAGCCGCCCGTTGGTCGTTCTGTGTGAGAATTGCATGACACGGTCTTTCCCGCTGATGTCCTGGTCGGTTGTGTGCCTGGCCCTCTTGGCGTCGGTTGCCGATGCTGCCGAGAAGCGGATGGCCCGGAGCGTGTTCAACGATGATGGCCAGGTGCTGGCTGAAGCGCCCGGCGAAAACGCGTCGGCGTTCATCAAGGCATGGCTCGATCGTGAGTCCAAGGCGGTTCCCTTCACGACATTCGTGTACCTGGCCTGCATGCCTGACATCTGCTTCTACGACACAAAGGTCGGCGAACTGTATGGAGCGCGGAACAACAGGAAAAGCGGCGTCTACATCAAGGGGCTGCTTGACCTGCTGAAGCAGGGAACCGATCCGTTGCGGCTGGTGACCGAACACATGCAGGCCAAGGGCAAGGAAGTGCTGGCGGCTGTGCGGATGGGTGATACCCACCATGTCCGGCTCAACAAGTTCGATGATCTTTGCTCACAATTCTCCATCGATCATCCCGAATACGTGATCAAGCAACCGGATGGCCGGACCAACGAGACGGCATTGGACTACTCGATCGCCGCCGTGCGGGATCACCGGCTGGGGATCATGAGAGAGATCATCACCGAATACCCCGTCGATGGTCTCGAGTTGAATTTTGTCCGCTGGGCGAAGCACTTTCCGAGGCACCAGGGGCGCGAGAAGGCGCCGATCATGACCCGCTATGTCGGGCGGATCCGCGAGATGATGGACAAGTCCGTGCGTCTCCGGAAAAACGGCAAGCGATTGACCCTGGGGGTCCGAGTGCCCGAGTCACTGCACGCCTGCTGGCTGGCGGGGGTGGATATCGAGACCTGGGTCAAGAAGGGCTGGATCGACTTTGTGGTGATCTCGACCTGGAACAACACGGATCCCCAGACGCCTGTCGACGAGTTTGCCCGATTCACTCGTCCGGCGGGTGTCGACACGATCGTGACGATGGGCAACATGATCGGCTCGTTTTCGACTGGTCCTCCGATCCCGCTCGATCGTGGTGTCGCCACGTCAGCGGAACACGCCAAGGGGTACCTGAGCATGTTGCTGAACACGGCCGAGGCGCGGGGAGCGGCGGCCAATTTCTATAGTTACGGAGCCGACAGCATTTCGTTCTGGAATGTCGGCGCGCACTTTGGCCGCGCGGTGACAGCCGCTCCCAGGCAGCGAAAGCGGATCGCGGCGTGGACCCGGGCCGTACGATCCCGCGAGACCGTTTTTGCGGGGCCTCGCACCTATCGATTTTTGCCGATGGGCAAGGGCATCAGCCGGAGAAAGCCACCGTTCCGGAATTATCCGTGGTACGACGAGGGCTCGAGCGCGCTGGGCCATAAGAACAGTCCCACCCTGCTCTTCTCCGATGATCGGATCGGCAAGCGGCTGGTCTTTCCGTTCCGGGTGGCAGACGGCCGGCGAGGAGAACGGTTGTCCGGGCGATTCCGGTTCTGGTTCTACCATGTCACTGGCAACGACCGTGTCGATGTCGACATCAATGGCGTGGCGGTCGACAAGAAGCACATCCGCCGGATTCCGGCGGGAAAGTTACGCGGAGGGCTCAAGGGAACCCGTTTCGAGATCGACCTGGCCCACTGTCCTCCATTCCGGGGAGACAACGTGCTGGGCTTGGTGCTGGGGACCCGCGAGAAACGTCCGCACGTGCCGATGATGGAGGAACTGGAGGTGCACGTCACCGCGGTTGCCAATTCCAGGTCGGTCTCAGGTTTGTCCAGTCCACCGGCACCGAGACGGTCGCGGTGAACGCCGGGGGTGGGAGACTGGGTCGGCCACAGGTCTCGCCTCGTCCCAACTGCCCGGCAGCCGGGCTTCCCAATCGACGCGACACGAAAAAGCGATGGCTCGCGGGTTTGTTGCTGAGCTATGGGAACTTGATCAACGCGGGGGCCCGGCTTCCATGCAAGAACTCATTCAGGGCGAGTTGTTGATGCACGCTTCTTGCTACCGAAGCAGTAGAGTTGGCCGTTCTGGGAACTGACGAACACTTGGTTTCGTGAAGCCGCAAGACCATCGAATACGACCTCTGACGGCAACTCTATGGCCTTGTTGACCGCACCGTCCTGTTCGTCCAACAACCACAGGATGCCCCCAGCCAACTGTGCTTGGCGATCGCGGCTGCCGGCGGCAACGATGTGCGATTTGGTCAAAATCAAGCTTGTGACCTGGGCCGGCTTCGGGACCGAGTGATTCCATGTCGTTTGGCCCTTGAAGGTCAAAGTGCGCGACTCGGCTTCGTAACGGACCGTTTTGTCTCTTGAGAATGCCAACAATTGGCCCGCGACATCCTTCGCCGTCCAGGTCTGGATGTTCTTCCGCAGGGCAAGATCGTGCTTCAACCAGGATGATTCCAACAACCCGACCTTTCCTCCTCGCAAATGCGAGTTGCTGCTGGCTTTGGCGTGTTCTCCGGTTTGCGGGTCGAACCGCCAGTTGGAAAGGAACACGTCGTCTCCTCCCGAGACCAGAAAATCGCACAGTCCAACCGAGTCGGGGCTGTTGAGCTGAGCAGACCAGCGCGGGTTTCCGGATTGAAGATCGAGAGCATGCACTTGGATGCCGCCATCTGCATCCGGTGCACGACCAGCGGCGACAAATGCTGTGTCACCCTGAACCAGGACCGTGCCGCTAACCGGCCACCGCGATTCGATATTGCCGAACGCCACAATCCGGCGGTGCATCGGTGCCGCCCGAAACCGCCATACCAATCGGCCGTCGGCGGCACTCACGCAATAGACATATCCATTGTGGCTGCCGAAGAGGCACAGGCCGTTGTGAAGCGTGGGTGGGCTATCGATTCGACCCGCGGCTGAGAACGTCCAACGCGGATGTCCCGAGGTGACATCCAGCGCGTGTAGTTGTCCAGAGTCGACATCTGCCACGAACACCGTCCGGTCATAGATGGTCGGTGCCGTCAGCCGATTGCCTGTTCGCAGAGTCCAGGCGCGGCTGGAACGGGTCTCGCGATGGGGCACGATCTGTTTCGACCAGAGCAGCGACAGGCTGTCGTCCAGTTGCGTTGGTGAACTTGCTCCACGACTGCCGTCGTAGCGGTAGACCGGCCAGTCTTCAGGTACCGTGGGCAGCCCCTTCACCTCCTGGAATGCCGCACCCCGTTCGACCCGTTCCGTTCCGGACGACTCAAAGCGAATGGCTTTCTGTGAATGCATTCCCATGAATCCACGGACAGCCTCGGAGAAGCAGCCACAAGCATGTGGATGGGAATAGACCAGGCCGTTGGCCGGAACGAATCCCAGACCGCAGCCCCCACGAGTGAATTTGAAGGGCCGCTTTTTGCCGGTTTCGAAGTCGATGAACGTGGCTTGCCGGGGGATCATGATGAAGCGGTCCGAAGCGACAAGTAGTTGACAACCCAGCTTGCCGGGTGCGGCCGTCTTCGGCCAATTTCCGGTCGTCTGCAACACGCGCCGTTGCTCGCCGGTCAGCGGATCCAGTCCCAGCCACTTGTTCTGCCCCGACAACTTGCGTCCCGTGTTTTGCTGCAGCATCCACACAAGCCCATGACGGAGAAAGTGCCCCACAAACCGTTCATCGACGTACGACTTGCCGGGCTTCGCGTCGGTCTTGCGAGTCCACAGATGATCGCCGGACTTGGCGGAAAACAGGTGGAGTGAACCATGTGACTGCAAGGCGACGAACCCATCACGAGCGAAGTTGATGCGCACCCGCTTGGCAGTCGTTTGTGGTTGCGTATTGACGCGCCAGGCGATCTTGCCGTCGGAAAGATTGATGCCCACGAGTTCGTGCTTGAAGTTGCCATCCTTCGAACGACCCGAAACGAGGCAAAGGACCTGGTCATCGGCGCTGGCCGTACCATGCGTCTTCTTGTCACGAAACGTCCATTTCACCTCGGCCAGACGATCGTCCAAGGCCGTAATTCCGCCAGGCGATTGCACCAATATCGTGTGACCCACATGGATCAGCTTGTCAGGATTTTCGGCTGTCTCCCAACGAAATCGTGTCTTGCCCGTTTTTGCGTCGAGTGCCAGGACGTGACCATCGTCGACGATATACACGTACTCGCCTGAGGCGACCAGCCGCGGATTGGTTTCCCCATTGCCGGTGACAAAGGGTCCCATCCACTGACGTTGCCACAGCAGCAGTCCATTGAAGGCATCGCGCGCCACCAGGAATTGGTGCATCTTGCCACGGCCGACGTTCTTCACGACATTCTGCGTGACGTAGAAATTGCGACCTCCGGCGGAGACGAGACTTTGAGTACTCGACTTGCGGCCAGCCATGGCGAACAAAGGCCCGGTCACCCATTGCAGGCCCTGAGGAACACCGACATGTGTGTCTTCGGTGACGAGCCCGCCATCGGCACCGTGCCATTGGTGCGTCCACGCGTCGAGTCCTTTCGGTTTGGGCTTTTCAATCCGCGTGTAACCAGTGTCGTTTGCGAAGAAAGCCACCCCTCCGGGACACAGCACTCGCAGGATTTCGGATCGGGGAACCTTTGTGTCTTTCGAGGCAATGACAACGTTGACCAGGTTGTTGGCATGAGGAAGTTCGGTCCGCGTCCAGTGCTCGGTCAGGAACGTGGCTCCTTTGCGGTGTTCGGTAAGAAAGCCCTGTGCCTGTTTCACCAAATCGGGATCGACATCGAGCCGATGCAGGAGGAGTTGCGGGTTGCCAGCCAATTGCCTGGTCAATTCCAGGCTTCCGCCAATTTGTACGCACAGCCCCGTCAACCGATTGGTGTCGTCAGGCCTCAGTGTCGCCGTGCCAGCCCCACGTTTTGCCGCAAAAACTACGGGCTCACGATTCGAGAGGATGATGCAAAAGGCAAATGAAATCGTGAGCAGGATGAGAGGTCGAATCCTCGCAGTTCGATCGTTCGCAACATTGTCGTTTTTGCTCATAGTTCGACTCGTGTGTGGGGGCTATGGAGCACGGATTGCCAGGTGTCACTTGCTGCTGGATCCGGAATCGGAAACAAACAGCTTGAAGATGAAGCTGCCGTTATCCGAGCGGATGCCCACGGGACCGTTGATGTTAGAGATGAGTTTCGCATCGATTTCGCTCGACCAAATCCGACGTCCGTCAATGGTCACCTCGCCGGCATACCGTCCCGCGGTCTCCGTCACCGATGCTCCCAGACGATGTGTCTTTTGAGTGGCGGCTGTAATGCCAAGAGGCTTTAAGGGAACCCGACCCAGCACGATGTAACCGTTCGCGCGACAGGCCTTGTAGGTTGTTTTGCCGGGGTTTCGTTTGATGGCGATGTAAATCTCTTCGGTGGGTTTAATTCGCCACATGACATACATCAAGTTGCAGGTGTTCATCGCCCGCATTTTCAGGCCGATCTGCCGGACGACTGCCCCCGAGTCCAATGGAGCAGTTTTCTCTGAAGGACCACGGTAGCGGAATCGGAGGAGTGCCTTGGAGTGCTTACCTGAGGTGCGGACGGCACGTTCTTTCGGGCCGACGACGGTGAGGTAACCGGACTTCGTCTGCGAGATCTTCCCCAGGCTCAAACGAAGATCGGAACGCCGGGTATCGAGAGGCTCTCCCGCAATGATCGTGCCCTGGATGATCAGGGGGATGAAAAGTACCAGTGTTTTGATCATGGCATCGGTCGCCATCTGCCAAACCCACCACCAGGAGGACTCTCTACGGCCACACGCGAAAACGTGCTCCTTCGGGCGCGAATGTCCTGAGCGAGAGAGCGTTTTACCTTACGCGAGAACAGTAATCCAAGTCGGCAATGTCATGCGTTTCTTGACCACGCGATGAGATACTACAGGATCTCCCTGGCCACTCGTCCCCCCTCGCTCGCGGCGTGGCTCCGGTTATCGCGTGGTCGGGCGGTGGCGAGATGACGGCTAGTGCCTGTAGATCTCGCAGTTGGGCAGCACCTTTTGCAGGTCGGTGATCTTGGCGTCGAGGAGTAAAACCGAATCCAACTCGGCCAGCCCCTTGAGATGCACCAGGCCCGCGTCGCGACGAGGTTCGCAAAGTAGCGGAGGAGGGACTCGAACCCCCGACACGCGGATTATGATTCCG
>MDTE01114014.1_pt1 | contig 12877 bp, 17 predicted proteins | sample 811231 | NCBI WGS metagenome assembly MDTE01 (sample SAMN05326651, study PRJNA326480) | marine metagenome | isolation source: seawater | place: Indian Ocean: Red Sea | collected 2010
AGATACTCAAGAAAAACTTGGCAAACCCGATCTGTCTTTAATACCAATAGGAGCATATGCGCCTAGATGGTTTATGAAAGCAAATCATGTGAATCCTGAAGAAGCTTTGCAGGTTGCCCTTGATTTGGGATCTAAAAAAAATTATGCCATGCATTGGGGAACCTTTTCATTGACTGATGAAGAAACACTAGAACCTCCTACCCGGCTTAAAAAAGCCTTGACAAAAAAAGGGCTGCCCGATTCCTATTTTGAGATTTTGAAACCGGGTCAACTAAAAAAAGTTACACTCAATTAGGAGATGAAATATGGATTGTGGTTGTGGAAGAAGTCCGACCGGCAAGTGTATCGGTTGGCATAAACTTTCAGAAGAAGAATATCTGGAAGCCTTAAAAAAATACCAAGCAAAAGAAGCTGATTAATTTTTTGGTTTAAACGTTTTTTGAACACTTTGCTCATATCGTTTATATGTTGCATTCCATAATAAAATCATTGATTGCCGATGCGCAACCTTTAGGATTTTCAATGACATTGAAATGTGCAGAATCAGGTATTAATGCAAAAAAATTCATTCTAGCAGAGGGTAATAGGTTAACTTTTTTATACTCTTTCTTAAATTCAATGTGTTGGTTTTGAATTTTACTAAGATCTTGAAATTCACAACCAGGATAAATATCTTCAATCTCATTTCTGAATAAATTATATTTGCCAAAATAAGGTTGATCGGATACGAGCTTATTTTTTGAATTTAATTTAAATTCATCTTCGCCTTGAAATTGCATAATTTTTATATTTTTGGGCAACTTTTTTCTATTATCTATTTCTGATGAAGAGTCAGTTTGAAACATAGTTTGTCTAACTTTGGATAAAAAAAGTTTATTTTGAATATTCGCTTTATAGATTATGTGAGTAAATCTATTGAAAAGTTCCGTCCCTTTTTTTGCATCTTTACATTTCTTTATAAAGCCCTCAGATATTATTGCAGATGGAAATTCAAAAAGAGTTATTAAGCTAAAAATAAGCTTTAATTGCCATGGTTTAGTCATGTATCTATGAGGAGGACCTACAAGAATGGCGGGTGCCAATTCTGACCATTCGTTTTCGTAATAGTCCCAAACTTGCGCGCCTCTTGAGAAACTTAGAAATAAATCATTTTTCCTAATCATCAAATGTTCAAATACAACTACTCCTCTATCGTGACCTACAAAGTGAGCTTCAAAGATTTCCAATTCTTCTAATATTTTCTCAACTACCTTAGATTGATTATAGTGGCTAAACTTAGGATCAACTTTTACATTTTTATTTGAACTCTCTCTATTAAATGGAAGATTTAGAGTATTAAATTTTGCAGTTTCATCTGTTGGCTCGATCTTTGAGTAATTTTCATAAAAAGGCAAATGCAAGATTAAAATCTTAAAAGAGGAGTTCATTTTTATTAGCTCTGATGCCATCCAATACATTGACTCGCTAGGATCAGATGGGATGCCTCCCATCATAACTAAAATATGGTTGCTCTCAGCATTCAAGTTTCCACATATGGTGTACTGATGTTTATAACCATCGATAAGAATAGTTTTCTTTTCAAGCTTTATTCCATCAATATCTAGGATTTTTGAATTGTTTAAAAACTTTTCCTTTTCACGTAAAAAAACAATTAGAGAAATTACTAAGCTGGCTATAAATGTATAAAAAAAGACAAAAATCTTAAAAAGATTCTCAAAAAATAATTTAAAAAGTATCATTTTTTTACTTCCAATAAGTTTCTACCCAAGGAGTAGGCAATACTTTTCTATACCATTTCCCACTTTTTCCTTTTAATGCATCTGGAGGATTAGGCTTGCCATGAAAAATAATAACTTTTGCTTTTTCAGGAAGTTGGGGAGGGTAAAAGAACTGTTTAAGACCTTTGTGAATACAATGTTTTTTAAAGCTCTTGCACCAATCTTCAGGCCAATAATTCAAATTATTTTTTTCATTCATGAATGCAGATAAATATTCTTGCTCATTTCTGTGTTTGTTTTTAATTTCGGCGAAATTATTCTTAAAATATGTAAGCACATCTTCATGCTTTCCTATTTCAAATCGGTATACGGAACTGTTGCCAGTAGAGTCTCTTCTGATGAAATCTTTGATAATGAAAAACTCTCCTTCTATTTCAAAAAGCTCATCTAAACTTCCAGTGATTATAACGTCTAAATCTAAAAATAAAGCTTGTCCTTGTAAATCGGCTAAGTTTTTTGAAAATGTTGTTAGCTTTAACCAACCTCTTTCAGGGATATTGTTCGGTAAATTCAAACTTGGGAGATCAAAAGTTTCAACCCTAGGATCAATCCCCGTTGCATCATCAGTAAAACAAACAAATTTAAAAGGGTTTTTTAAATTTCTTGAAACCATATTAAACAATATGTTCACGTAATCAGAGGAGTATTTATTCCCCCACTTCATACAGATAACATTGTTTGGTTGAGAGGTCATCCAGATTTTTCAAGCTTTTCAATAATTTCAATTACTTCATGAGCCCAATTTCCGATAATAGGAATGAACTCAAACTGTGCAAGAATTTGTATGAAGATAGTTACTAAAACAGTAGCTCCCACGACTGAGCCTAATCCAATAGCTAATCCTCTTAATAGGTTGTAATACATAAACTTCCAAGCAGACTCATGAATTTTCATAAAATTATGATCTTTAAGCTCCTCCAGAGCGTCTGCTAGTCTTTTTTGGTCTTCTTCCATATTGTCCCCTTAGTCAGTAACTTGAAATATTAAGCTGTAAGATTATAAAGTATAAAAAACAAATAACAGGTTAGTAATGAAAAAAATTGAATACTTCCTTGACTGTAGTAGTCCGTGGACTTACCTCTCTTTTCGGGGAATTTTAGAACTTCGAAAAAAGAAAGAATTTGAAATAATTTGGAAGCCCATCTTGGTAGGCGGAATCTTTAATACGACAAATCCAAGCGTCTATGAAAGCAGAAAAAATCCTATCAAAGAAAAGTTGGATTACTCTCAAAAGGATATGGCCGATTGGGCAAAACTCAGAAATATTCAGTTTAACTGGCCCAAGATTTTTCCAATTAATAGCGTAAAGTCTATGAGAGGGGCATTTTTTTTCATCGACAAAAAAACTAAAATCGAAGAATATTTTGAGGCTGTTTTTAGAGCTTACTGGACCGAAGAGAAAGATATTTCAACAGATGAGTGTTTATCTGAGATAGTTTCTGGCTTATCTGAGTCAGCAGATGATTTTTTAGAATTTATATCAAGACCAGAAACAAAAGCTCGGTTGGTTGAAAATACCCAAGAGCTAATGGACAGAAAAGGTTTTGGGTCCCCAACTTTCTTTATAGAACAAATCGATATGTATTTTGGGAATGATCGAATTCAACTGATTGAAAACCAGCTATAAATTCTTATTTTTTCTCTTTTTTCTTTGCCATTTCGGCAATGCTTTTGGCATCTTGCTTGAACATAGTTTTTAAACTTTCTTGAGAAATCCCTTCGCCGAAATTTCTTGCAGATTTGCCGACATCAATGCCCTTACGGACTGCGGGTCTTGATTTTATATCATCAAACCACCGTCTTACATTCTTAAAAGTGTCCAAATTAACTTCGTATCTTTTATAAGCGGTTATCCAAGGAAAAGAAGCCATATCAGCAATTGAATAATCTCCGGCAAGATATTCTCGCTCATTTAAAATTCTATCCATTACGCCTAGTAGCCTATCGTATTCATTTTTATATCGCTCTTCAGAATAAGAATGGTCACCTGGAAAATTTGGAGCATAATTTACGAAGTGACTTACTTGCCCTGCCATAGGTCCTAAACCGCCAACCTGCCAGAAGAGCCACTCCAATACTTTTTCACGCTCAGGCGATTTTTGCGGAAAGAATTTTCTCGCCTTTTCTCCCAAATACATAAGAATTGCACCAGACTCAAAAATACTGATGGGCTCTCCATCAATTAAATTTTCATGATCTACAATAACCGGCATTCTGTTGTTAGGGCTAATTTTTAGAAATTCTGGCGTGAATTGATCTCCCTTACCAAGATTCACAGGAATAACTCTATAATCCATTTCACATTCTTCGAGCATGATGGATATTTTCCAGCCATTTGGAGTAGGTGCATAATAAAGGTCGATCATGACTCTATAAGTGGGAGTTTTTGCAGGCCAAGCGCTTCTCTATAAGTATTGTGATAATGATGCAGCGCAGGCTCATTTCTTCCAAAGGTTAGAAAATTTAGATTTCCTGATTGCAATCCTTTATGCGAGGAGGCTGCAACTACATAGTCTTCATCTCTAATTACACTTCCAAAAGCGCTATAAAGTTCTTCCAGTGGGTTTTGCCCAGTCTCTGGTGAGATGCCCATTTTTTCTGCTTCTTTGAGTGCCTCTGGGTAAAAATAAAACGAAATTTTAGAAACGCTTTTGTGTGGAGAATTATCTACAGGGTACTCTCTAACAAGAAAAGCACCTTCAGGGGTTGGCATAAATATAATATTGGGAAATAGATAATATACAGGGAGAGTACCGGAGCAAATTTTCCAATCTTTTTCTGGTAATTTTCTCATTTCATCAATATCTCTTTTACACAAAATTAATCTTCCGTTTCTTTCAAAGCTGTCAAACATTTGGCAATTGCCATGAAATGATTGAAATAAAGAGTCTTTGTGAAGAACTGAAAAATGATAAGTTTCGCCAAAAGTATCAATCGCTAATTTCCAGTTCATATTCGTTTCATAAACTTCTTCGTTAGAAAGAATTAACTTGTCAAAATTCCAAGATTTAAATTCTTCGTCTAATTTTTTGCCAAGCAATTTTGTTAATTCTATTTTTCCTTCTGCATTAGGATGAACCCATAAAAAACCATACTTCTCTAAGCTAGGAAGCTCAACTAACCCAAAGCAATCTTTATCAATCTTTCCAAATTGTTCGCTTTTCGGATACCCAACTAAAGAACCATTGTTGTCGAAAGTCCAGCCATGAAATGGGCAAGAAAATTTAGACTTAGTGCCTCTTTTTTCATTTTCAATTTGAGCTCCTCTATGCGAACAAACATTCGCATAAGCTTTGAATTTGCCATTGGCATCTCTGGTAGCAATTATTGAAGAACCAAAGTCATCCATTGTTATAAAGCTATCTGGCTCTGCAAGATCTCCGGACATGCCTATGATTTGAGGATAATTTTGAAAGAAAGACTTCCATTCGAGATCAAGCCTATCCTCGCAAGTATAAGTATCTGCAGGAGTCTGCATGATGCCGCCAGCATCTACATTCGTTTTGGCATCTAAATGAGTGAGCAAACCTCTTAAAAGTCTTAATTGTTCTTGTTCAAGCATTACAAAATGATAAATATTTTTAATGAATTTTCCAATTCATAGCTTATAAAATTATTTTAGAGGCTTTTTAAATAATAAAGTCATCCTGTCGCTTTCTCCAATAGCAAGATACTTTTTCTTATTTTGCTCCTTGAGTCTTAAGGATGGTGGTAAAGTCCAAACTCCTTTTGGATGATTTTTTGTATCTTTAGGATTTGCGTTAACTTCAGATTTAGCAACCAATACAAAGCCATGGTTTTTAGCAATTTCAATGGCATGTTCTTCTGTCACGTATCCACTTTTCTTCATCATTGCTATTGATGTTCCAACCTCTGCTCTGTGTTCTACCACCCCAAAAATTCCACCTGGTTTGAGGGCTTTAAAAGTGTTGGCAAATATAGAGTCCATGGTAGATCCCAACCAGTTATGTAAATTTCTGAAAGTTAAAACAGCATCAACGGTTTGTGGTGCGGAAAGACTTGAAGTTAAATTAACAATTTTTACTTGCTCATATATTTGACTACCATTCATTTTCTTTTCGAAATTTTCTCTGCTCTTTTTAAAATAATTATTTTTAGAATTCTTGTCAAAATGAGCTGCTATAAGAGATCCGGAGTTTTTTAAATAATTAGCTAAAATTTCTGTATCCCAGCCGCTACCAGGTGATAGCTCAACTACTTTCATTGAGGGCTCAATTCCGAAAAAAGTTAAAGTTTCATATGGATGGCGATATTCATCTCTAATAAGATTTTTAAGATCTCGATTTTCACTCTCTATAGCAGCCATTAAGTTATCGGATGAAAGGTAAGAGCTAAAAGAGAGAAGAAAAATAAAGAAGATATTTTTCAAATTAATTCTTTTTGATTTGAGTTTTTTAGCTAGCTTTAACTTCGTGACAATCACAATCTAATTCTTTACAAATTTGATGATTTTTAAAGTGAGCGTATATGACAAATAGTGAACCTAATACCGTAAATAACTTTTCACCAATCTCGCCGATGATAGCTACAGTAAGAATAGCTGCAATTAAAGTGGCAAGACCTATAAAACCAACAACGAAATATGATAATTTGTCATGATTTAAATATCCTCTGATCAAAGCGTAAGCACTCACCGGGGCGGCAACTAATAAAATTGCATAATGAACAAATTCGTTATTTATTGAAAAAGCTGCATACCAAGAAGAAAGTATCAAAAAGGATGGCATGAAAAGACAGTGCAATACACATATAGCTGACAGGGACATTGCCAGCTTATCAGTTAAAAGTTGTGTACTCATTAATTCTCTCCGGTCATGCAGTCTAATCAAAAACCAACTGACTTACAATTTTTTTATAAATTCTTAGAAGTCGAAACTGCATTTACCTATACCAAACTGCTATCAATAAGAACAGCGATCAATAAAGCAGGTTCAGAACCATTATTGACCCAGGCATGATTGGTTCTTCTTTGAACAACTACGTCGTGTGGTTTTAGCTGAACTTCTTCTTCGTCAAGAATCAAAGTTACGTCCCCTTTCAAGAGAATAATATAATCTATTGTGTCGGTTTCATGCATTGCTGCATTTCTAGATGTATCAATTCTATGATGGGCTGCTCCTATTTTTTCAAATGCCTCAGCTGTAGCGGCTTCTAGCACATCTTTGGGCACTCCCTCAGGAATTGGATTAATCTGAAAATACCTAAACTTAGTTCCACTTTTAACAGGTGACAGCAGAATATCAATATCTGCTCTGTCCTTTGTTGATTTTGTGTCAAAACCAGAGCCATCGGTATTCCAAATCTCAAATAGTCCTCCCGCTTCCTCGCCGATGGACCTTGCTGGCGGGCCATCAATTGAAATTACAGACTTTCCTTCCTCATTATGCCCAGTAATTATTCTTCTCATGATGACAAAGGTGCTTGTTTTATTAAATCGGCAGCTTTTTCGGCAATCATAATAGCTGGAGCGTTTGTATTCCCAGCAATTAAGGTAGGCATAATGGAAGCATCGACAACTCTCAGTCCATCTATCCCATGAACTTTCAATTTATCATCAACTACACTCATTTCATCGTTTCCCATCTTACAAGTGCTCACCGGATGATATAAAGTCTCGCCAGTTTCCCTAACCCAATTGTCAAGTTCATCGTCATCATCAACGTTAAACTCTGGGCCAGGCTTGGATGGTTCTCCTCGATAAGGATCAAAAGCTGGTTGCATTAAGATCCTGCGTGTTTCTCGAAAAGCATTTCTAGTATCAATTACATCCTCTTCTTCTGAGAGATAATTGGGATAAAGCAAAGGTTCATCGTTAGCATCTGCGCTTTTGAGAGTTAAATAACCTCTGCTCTGTGGTCTACATATATATGCTATGCAACCAAACCCATGGTCTAAAGTAACTCCTTCTCTGAAATGCTGGTCCTGACTTTGAACAGATACATAATGTAATTGAGTATCAGGCAAGTCTTTTTCAGGACTAGACTTGATGAATGCCCCTCCACTACAAGGAGGATATGCTGCATCACCTGTGCCAAATAACAGATATTTTATACCGGCAATTTGAGTGCTTAGCCAAGAAGCAGATCTATGAAGGGTAACAGGTTGAGTTGCATAAAAAGCGCTTGTCACGCCGTAGTGATCTTGTAAGTTTTTACCCACCCCTTTAAGTTCGTGGACCATTTCAATGCCATGCTTAGTAATATGATTTGAATCGCCTATTCCACTTCGCATCAAGATTTGTGGCGAACCCAAAGCCCCAGCTGAAAGTATCACTTCACGATTGACGAAACAGGAAGTTCTTACTCCTTTTTCATTCACATACTCGATACCCTTAACTTTTTTTCCGTCAAAAATTAATTTATCAACCGTTACATTGGTTTCGCTGAATAGATTTTTTCTATTCAAGGCTGGATGCAGATAAGCTTGGGCTGAACTCCACCTTCGAGGTCCTCTTGGAGTATCGTTAATTGTATGTTCGTATCTAGAAAAGCCTTCTTGCTCTTTGCCATTGAAATCTCTTGTTAAAGGGAACCCTGCTTGATCACCCGCTTCGATAAATTTATCAAGGAGTAAATCATCTTCTCTATCAGATTTTTTTACGTGCAAGGGTCCGCTGAATCCATGGAACTCTTCGTCTCCATCGCCATGAAAATTTTCAGCTTTCTTGAAATACGGCAAAACATCTTCATACGACCAACCCTCATTTCCTTGTTGTCTCCATAAATCATAGTCATAAGCATGACCTCTGATATAGATCATTGCATTAATTGAGGAAGAACCGCCCCAACCTCTGCCCCTCGGCCAATACAGCGGGCGATTGTTGGTAGTCGCTTCTGGTTCAGTTTCAAAACCATAATTAAAATCATTTTTAGTTGGTACTATTTGCGAATATCCGGATGGCATATGAATGAACATATTTTTATCCTTCCCGCCTGCTTCTAAAATTAAAATCGAATTTTCACCATTTTCTGACAGCCTGTTGGCCATCACACATCCAGAGCTACCAGCTCCAACAACAACGTAATCAAAAGTCTTTTCCATAATTTCTCTCCTTAAATTAGATTATCAATAGTAAAAAACATGTGCAATAAATTAGTTTTACGTCTTGGAATAATTAGATTGTAATATTGCCAAATTGGCTGACTAAATAAGTTTTTTATACTACCAATCTTCGTCTAGATTTTCTTTTCCTAACTCGCTTTGGATGTGATCTTCAAGCTCAGAGATAAAAAGCAGTACATCTCCATTTATCATCTCTATAGCTTTTTTTCTAGATCTATTAGCTTTTGAACATTTTGCGTCAAGCTCAAAAAGCGTTCCTCTCATACCGCAGTTTTGGTCGGTGGACCAAATAGGCATTTGCACTCCTGTGAAATGGTTATAGTGGTTCCATTTAAAATTATCTAATGTATATCTGTATTTATTGTCTTTAATGTCCACTTGCAGATCAGCATTTAAAAAAAGAGTTCTTAAAGCGCCAGCTCCTTTCCCTTGATAATATTGAAAGAAATTTACTCTTATTGTTTTTGGCGAGTTTTCCGAAACAAAAGTATTTCTGTTTCTTTCGTTAGACTCAATTATCTTCATTGCAGGTGGAATATTTACTCCAAACAAAGCAAAACCAGTACTGAAACCAAGATCTATGTTTCTATGGAGATTTGCATCTGAGAGAAAACTTTTAGCAGCGTTAAATATTTCTTCTTTTGAATGTGATTTTTCTAAATTCACAATATTTTGAAAAATTACTTTATTATCTTTTATGGGTAAAATGTTTGAACTTTTGGCTAAGATGTTATTTGCCAAAAGAAACAGTGCAAATAAAAAATAAGTTAATTGTTTCATATCTTAAAAATTAGCATTTTCTAAAGACAATTCAAATTTATTTATTTAACAAAAATATTTAAAATCAAAATAATTAATTCCAGGTTTTGAGGCTAAAGAATTTTTAACTACTGACTTTGCAAGCTTTTTTGCTGAAATGCTTCTAAATTTTTTTAATGAACCAATTAAAAAAGGATCAAATATTAATGATATTGCATCAGCCAAAACTATGTCTAACCTAAACTTATTTCCCGTGAGATGTCCCGGTTGGAAAATATTAATACTTTCAAAACCAAGTTTAATGATCTCCTCTTCAAGCATTCCTTTAGTTTTAAGGTAATAGTTCCAAGAATTTGAATCAGCTGCTACTGCCGAAATTAGAGAAATATTTTTCGCTCCTACCTCTCTGGCTTTTTTGGCTATTTTTAGCTGATAAGTAAAATCCACTAAGAAAAAGTCTTTTTTAAGACTGGCGCTCATGAGCCCCATGACATTGTGGTATATTAAAGGATATCCTAAGGAAAGATACACATGATCAATTTCTGGAAGAGTCAATTGGTCAAGATTATCAAAATCAATTAACAGCTCTTCTGCGTCTTTTGGCAGGTTGGGTATAGCTTTTCTCCCTAAGGCAATAGTTGGGCTTTTGTTAAAGCCTAGTTCTTTTAGAATATTATTTCCAAGAAATCCTGTAGAGCCTGCAAGTAAATTCATTTTTTTACTACGAAATAATTATTCCTAGAGCTGGAATAAGCAAACCGATAAAGCTAATAAAAGTAAATGACATTCCACCAATTCTTAAGTATCCATTTTTCTTCATAAATGAAAATGCTATCCCATGCATAAGCCTACCCAAAGTGAAAATGATCCCACATACATAAAGTAATGTTTTTGATGCATCGCTTAATTCAAGTGCCATCATTAAAATCAGAAACAACGGGGCGTATTCGATTAAATTACCATGCCCTCGGATGGCTCTTTCTAAATCTTGCGGATCGATTTGTCTGTCGGGCTTATGAAACGACTTTGTAACTGGGCTGCCTCTTAAGTCCAGAACCCTTACCGCCAGAATTATCATAAAAAGCGAAAGAAATACTGTGAAAGTGATTGTTACTTCCATTTTGAACTACTCAATAACAGTTACTTCGATTACTTCGGATACCAAAGGAGGATTATGAGGAATGTGGTATTTGTCTCCTAAAACTAGCTGAAGTTTGTGCTTTCCTGCTGGAAGGTCAAGAGTAGTTTCAGTTTGTCCCATACCAAAATGTAAATGTTGTTTTGAGGAAGGAATGGGCATTTTGAAATCTAGTTCATCAACATTAACCAACAAATGATGATGACCAGTATTAGGTACTGCTACACCGGCTGGAGCAACTCCTTTTCCGGAAAGGCCAAACTGAACCAAAAAAGGTGATTTCAACACATCTCCATTTTGAAGGTTAATAAAGTAAACCTTCTCTGAAAAGCCATTCAGCGTAAAGAAAGCGAAAAAGAGCGTTACTAAGTATTTCACAGTTAATAAGTTGAATAAGTTTTATGCATTTTTCCAAAAAACTAAGGTATCGAGGTTTACCTTGTTATCCTCTTCAATCAATTCTAAAACACTTTGATAGAATTTGTCTGCTTCCACATTCGATACAAGCAGTCTTAAAGACTCTATGACTCTCGTTATTCTAAGTTGGTTATGATTATACTTTTGATTCCAATAAGTATTTCTTGCTAGAAAAGAAAAAAACCACTTTGCTGATTTAAGAATATTTTTTTTTGCCTCAGGGTTGTTTTTTATTTGTTCAATTAAGTCTTCTGAGTCCAAATAAAACCCATGTGAAACTGCTCTGCTTGGTTTATTTATCGGGAAAACCACTTGAACAAAATCGTGGGTCTGCTCTATTTCCTCATCAGAAAAATCCCAGATATCTTGAAGATTTCTGCCAAGAAAATCGGACCCTTCGCCTATTAAAAACCTTTCAAAATCCAAAACAAATTAGGTTTTAAAACGTTCAGCTCTTTCTTTGGCTAACTTAAAAGCTGCTTGCGTTTCAGCTTGAACTTCTTCTCGTTGTTTTTGACTTAGTTCAGCGAACTCTTCAGCCCACCAGCGTTTCGTTACTTGAGGAAAAGTTCCCATTCTGTTGACGCTAGCATTTGCTCCTCTATCTCTGCCTGATTCATAACCCGCTGCGCCTACTGCATCGGCTTTGGTCTTACCAAAAGGAATTAAATCGCCTTCCATTTTTGGTATTAAAAAGTAAGGCATGGAAACTCGTGTCTCTCCTTCGGGAATTAAAGTGGTATTAACGCGGTGAAGCGTTGCCGAATATTTTCCCTCGCTTAAATGCATCAAAGTTCCTCCGGTATTCACAATTACCGATCCGGGAATAACTGGAACATGATAATCGCCGGGCGCAGTTCGACAAGTAACTGGTGCATCGATCCACTCGCCTTCGGCAGCTACCACCTGTAATCCTGGGCGATCATTAATCAATAAAGCTATGAATGGAGGGCCATCGATATGGGCGCCTACCTTGTTACTTTTGAATTTTTTATATTCGTCTTTAATTTTTTGTTTATCTTCATCTGCATAAGCGGAAAGACTGTAATTATGATTCAGACTTGCTGCCAAATCAGGATCGTCAAAGTTAAAGTACTCTCGAAATGCTGAAACATCTTGCCCCAAAGACTCAACGATTGCCTCGCCTAATAAATGAGTTAAACGGTGATAACGGGCATTTAAGTCATCTATCAATGGCTTGAAGCCGGGAAAAGACTCAGCATCGGGCCAAGTGTTTGGGCCGCGAAAGAGTCGACGATGTATTGGTTGAGTTTTGTCATCGAATTTACACAAAGGTTCTTGCTCAAAACCATACTGAAACGCTTCAATTACTTGTCCGAAATTGCTTACTGCTGGATTTGGCAGGCTATAGCCTCTGAAATATGGTGATTTTGCAATGTATGCTGTTTTTTTTAATTCTCTTGAAGACTCAAAAAAGCCTCTAACTTCTTGAAAAGCACGTTGTTGAAAATCATCAGGCAGTCCTGGAGCATTGGTCAGTACCATAAATCCAAATTCTGATAATGCATAAGATAGATCTTTAAAAAATCTGCTTGGATTCAACTTGCGGTCTAGCCAATCTACCTCCGGCAACATTAAGCTTTTTGAGTTGTTGGATTTATTTTTCATAAAAAGAAAAATTATTATCTAATTTAAAGGATTGCCGTTGAAATCGTATTGTTCTAACACTTGAACAACATTG
>MDTE01160519.1_pt1 | contig 12877 bp, 12 predicted proteins | sample 811231 | NCBI WGS metagenome assembly MDTE01 (sample SAMN05326651, study PRJNA326480) | marine metagenome | isolation source: seawater | place: Indian Ocean: Red Sea | collected 2010
GTTTATAGTACGTAACCTAAAATATAAATCTTCTCTAAAATTATTTCTCCTTACTTCTTCCTTCAATTCCCTATTAGTAGCTGCAATAATTCTAACATCTGACCTTAAAGTTTTAGTATCACCAACTTTAATAAACTCTCCTTGCTCTATTACCCTTAATAATTTTGCTTGAGTTTCTAATGGTAACTCACCAATTTCATCCAAAAAAATAGTGCCTTTATGTGCAGCCTCAAAATATCCTAATCGGGATTCAATAGCTCCAGTAAATGAACCTTTTTTATGTCCAAATAATTCACTTTCTATTGTACCCGCAGGGATTGCGGCGCAGTTTACTATTATTAACTTCTCAAATTTACGCCTACTATTTTTATGTATTGCTTTTGCGACTAGATCCTTTCCAGAACCTGATTCGCCTGTAATCAAAACTGAAATATCTGTAGTTGCTATTTGACCAATTAATGCCAACATTTCTTTAATTGATTCAGACTCACCAATAATACCAACCGATTTACGTATTTTTTCAATATCTACAATCATTATTATACCCCTTGATACTTCAAACCTCTCCTACCAATATCTTTTCTAAAATATTTACCTTTATAATCAATTTTTTGTGCCAATTTATATGCATTTTCTATTGCGGACATCAAATTATTTCCAAATCCAACCACATTTAAGACTCTTCCGCCAGTTGTCAAGTAATCACCATTCACTAATTTTGTTCCTGCATGAAAAACTAGTTCATCTTCCAATTTCTCTAAACCATTTATTTTAATATTTTTTGGATATTTATTTGGATATCCTTCTAATGATAGAACAATTGTGACAGCAGTTTTTGAATGATTAGAAATTTTATAATTATTTAATTGTTGATTTGAGGCAGACCAAATCAACTCGAACAAACTATTTTTCATAAGAGGAAGTACCACTTGAGTTTCTGGGTCCCCCATTCTAACATTAAATTCTATAACATAAGGTTTATTATTTACTAGCATAAGCCCAACATATAAAAATCCCAAATATGGATGACCACATTTTTGCATTGCTTTTAATGTTGGATCAATAATAGTCTCACCTACTTCTTCTAATAAATTTTTATTTGATAATGATGTTGGTGAATAAGCGCCCATTCCTCCAGTATTGGGACCAATATCATCATCTTTTAATCTTTTATGGTCTTGTGCAGAGTTTAAAATTTTATAATTTTTACCATCACATATAGCAAACACAGATAATTCCTCTCCCAATAAGCATTCTTCTAAAGATATATGCTTTGAGGCATCGCCAAAAGTTTTACTATGGAACATCGTATTTATACCCGAATTAAATTCTTGATCATCATTACATATAATTACACCCTTACCAGCGGCTAAACCATCTGCCTTTAAAACCAACGGAAAGCCTAAAACATCTTTATATTTTTGAGCCTGAATCTTATTGCTACATTTAAAGTATTTAGGATGGGGTATGTTATTAGTAGACATTAAATCTCTTGCAAACAACTTGCTACTTTCTAGCTGAGCACAATATGCATCGGGACCAAATATACGTAATTTGTGTTTTTTGAATGAATCTACAATCCCTTCAGCTAATGGCAGTTCAGGCCCTACTATTGTTAAATCAATTTTTTTATTTTTTACAAAACTAATTATTTCTTCATGTTTTCCTATATTTATTTTAACATTTTCAGCAATTCTTTCAGTTCCACCATTACCAGGGCAACAATATATTTTTTTTACTTGCTGATCCTTTGATAGGACCCATGCAAATGTATGTTCTCTACCACCTGAACCTATAACCAAAACAGAGTAACTATTTTTTTTCATAACTCATTTGACTTTCAATTTTCATAATTTTATCCCTTAATATTGCAGCATCTTCAAACTGTAGCTCTCTTGCAGATTTTTTCATTTTTACTTTTAATAGTTTAAGCTGTTCTGTTGCTTCTAACTCATCTAAACTCATATCTTTAATATCTTTGCTTATGGTATTTTTTTCATTAGTATATTCATCAGCAACAACCGTTGAATTTTTTATTTCATAATTGCTTTTATATATTGTCTTTGGTGTAATATTGTTTTTTTGATTATATAGCTTTTGTATTTTTATTCTTCTATCTGTTTCTTCCTTTAAATAGATCATGGCAGATGTAACTTTGGTTCCATATAAAATAACTTTACCATTAATATTTCTAGCAGCTCTACCTGCAAGTTGCATTAATGTAGTCTTAGATCTCAGGAAACCTTCTTTATCAGAATCTAATATTGCTACTAATGAAACTTCTGGTAAGTCTAATCCCTCTCTTAACAAATTTATTCCTACTAAAACATCAAACTGTTTCATTCTTAAGCCTCTTAAAATTCTTATTCTTTCAATAGTTTTTATTTCACTATGCATATACTCCGCTTTAATATTAATTCCTTTTAGATAATCTGTTAAGTCTTCTGACATTCTTTTCGTTAAAGTTGTTACTAAAACTCTATCACCTGATTCTATTGTTTTTCTTATTTCATTAATTAAATCATCAATCTGACCTTTACTATTTTTGATTACGATTTTAGGGTCTAAAATTCCAGTTGGCCTAATTATTTGTTCTACAATTCTTCCATTTGTTTTGTTAAGTTCATAATCTGCAGGAGTTGCGGAAACATATATAGTTTGGTCTAATTTATTTTCAAATTCTTTAAATTTTAGCGGTCTATTATCTAAAGCAGAAGGCAACCTAAAACCATGCTCTATTAATGTTTCTTTTCTAGAACGATCTCCTTTATACATACCATTAATCTGAGGTATAGATACATGAGATTCATCAACTATTAATAAAAAATCTTTTGGAAAATAATCTAATAGAGTGCTGGGAGGCTCACCCAATGCTCTTCCTTCTAAATGCCTAGAATAGTTTTCTACTCCTGAACAATAACCTATTTCAGTCATCATCTCAATGTCATATAAAGTTCTTTGCTCTAATCTCTGAGCCTCTAATAGCAAACCATTACTTCTAAATTCACGCAACTTATCTGTTAATTCGCTTCTAATATGCTGAAGAGCAACTTTTAATTTTTCTTGTGAAGTTACAAAATGTTTTGCAGGATATATCCAAAATATATCATATTCATTGATTACAACACCCGTTAGGGGTTTTATTGAATATATAGATTCAACTAAATCTCCAAATAATTCAATTCTTAGAGCATTTTCTCCATAAGCTGGAAATATCTCAATTGTATCCCCTCTTAATCTATATGTACCTGGCTCAAGTACAAGATCATTTCTGATATAATGAATAGTATTTAAACTATAAAATAATCTTTTAATATCTAGCGAAACGCCCCTTTTTACATTTACCAGCATTTGTTTATATGATTCTGGAGAACCTATTCCGAAAATACAACTTACAGAAGCTATAACGATAACATCCTTTCTACTCATTAGAGATGTTGTTGTTTGTAACCTTAAACGATCTAACTCCTCATCCATTGACATATCTTTTTCAATAAAAGTATCTGTCACAGGTAAATAAGCTTCTGGTTGATAGTAATCATAATATGATATAAAAAATTCAACAGCATTATTTGGAAACAATGATTTAAACTCTCCATATAATTGAGCAGCTAAAGTCTTATTATGAGAAAGGATTAATGTTGGTTTATTAAGATTATTAATTACATTTGCTATTGTAAATGTCTTACCTGAGCCAGTAGCACCTAAAAGGACCTGATGTTTTTCTTTTGATTTTATACCAAGCAAAAGCTCATCAATAGCTTTAGGCTGATCTCCGCTAGGCCTAAAAGGGGATTGTATTTGAAATTCTGACATATTGTCTTATATCGAAGCGATTGTATTTATAATAATATAGTGACATTATTACAATATGTCAAAGAAACTTAATAATTTAAAAATTAAATAATTATAATATCTTCGATTTGTTACCTAATTTTCTTGATCTATATTGATTTTTCTCCATTCATTTCGAGACTCAATAGATCGCGCTATTGCGATAAATGTTAATGCTAACAACATGAATATAGTGAAAATAACCATTAAATTATTGCTTCTATCTAAAAATAAAATCATTAATATTATCAGCATCCATAGGAATTTATATATTCTATTAAAAATATTCAAAATGAGATTAATCTAATATAATCATCGCAGGTAAATCTAAATCTAGCTTTATTTTACTAGCTACCTTTTCAGCTTCAGCTCTATTTCCATAGGATCCCACTCTTACACCCCATAAGAGCCTACCATCTTTATCTATTTCCTTAATACTTGAAGTATAGCCATATAATCTTAGTATTTCTTTTTGTTTATCTGCATTTTCTTTAATTGAAAAAGCGCCAGTTTGTATTGAGAATTTCTTGTTTATTATATTTTCTGGTTTTTTGATTTGCTCTAGCAAAGCTTGTATCCCTGATTTATCTTCTATAGTATCTTTTTTAATAATATCCTTTTCGATTTGCTTTGAAGATTCATCAAACTCCCTAATTAATTCATTAATTTTTCCATCTATTCCAAGGTTAGGAAACTGTCTTTGGAAAACTTGTGCATAAAAAATAGCAGTATCTTTATGTCCAGAAACAATCAATGAGTTTAAATATAATTTTAAAGCTCTTTCAATATTTTCTGACCTAGCATAATATCGAGGCATTTTTTGCAACCATTGTGATGCCTGAATATATAAACCAGCTGCATAATAATATTCAGACACCTTCATTACGGCATCATCACCATAATCACTAGTAGGATGAATATTGTAAATTTCTTTAAAAACTTTCATTGCACTATCGCCATTTGTTTCTAAAAGTGCTGTTAAAAACATTACATTTGGATTATTGGGGTAACTTTCACTTAGGAGTGGTAAACTAGTTTTTGCATCTTCAATATCACCAGACAAAACATTATCTATTAACTCATTAATATTTTCTTGAGGCATCAAATATGATACAAATAAAATTAAAAAATTTATTAAATAGTTCATAATTCTAATTTTTCTATTTCCTTACTATGTTCATATAGCCAATGTACATCTTTATCTGTAGCCGTATTTTTATAGACCTGGAATCTTTCATCAGTAACTAATGAATGTATCACATCATCTAAAGCTCTAATAAAACCAACAGCAGCTTTTTCTCTTCGTGCAACTAGCTTCATCCTTATAAGCTTAACAATAATTGAGGATGAATCATTATCTAATGCAGCATCTAAAAGATCTATAGCTTTATCTATTTCCCCTTTATGTGCATGTATATCTGAAAGAGATGCAATAACTTCAATATTATCCGGATCTTCACTTAATATTTGTTCTAATACTTCTTCAATTTCTGGATACCTATCAAGCGCAAAGAGCGCATCTTTCAATAAATGAATAACCATCCAAGCTTGCTTAGGCTTTAATTCTAAATATCTTATCCACATTGGTATTGCTTGGCTAAGAAATTTTTTTGCATTATCTAAATAATTTTTATTTTCTAAACTATCCTCGTTTTTATCATTGCTTTTAATTAATTGATAATTTTGCTCACTTTCAGCACTATATGAGTTACCTATAAAATAATAAGCTAACGCTAAATGAGGATCTATATTTAAGGCCTCTTCAAATTTTTTACGCCCCTTTTTGAAATCTTTATTATTTATATGCACTCTACCTTCTTGTATTTTATATAAAGCCCGTTTATGTTCATCTTTATTACCAGACTGTTTTTGATATAACTCTAAATATTCACCAGCCTTTGACCAATTTAATTTACTTTTATAAAATTTAACTAAATGAATGATTGCCCATTCATTTGTTTTATCTACCTTCAATAATTTTTCTAGCTCAGAAACAGCTTGTTCTAAATTATTATTTTCATAATAGTCTAATGCTAGATTCTTCCTTAACTCTATTTCCTCATAAAAGGTTAACTTCTGACGCAATGCTAAACTCTTATGCAATTTTAATGCTTGAGCAGGATTTCCTCCTTCTCGAATCACTTGCCCCATCTTTAAATATGCTTTAATATTTTCTGTATCATTCTGGATAATATTCTTAAAGTTCTGATATGCAGATTTTCTGTGTCCAGCAATCAATAAGTCTAATCCTTCACTATACAAATCCTTAACTTTAGTTTTTTTATTAGGTTTATAATAAAAATACCAAAATAAAATTGGCAAAGAGAATAAAATAGTGACAATTAATATATAAAAGTATTGATTCATAAATCACTATTTTCAATACTATCTTCTAAAATTATATCATCATCAATATTTTGGTTCCTCAAATTATTTAACTCAGCTTGTATTCTTTTTAATTTTGATTTAAGTGATAAAGCCTCTGCTTTGTAGGAAATTATTTGGAATAACGCAATAATGAATCCAATTAGAACACCAACTGTTAAGGTTAGCACTAAGACTAACCAAACATTAAAGCCTTCTTTGAAATTCTCCAGATCAATTAAATAAGGAATCTTTATTGTTAATGGTTGATTTTCTGTTTGGTTTAACTCATTTAGTTGTACTAAAAATATTAAACTACCCATAAGGATTAGTATAAAAAATAGATACTTAAATAATTTCATGCAACAACCTCTTTGTTTTGAATATGACGACCAAATAATGTAACACCCTTAGCATCATGAATAAATATTTTTACAATATCTCCGATTGATTCACTACCCTTATCAAATACAACCCAAGTATTACCCTCAGTTCTACCAGACCACTGATTAGATGATTTTTTACTTTCCTTTTCAATTAAAACATCAAAATATTTTCCAATTTTATGAGTATTAGATCTGAGTGAATTTTCTTTTTGTAGACTTATTAGCTTCTCTAATCTATTTTGTTTTAATTCTTCAGATATTTGATCAGTATACTCAACAGCCTTAGTCCCAGGTCTTGGCGAATATTTAAACATAAATGCATTATCAAATTGCACCTCTTTAACAATTTTTAAGGTTTGGAGAAAATCATCATTAGATTCGCCTGGGAACCCTACTATTATATCTGTTGATATAGAGCAACTGGGAATATATCGTCTTATTTTATGAACAAGAGCCAAAAAGTCAGAACTATTATATGTACGATTCATTCTTTTAAGTATTCTATCTGACCCTGACTGCAGAGGTAAATGAATAGAATTGCATATATTATCAAATTTCACCATTACTTTTAATAATTCATCATCCATATCTTTCGGGTGGGGTGAAGTATATCTAATTCTTTTTAAACCTTTAATATTTGCAACTTGAGCCAACAAATCAGAAAAAGTACCTTTAGAAGTTCTATAAGAATTAACGTTTTGTCCAAGTAATGTTATCTCTACGAATCCACATTTAACAGCATTTTTTGCCTCATTAATAATACTATCCATAGATTTACTTCTTTCTCTACCTCTAGTAAAAGGAACAATACAAAATGTGCAGAATTTATCACATCCTCTTGATATTGATATCCAAGCATTAACACCTGAATTCCTTGATGGAAATATATCCTCATAAACTTCATACTTAGATAGTTTTGTATCAACATTATGGCTACTGGATGATTCCCTAGCTCTAATAATATCGGGGATTCTTCTATATGAGTCTGGGCCTAAGATTATATCTACATAAGGATTCGACTCTAATAAATCATTTTTTAAATTTTGAGCCATACAACCAATTAATCCCAATAACATTTTAGGATTCTTCTTCTTTAAAGACTTAAGATAATTTAATCTATTAAAAACTGTTTCTTCTGCTTTTTCTCTAATAGAACATGTGTTTAAAAAAACAACATCTGCTGCTTCAATATCTTTAGTAGGAACACCTCCTTCTTTAATCAAGAGTCCTGATATTAATTCAGAATCATAGACATTCATTTGGCAACCATAAGTCTCGATATGGTATTTTAAATTATTTATCATTTTAGTTTATTTTTCAAATAGGAAATAAAGCTAAATTCCAGTTTAAATTAATTTATTGGAGAATCAAAATAAAAATTTGAAGGATCTATATTCTTATTATTTTTCAGAACTTCATAGTGCAAGTGAGGAGCTGTTGATCTTCCTGTATTACCTACCTCACCTATTTTTTGTCCTCTATAGACCTTTTCACCTTTTTTTACATGTCGCCTTGAGAGATGTCCATAAGATGTTTTATAACCATTTGCGTGCTGTATTACGATATGATTGCCAAATGAACCAAAATATTTAGAAGAAACAACTCTTCCATTTGCTGTTGAATGAACAGATGTTCCTATCTTTGCAGAAAAATCATTACCTTCGTGGAATTTATGTTTTTTTGAAAAAGGATCCTTTCTATAGCCATATTTTGAAGAAAACCTTTCGTGCCCTTTATCTATAGGATAAATTGCTGGATATGATAGTATTTTATCTAAATTTAAATCTGCTGTTTCATATATTTCTTCATAACTGATTTGTTCCAAATTCACTAAACGATTTAAATAATCTAGTTCCTCTTCCAATTCGTTGATGTTTATTTTATCAGATGGTAAAAGATAATTAAGGTCTAATTCAGGATTGTTTTTCTGGCTGCCTCCAACGCCCATTTTCCATATATCTTGATGTATTTGAGGCAATTTAACTAATTCACGCAATTTATCATCGTGTTTTTTTATAACTTCTAATTGATTTAATAAATGATTGATCCTCTTTTGACTATCTTCAACTTTCTGTACAAGTATTTTATTGTTTTCTCTATGAATATTAATCTCTCTAGATCCCGCCCAATTAACAAAACTGTCTGAAAATATAATAAAAAATGATGAGGTTATTAGTACAATTAATGAAATAAAAAATATTATCTGAGTTGGGGATATATTAACCTGTTTTAGGCTAAACTTTCCTTCTTTTATAAATATAATTTTATATCCGTTTTTGAACAAATTATTACCAAATAGAATATATAAATTTAGTCAATTTATTTTTTAATTAAAAATGAAATGTAAACTCAAGACTTTATATTTCATTTTTCAAGCTATATCTTTCTTTGATAAAAAGATTTAGCTTGTAAATTTCATCCATTTTTGATATGAAATGATCATCATATGTAAAGTCACTCATTTTTTTTTCTAAATTTTGAGTTGCAATATGTTTGCCTAAATCTAAATATTTATCTTTTAATTCCCATTTTAATTTCTCAATCTCAATCTGGATCTTACCTTTTTGAGTTAGGCTTTCACCTTTATTTAAAAATATATTAAAATAATTTTTTCCATCTTTTAAAACCATTGATTTAATGTTTGTGTATTTTTTGAATACTCCTTCAAAGATACTATCCATATATTTATCCTTATTATTAATCTAATTATATATTAACCGGATTTAAATCCAATACCTCATCTATATTTTTTAATTTTTTTATTAATTTAGTATCAACTTTTTCATCAATTTTTATAATTGAAAAAGCTTTTTTGTCTTTAGATTTTCTACTCAGAATATATTCAGCTATATTTACTCCTTTATCTCCAAGGACTTTACCAATTTTACCCACAACCCCTGGGATATCCTTATTTTTTACAAATAACATGTTACCTTTAGGAGAAACATCAATATCATATCCATTATAATTTACCAACCTCATATGTTCAGTACTAAAAAGACTTCCAGATATCTCATGTCTACCATTGTCAGTAACTACAGTAGCTCTAATCAGATTCGTAAATGAATTAGATTCTGAATTGTACATATGCTTCAAAGTAATCCCTCTATCTTCTGCTATTATACTTGCATTAACATAATTGATTCTTATATCTGTAATATTTTTTAATAAACTCATTATAAATCGTAGCATAATTGTATTTGAATTATTTACTAAACCAAAACATTCAATGCATACAGATTCAACAGGCGTTATAATAATTTGCTCTAGAATATCTCCAATGATTTGAGCTAATTTTAAATAAGGAGCTATTTTATTTAATTCTGATATATCTGATATGGGCATATTAATTGGATTTATTAATATATCTTTTTGAAGAAAATCTACAATTTGATTGCAAAGCCCAATTGAAACCCCTTCCTTAGCTTCAACAGTTGATGCACCTAAGTGTGGAGTTAATAAAACATTATTTGCATTTATTAGAGGATGATTTTTTCCTATAGGTTCATTTTCAAATACATCTACTGCAGCACCAGATATAATGCCATTATTTAGCGCATCTGCTAAATCATTTTCATTGATTACGCCACCTCTTGCAACATTAATGATACGACTTGATGGTTTCATTTTGGCAAATATTTTACTATTAAATAAATTTTTAGTTGAGTTTGTTAATGGAATATGTAGAGTTATAATATCTGATTTTTTAATTAGTGTATCTAAATCAACAATGCTAATTGACAATGAGTTCACAATTTCTGTATTAACATATGGATCATAGCCAATTATTTTCATATTAAATGATTGAGCTCTTTTAATTACTTCCCTACCAATTCTCCCTAAGCCTACTACTCCAAGCACCTTATTATTTATTTCACTACCAATAAAACTACTTCTATTCCAATTTCCTAATATTAAATCCATATGTGCAAAGTGTACATTCCTAGATATTGCCATAATCATAGCTATTGTTAATTCAGCAGCAGAAATTGTATTTCCATCTGGTAGATTCATTACTATTATACCCAAATTGGTTGCTTCAACAATATCTATATTATCTACGCCAACCCCAGCTCTGCCTATAACTTTCAAATCATTGGTTTTTTTTAATAATTTTTTAGTAACATTTGTACCACTTCTAATAATCCAAGCATCAATATCTCCAATAATTGATTCTAATTCTTGTTCAATTGAATTTGGTTTGTATATAACCTTAAAACCTGCATTTTTTAAGATTTTAAGTCCCTTTTCAGATAAAGGATCAGAAACTAGGATCTTATGCATTGATTACCTCGTCAAAGTTAGACAAGTATTCTTTAATATCATTTAGTGTGATATTGCCCATGTGAGAAATCCTAAAAGCCTCCCCCCTTAATTTGCCATATCCTCGATCCATGCGATAACCAAGCTCTAAGAGTTCTCTGTTTATTCTTTCTATGTCCCATTTTTGAACATTCTTGATACAAGTGATTGTTTCTGATAAACAGTGAGGTCTAGGAAATAATTCTTGACTATGTGAATAAGCCCAATTTCTTACATAATTAGCCATTTCAATATGATTATTCCATCTTGCTTCCAAGCCTTCGCTATGAATTAAATCAAGGATATACTTCAAACCATACATATGAGGAATAGAGGGAGTAAATGGTGTCTGCATTTTACTATAATATTTTTCATATATTTCTACATTTAAAAAATAACCCTTATTTTTTATTATTTTAGATTTCTCGATCATTTTTTTAGAAATTGAACAAACCGAAAATCCCGCTGGTAAGCCCCAGGCTTTCTGGGTTGATGAAAAAACAAAATCAATACCTAATCTATCAACTTCAATTTTTACACCTGCCATGGAACTGACAGCATCAACTAACCAAATAATATCAGGATATTTTCTACTTAATAAATCAGATATTGGATTTAGATTGGTTAAAGCTCCTGTTGATGTTTCATTATGCACCATTGCAATTACATCTATATTCCCTTTAGAAAGAATATTATCCACTTCATCAATATCCAAACTATCTCCCCAATCATATTCTAATATTTCATATTCAACTCCTAATAGCTTTGAAGATAAAGCCCATTTTGAGCTAAAGGCTCCATTAACTATGTGTAAAATTTTCTTATTAGTTGAATTCTTAGCACCTAATTCCCAAAGCCCTGTTGCAGGATGAGAAGTTAAATATATATGATTTTTAGTATATAATAGTTTTTGAATTCCAGAAACGATGCTTGAAATTAAATTTGACATTTCTTCTGTTCTGTGACCAATCTGAGGGTTAGACATTTTGGATAGCACCTCATCAGGAACAAAGGTTGGGCCTGGAATAAATAGCTTAGGGAATTGTTTCATTTTAATCCTTGAAAATTGAAAATTATTATTATTTCTTTATTGATAAATTAGGTATTTTCATAATTCACACAAAAGCATATACAATTTTTTTTATTTAGATGCTTGAAATGATTATATTATTATAAATTTACTTATGAAGTTAAAAGTAAATGAAATATTTTATAGCATTCAAGGTGAGTCTACATATTCAGGGAAACCTTGTATATTTATTCGTTTAACTGGTTGCAATCTTCGTTGTACCTACTGCGATACTGAATATGCCTTTTATGATGGACAAAAAATGACCATAGATTCGATTTTAAAAAAAATAAAAAAATGGAATTGTAGTTTAGTTGAAGTTACCGGAGGTGAACCTTTGGCTCAAAAAGGCACTATTGAATTATTAAAAATATTATTGAATAATAATTACAAAGTACTGCTAGAAACAAGTGGTTCAATTCCATTAAACGATGTCCCATATAATATTATAAAAATAGTTGATTTCAAATGTCCTTCAAGTGGTATGAAAGATCACAATTTGTGGTCAATAATTGATGACTTAAACAATAATGATGAAATCAAATTTGTAATTGGTAGTCATCAAGATTTTAAATGGGCTCAAAATAAAATCAATAAATTAAATCTAACCACTAAGACTTCTGTGATTTTATCACCAGTTTTTAATAAAATTAAACTCCAGACACTAGCAAACTGGATATTAGAAACAAATTTAGATGTTAGATTACAAACTCAATTACATAAACATATATGGGATCCCAACACTAGAGGAGTTTAAAAATAATACTATGTATAATAAAGAAAAAGCTATTATTCTATTATCAGGTGGTTTAGATAGTTGTGTAACAGCATCTATAGCAGATAAGAATAATTTGGAATTAGCATTCTTACATATGAATTATGGTCAACTTACTGAAGATCGTGAACTGTTAGCATTTAATAA
>MDTE01029864.1_pt1 | contig 12876 bp, 12 predicted proteins | sample 811231 | NCBI WGS metagenome assembly MDTE01 (sample SAMN05326651, study PRJNA326480) | marine metagenome | isolation source: seawater | place: Indian Ocean: Red Sea | collected 2010
CGGGCCGGTCAACACAAAGGCAGCCGCCCCGCCCCTGCGCAGAGGGCGTTCATCTACCTGATAGGCAAACCGGGCGGCGTCCGAGGCCGTGGATGATCCACCGTGCTCCGCCAGCGGTGTCAGCGGGACCTGCCAGCGCAGGCGCGCTGGCGCATGTCGCCGGACCACGATGGGGTTCGACTCACCACGCGTGCCACCGCCACCGGACCTCAACTCCAGTCGGTAAACCCCTGGTTCGGCGAAGACGAGGTCGATCTCCGCGGCACCGGTCAGGCGTTCCCTGAACGCGCCGTTCACCAGGACATCGAGTGCTGGCCACTGGTCCCGGGGCAACGCCCTTCCCGCGCCGTCGAGCACCTCGATTCGTGCCACCGCCGGCGAGCCTGCGGCAAGCAGCGTGGGCGCATCAATCGTCACGCTGCGCTCTGGTGGCACCCTCAACGCAACGGTGTTGGACGTGATTGGCACGGCGGGCTGACCGGACACCGGACGCAGCCAGACGACTGCCGCGGCCCTCGCGGCGCGGGGCGCTGTGGCGAGCGCGGTGAGTTGGATCGGCGTGCCGAGAGCGACCGGAGCTCCGGTCAGCGTGAATTCCCAACCAAGATGCGTGCTGGCGGCCTGGAGTCGGGGTGTCGGGGCAGGCGTGAAGCCGCCGAGGCCAACTTCGCCGCGGACGTCGTCGACCCGGGCGTCCACGCGTGGAGCATCAGGACCAATTGCGTCGGCATCGGGCACGGCCCCCGACACCTCCGGGTTCACGCCGCGTGCATCGCCCGGTTCAGGGGGCATGATGACCCTGCCTCGCACGCGGACCGCCCGGCCCAGCCATGAATCGGCCGGCAGGATCAGCCGGGCGCCCTCATCCAGCGTCGAGTTGACCTGCAGATCCAGGGTCGCCCGCGCCTGCCTGCCCGGCCCGGCCGGTTGCATCAGTGACAGTTCGACAGTCCCCGGCGGCTTCGTCGTCGGGGCCGGCAACTGCTGCCAGCGTCGACGCAGTTGGTCGAGGCGCCCGATTCGATCGGCGGGCGCGTCGAACCGGCCAGGGCCCCATATCTCGTGGAGCAACTGCCGCACCAGGAGGCGCTCGGCCGGGTTGACCGGCTGATCGATCAAAGCGGGTTCACCCTCACCGGGCGACGTTCGATCAGTGACACGAGCGAGCAACGCGTCGATCCGGGTTTCGATCGTCAGGGTCGGATCGATCGCCTCCGGTACGCTCTCTTCGGTTGCCGCGAGGGCAACGGGTACCCAGACAAACAGGAGCAGCGTCGCGCGCAACTTGATCGGAACAGGCACGGGTGTTTAGAGTCGTGCCCGAAGGAAGGTCAGCAACCCGATGCTGGCGGGCGTGTTGCCCTGCCCCAGCTTGCTGCCCAGCGAATCACGGGTCTCGCCACGGGCGGGGAGCAGGACTGTATCAACATTCGCGTCCGTCAGGCGCTTTGCGAATCCACGCGTCTGCAGTGCGGCGAGCTCTTCGTCCACGTGCAGAAGCGCAAGCGCCGGCATGCCTTTGCCCGGCGCGACGTGAGTCATCGGCGATTGAGCTGCCCAGCGCTTCTCCTCGCTGCCGAAAATGAGCTCGAGACGCCGGCGCTGGAGGAACGATCCCAACTCACGCATCTGCCTGCCGATGTCAAAGGCATCGCCTGCAACCGCAACCACACCGCCGACGTCCCGCAGTTCCAGTCCGGCCGCCTTGAGGTGGCTGCTGTCCGTCGCCACAAGCGAAACGAGATGTGCACCGCTGCCGTGCCCCATCAGCGCGACACGGTGCGCGTCGATGTTGTGCGCTTCGGTCTGTCGCCGGAGCCAGGCCGGGGCGGCTGCGACATCGGCAGCCCGATCCGCGACCTGGTAGTCCCAGCGCAGACGGTAATTCATGCTCACGAACGCGATGTCGTTGTCGAGAAAGAAACCGGGTTTGGCGCCGACGTCGGTCTTGTCGCCAAACGCCCAGCCGCCGCCGTGTACGAAAAGCACAACCGGCAGCGGCGGGCCGTCCGCGCCGCTGTAGATGTCGAGGCTGCGCTGATAGTCACCCTCAGGACCGTATAACGCGGTCTGCGCGGACGGCTCGGCGAATGCCGTCAGGCTCGCAAGCAGCGCAAGGCTGAATAGCGCAGCACATGTGTGTTTCGTACTCCTGATGGGCCGGGCTCCGCGCTCGAAACGACTGCATTAAAGCGAGTCACGCCCGGTGGTGCAACCATACGGTGCAAGTCCTGACCCCTGTAGGTGGACCTGCGAAACTCTGGCTCAGAAGGTCAGGATCTCTGGTTCGAGGGTTGTAAGATCGACGACGCCCACAGCGTTGTAGCCCGCCATCATTCCCGCGCATTCACCGGGATTGAAGCGCAGTCGTCCGGCCTCGGCCTCGATGGTGCGACGATGGGTGTGGCCATGCAGAACAAGGTCGAACGCTCGCAGGTCCAGGGGTTCAAGTTCGAGTGGGTCGTGGACCACGACGATCTGGCGACCGGCCCACGTCAGCCGAAGCGGCGGCATGACAAACTCATAGCCGTGCCGGCGGGCGGCCGGCGCCAGACGGTCGAGTTCACCGATGTCGTTGTTCCCGAAGACCCCGGTCATGGGTGCGACGAGATCACTGAAGGCTGCGAGGGTCTTGGGTTGGGTGATGTCGCCGGTGTGCACGACATGCTCCACGTTTGCGGCGTTGAACTGCTCAACGATCTGCCCGACATTCCGGAGGTTGTTGTGAGTGTCGCTGACAACCCCGATTCTCAAATCAAAACCCCTCGAATGTCAGCCCTTGGCAGGACCAGATTGAATGCCGTTTGTGACGATGGGCGACTCAACCAAAACCGGGGCCAGAGGGCCCCGGTTCGGTGCTCACCGCGCATTGCGCGGCGATCGTGCCCCTTCGATCAGGCCACGCTTTCGAGGATGTGAATCCCGCAGGCGCTACCCAGACCGATCACGTGCGTCATGCCGAGGCGAGCGCCTTCGACCTGGCGCTTGTCCGCCTCACCGCGCAGGTGCGTCGACACTTCGTAGATGTTGGCAATGCCGGTCGCTCCGAGGGGGTGCCCCTTCGACAGCAGGCCTCCGGATACGTTGACGGGAATGCGTCCACCAAGGGCCACTTCGCCGTCGTCGATCATCCGGCCGGCTTCGCCGTCACCGCACAGTCCGAGGTTCTCGTAGTGCAGGATCTCCGCGGTCGCGAAGCAATCGTGCAGTTCCACGAGGTCGATGTCTTCCGGTCCGACCCCGGCCTGCTCGTAAGCCTGGGCGGCCGCGCGCCTGGTGCAGGCATTGACGTCCGGCATGACGAGGTCGCGATCCGAATACGGATCGCTGGTCAGCACCGAGGCGCGCACCTTGACGGCACGGGAGAGTCCAAGCTCCTTGGCCTTGGCCTCGGACACGAGGACTGCAGCCGCGGCGCCGTCCACGTTCACCGAACACATGAGCTTCGTGTTCGGGTACGAGATCATCTCCGCATTCATCACCGTATCAAGCGGAGTCTCGATCTGATACATCGCCTTCGGGTTGAGGGTCGAGTGGTGATGGTTCTTGACCGACACCTTCGCAAACTGCTCGAACGTTGTGCCGTACTTCCGGGAATGTTCCATTCCCGCTTCGGCGAACACGGCGGGCATCGTGCCCGAACCGAGCAGTCCCTCTTTCGGGATACCGGCGCCACCGCCAGCACCGCCCAGGAGGCCTTTACCCATCTGCTCGACGCCAACCGCGATTGCGACGTCGTGCACGCCCGCCTTGATGGACATCCACGCTTCCCGGAACGCGGTTGCGCCCGTGGCACACGCGTTGGCGCAGTTGACCACGCCGATCCCGGTCTGACCGATTTCCTGGAGGATGCGTTGTCCTACCATGCCGCTCGCCTGGCCCAGGTTCCCGCAGTACAGAGCCTGCATGTCCTTCATCGCAAGGCCCGCGTCGTCCAGCGCCATCAACGCTGCGGTTGCGCCCAATTGCGGCACGGTCTTCTCGGGGAAACGCCCGAATTTGATCATGTCCACGCCGACGATATACACGTCGTTCATAGTCTGCTCCTTTGGCTCCAGGCTCTGCCGGCCTCTGAGTCGCGGTTGTTACGCCGCGGGCTGAAAGAAATAGCTGATGTAGCTGTTACCGTCGCGGTCTTTGCGCCCCAGCGCATCTTTGTAAACGACCTCGACAGGCATATCAAACTGAATCTTCTCGGGGTCCGGATCGATGTTGATCAGATTCCCCTTGACTGTCCCGCCCCCGTCCAGATCGACGATTGCAGACACGTAAGGTACCTCGATGCCGGGAAAACTGCGGTGCACGATGCTGTATGCATAGAGCTTTCCGGTGTTGGAGAGTTTGGTCGCTGCCATCATCCCGCGGCTGCCGCAGCTCGAGCAGTTGTCCCGCTCACCCAGGAAGATCGCACCGCACTCGGTGCACTTGTGCCCCTCCATGTAGGGATCATCGCCCTCGGGGAGTTTCAACCAATCCACTACGGGTAACGGCGCGGATGACTCTGACATGGGCGTAATCCTGATCGACAAACGCGGCAAGCGTAAACCTCCGGTACAGCCGCGGCAACCTGACCCTGCATGCAGGGCTCACGGGTACCGCCAGCGTTTGCCCGTACCCGGGACCTGTGCGACGCTGCCGCATCGCCTGCAACCGAGGACGGACTTGGCCAGTTTTCTCGCCTTCTGCGGCAGCGTTCGCGCGGCCTCCTTCAATCAGCGCGTCCTCGACGTCTTCTGTGATGCGGTCGAGGCTGCCGGTGGTGACGTGACCCGCATCTCACTGCGGGACGTTGCCGCCCCCTTGTACGACGGTGACCTCGAGGATGAATCCGGGCTGCCGGCCGGTATTGAGCGACTTCGCCGGGCGATCGCCGCACACGATGGACTGATCATCGGCTGCCCTGAGTACAACGGCTACATGACCCCCGTTCTGCTCAATGCACTCAACTGGGCAACACGGTCGGCCGAGGCAACGCCCGATCTCGGCCCCTTCCGCAACAAGCTGACGGTAATCACCAGCACCAGTCCGGGGGCCCTTGGCGGGATGCGTGCGTCGCGCGAACTGCGGACTTTCCTGTCCGGTATCGGTGCGCTTGTCCTGCCGCAGGCGTTTTCGGTCAGGAGTGCCTTCAGCGCGTTCGACGACGCCGGCGCGCTCACTGACGAGCGGGCGACCGTGCAGGCCGCGAGCATCGCAGGCGAATTGATCGACATGGCCGAACGCCTTGGCTGAGACGCACCAACGCCATGCCTGGAACTGCGTTGGCGAAACGCTTCCGCTGGTCTTCGTGATCGACGCCCATGACGGCGTCACGGATGCCATCGCTGAATGCAGCTGCGGTCAACACGCGCTGCTCAACCTCCTCGACTGGGCGGGCAAACACCTCCAGGAGCGGGTTTACACCGTATCGGAACTTGCAACCGAGCCCGCCCGCGTCTTCCTGCGCAACATACGCAGCGACTCCTGCGACCTGACGCGCAAGGCTGCAGAGGTCGAGGCGCTCGGCGTTGCAGCCTCTGCCGTCAGCGCGGTTCTTGGTCTGTCCCTGCCGGACCTGCGCGTTGTAGCCACGGAGAAGGCACACACACGTCGGCCGATCTGGCGCGTTGACCTGACGGAGCCCGGCGCCACCGGCTGGCACCGCCGCCTGCAAATGCCGTGCGCGTCACCGTGAAACATCCGTCACGCGGCGCCGGTCTATGCAGACCATGCAGAAAGACGCTCGATTCGAACAACTGGTCAACGCCTACAGCAGTTGGCTGTACCGCTACGCCTACTGGTTCACGAGTGATCGAAGTGCCGCGGAAGACCTCGTGCAGGAGACCTTCCTGCGGGCATGGCGATTCCTCGATGCGCTGCAGGACGAGGGCTCCGCCAGGAGTAGGCTGACGACGATCCTGCGGCGCGAGAACGTCCGCAGGTACGAGCGCAGGCGACTCTCGATGGCGGAAGCCGAGCTTGATGCGATTCCCTCTGAGGCCGTCGACTTCGACCCCCGCCCAGAGACGCTCGCCCTGCGGCATGCCATGCGCCAGTTGCCGCCCAAGTACCGTGAGCCTCTCGTGCTGCGGGTGCTGCAGAGGTTCAGCCTGGACGACATTGCGGCGGTCTTCGGGCTGCCGCGCAACACCGTCGCGACACGGCTGCACAGGGCACGCCAGAAGCTCCGCGCCACGTTGACCGCGGACCAGAAGGATGTCTCGTGAACTGCCTGGATTTCCGCCGTGAGGCGTTGGCCGATCCTCGCCTCGCGCGAACCGAACCGGCACTTGCCGAACACGCCGCCGCGTGTGACGCCTGCCGTCGATTCGCGGGTGAGCTTGCGGCCCTCGATGCCGAAATCGAACGCGCGCTTGACGTCCCGGTGCCGGAAGGACTGGCGGCTCGCACCATGCTCCGTACGAGCGGACGCGGCAGACAGCGCTGGGTACCTGTATCCGCAGCAGCGGCCGCGGCGCTGGCGGCGGTCACGGTTCTGACGATCGCCGTATTCGTACGCGAGCCCGCCTTTGCCGAAACGCTGGTCGACCATATCGAAAACGAAGTACACCAGGTGCACGGCAAGTCCGGTACCATCGACGACAGCCAGCTGGCGTACACGGTGGCCCAGTCCGGCGCCCGTCTGTTGCACGCCGACGCGGCACTGCCGCGGGTGGTCTACGCCTCGAACTGCGTGATCGACGGCCAGCTGGCCGCCCATTTCGGGATCGAGACCGCGGAAGGCCAGTACACGGTGATGCTCCTGCCCGACGCGACAGGCCCTGCCTCCCGCTTCGCGAGCGGACGCTGGCACGGTGTGCTGACGCAGCACGGCCATGGACAGGTCGCCGTCATCACCGATGCCCGGGCGCACGCGGGGACGATGCACGCAATTGCTGCGGACTTCCGGGCAAGAATAGTATTCTGAGGCGTATGACTCTCAGGGGATACCCCCAATGAGTGAAGCTCTGTCCATTCCGGTGGATGTCGGCGACGTCGAGTTGGTATCCGCCGTCTTCGATGCACCTGCCGAGTCCCGCGCGCTGATCGTGCTCGGTCACGGCGCCGGCGCTGGTATGAACCATGGCCACATGGCCTCGATCACGGCCGCACTCAACGAGCGCGGCGTCGCGGTGCTGCGCTTCCATTTCCCCTACATGGAACTCGGCAAGAACCGAACGGATCGTGTCGAGGTATGCAGCGCGGTCTATGCCGCCGTTGCGGAAGCCGGCCGGACCCGCGCCAGGGGCAAGCCGCTGCTGCTTGGGGGCCACTCGTTCGGAGGAAGGATGGCCTCTCACGCGGTGCTCGAACCGTCGCTCTCCGACGTTGCCGGTCTCGTGTTCTTCTCGTTCCCGCTGCATATGCCCGGCAAACCGTCGATCAAGCGTGCTGCGCACCTGCCCGACGTCACGCAGCCCATGCTGTTTCTCTCCGGAACGCGTGACAAGATGGCCGAGGAAGACCAACTGGCCGCGGCCTTCGAAAGCGTCGGCGATGCGACGGTGCACAGGCTCTTTACCGGCGACCACAGCTTCAAAATCCTGAAGCGCACGCGCAAGGACGCCGAGGACATTTACGTCGAGGCGGCACGCGTCGCCGCGGAGTGGCTGGACGCGAAGGGCATCTGACGGACCGGGGCGCCGGCGGTATGATGGCCACCGAACTGACCAGCGGTGAGCACACTCATGTACGACCTCGTCGTAAAGAACGGAACGATTGTTGACGGATCCGGCATGCCCGGATTCCAGGCCGACGTCGGCATCATTGACGGACGTATCGCAAACATCGGAAGGATTCGCGAAGCGGCGGCTTCGACCATCGACGCCGAGGGCCACATCGTTGCGCCGGGCTTCATCGACGGCCATACGCACATGGACGCACAGGTTGCCTGGGACCCTCTGGGCAGTTGTTCCTGCTGGCACGGGGTGACAAGCGTCGTGATGGGCAATTGCGGCTTCTCCCTCGCACCGTGCGCGGAGCCGGACAAAGGCATGGTCATGCGCAACCTCGAGCGCGCCGAGGACATCTCCCCGGTCGCGATGGAAGCCGGGATCAACTGGACCTGGGAGACCTACGCCGATTACCTGGACACCGTCGAAGGACTGCCCAAGGGCATCAACTACGCCGGCTACGTCGGGCACTCCGCGTTGCGCACGTACGTCATGGGCGAGCGGGCCTTCGAGGAGGAAGCGACGCCAGACGATCTCGAGGCGATGGGCCGCGAGGTTGCGAACGCCATTCGTGCCGGGGCGATCGGCTTTTCGACATCCCGCACGCCGAACCACGAAACGGCTGACCGCCGGCCGGTCGCAAGCCGCCTGGCAAGCTGGGACGAGGTCCGGCATCTGGTCGGGGTGATGGGAGACCTGAACGCCGGGGTCTTCGAGATCGCCGGTGAACAGGTCGGACGCGACCCGGACCGGATCCGCGACTACTTCGACAGACTCAAGGCGCTGGCAGTCGATACAGGCCGGCCCGTGACCTGGGGCATGTTCGGCACCCGCCGCGCGCCGGACTACTGGCGCCAGTACTTCGACCTCCTCGACGAGGTCGCCGAGGCAGGCGGCCGGATGTTCGCCCAGGTGCACTCCCGTGCACTGAACGTGCTGTTGTCCTTCCGCTCGACCATGCCATTCGACACCTGGGAGCTGTGGAGCGAGATCAGGGAGAAGCCGCTCGACGCCCAGCGCGCCGCGTACAGCGACCCGTCGACCCGCGCCCGGCTCGTTGAGATCGCGAGCCGCCCGTACGACGGACCGCGCCGGATCGGCACCGAGGCGCGCGCACCCGACTACGATTGGCTCTTCCCGCTGGAGACCATTGCCGGCCCGCATCGCTCGGTCGCCAGCATTGCCGCGGAGCGCGGCATCCATCCCGTCGAAGTCCTGCTCGACATGGCGATGGAGACGGACTTCAACATGTTCTTCATGCAGCCCATTGCCAACGAAGACGACGATCACGTCCTCGAAATGATGAAACATCCGCGCTCGGTCGTGACGTTTTCGGATTCTGGCGCGCACGTGTCCCAAATCATGGACTCGTCGCTCCAGACCCACCTGTTCGCGCATTGGGTACGCGACCGGCAGGCGCTCACAGTCGAAGAAGCCGTGCGTCAGGTCACGCTCATTCCCGCGACCTACTGGGGACTCAGCGGACGGGGCCAGATCAGGGAGGGCTTCGCCGCCGATCTCACGATCTTCGACCCGGCGACCATCGAGCCGCTGATGCCGGAGATCGTGCACGACCTCCCGGCGGGCGCGCGCCGGCTGATGCAGAAGTCACGCGGAATTCTCGCAACTGTCGTCAACGGTGGCGTGCTGATGCGCGGCAACGAGCACACCGGCGCACTACCGGGGCAGCTTCTGCGCGGCCCGCTCGCCGCCTCGCGCTGAGGGTCTTTCCGCCTCTGACCGTGCGGTTCAGTTGTTGGCGCCGGTCGGAACGTCCGTGAACGGGACGCCCTTGTCCGGGCGGATGTCCTGCGGGAGTCCCAGCACGCGTTCAGCGATGATGTTCAGCATGATCTCGTCCGTGCCGCCCGCAATGCGGAGGCCCGGGATGGACATGTAAGCATCGAGGAACGCGTTCGCGTCCGAGTTCGCAACGCCCGCCATGTCGAGCAGGTCGATGCAGAACGACGCAATGTCCTGCGATTGTTTGGCGCCGACAAGTTTGCCGATGGAGTTCTCCGGGCCTGGCGTTTCACCACGGGACAGCGCGGACTGTGTGCGCGCGTTCGTGTACTCGAGGCCGGCTTCCCGGCAGTACCAGGTCGCCAGTTGTGCGCGAACCGCCCGGTCGTCAATCGCGGGACCGGTAGCAAGTTCGGTGTTGTATGCAAGCTCGAACGCGCTTTCGAAGCCCAGTCCGCCGCCACCGCCAATCGAAGCGCGTTCGTTCATGAGCGTCGTGATGGAGACTTTCCAGCCCTCTCCGGGCGCACCAAGTCGCTGCGCGTCGGGAATGCGCACGTCGGTGAAGTACACCTCGTTGAAGTGGGATTCGCCGCTGATCTGCTTGATCGGCTTGACCTCGATGCCCGGCGACTTCATGTCGAGGAAGAAGTACGTGAGGCCCTGGTGCTTCGGCACGTCCGGGTCGCTGCGTGTCACGAGGATCGCAAAATCGCTGTAGTGGGCACCACTGGTCCAGATTTTCTGGCCGTTGATGACCCAGTCGTCCCCGTCCCTGATCGCACGGGTGCGGAGTGCCGCGAGATCGGAGCCGCCGGCGGGCTCACTGAAGAGCTGACACCAGATTTCCTCACCGCTCGCGAGCTTCGGCAGAAAACGCGCCTTCTGCTCGTCGTTGGCGTACGCCATCATCGTCGGTGCGGCCATGCCCTGCCCGATTCCAAACGGGCTGCTGGTCACGGACCACCCGGATTCTTCCGATGCGAAGATCGATGCCTCGACAGAACTGAGGCCCTGGCCGCCGTATTCTTTCGGCCACGTGAGGCAGGCCCAGCCCGCTTCGTATTTGGCGAACTGCCAGCGCTTTGCCGCGGTCAGCATGTCCGCTTCGCTGTCGTCCGGCCCGGCGTGATATTCGAACGCGGGCGCGTTCTCGGCAAGCCATGCACGCGCTTTCGCGCGGAAGTCTGCTTCGGCAGGTGAGTCGCTGAAATCCATGGTGTGTCTCCGCTCGGCTACCGTGAATGTTAACTGTCGGGAAGCCGGCCGTCGCGCCCCGGAGGTGACCGGGCGGGCGAGCGCCTCACTCTGCTTCGGCTTCGGCTTCGAGCGTTTCCCAGCGTTCGTACAGCACCTGCAACTCGGACTCGAGAGCCTCCTTCGCGGAGAAGACCTGCTGCTGTTCGGTGTGCGGCTGTTGATAGAAGCCGAGCTCGCCCATCTGCTCCTCGAGCGCAGCGATCCGCTCTTCGATCGCTTCGATCCGGCCGGGGAGCCGTTCGAGTTCCCGGGCGGCGGCCCTCGCGACTTTGCGTGCCGCGCGATCCTGCCGCGGTGCGCTGGCCTTGTCCGGCGCTTCGGCGGCGGACCGCACCGCGCCGGTCACCTGGAACCCCGGCATACTGTCTGCGGGGAACGTCCCTCCGGACCGCAGCCAGTCGGTGTAGCCTCCCACGTGCTGGACAACGCCTCCGACGCCGTCCAGTACCAGGATCGAATCCACGACGTTGTCCAGGAAGGCCCGGTCGTGGGTGACCAGCAGCACGGTGCCGGAATACTCGAGGAGCAGTTGTTCGAGGAGTTCCAGACTGTCGACATCCAGATCGTTCGTCGGCTCGTCGAGCACCAGCAGATTGGCCGGCAACGAAAAGAGCCGTGCGAGCAGCAAACGGTTCTGCTCGCCGCCGGACAGGACCCGGACCGGGGCCCGCGCCTGGTCGCCCGTGAACATGAAGCTCCGGAGGTAGGTGACGGCATGGATATCGCGATTGTTGATGGTGACGTATTCGCGGCCGTCCGCAATGGTGTCCGCGACGCTCTTCTCCGGGTCAAGGCTGGAGCGTTGCTGATCGTAGTAGGCATGTTCGAGTCGGGTGCCTGACCTGACCTGCCCTGCATCGGGAGTCAGTTCGCCGAGCAGCAGGCGAATCAACGTCGACTTTCCGGCACCGTTCGCCCCAACCAGACCAATCCTGTCGCCGCGCCGGATCGTGAGATCGAGATTTCGGATGACCCTGTGGTCACCCATGGCCTTGCTCACACCCTCGAACTCCTTGACGACTGTCCCTGAGCGCGCCCCCGCGTCCATTTCGAGTTGCAGTACACCTCGCTGGCGTCGTTCCGCACGACGCGCACGCAAGGTGTCCAGCATGCGTACCCGCCCCTCGTTGCGGGTCCGGCGCGCCTTGACGCCGCTGCGCAGCCACGCTTCCTCCTCGGCGAGCCGGGCATCGAGACGGCGTTCCTGAGCGGCGAGCACTTCATCGTCGTGGTTACGGCGTTCAACGAACGTGGAATAACCGCAGGCGTAGCGGCGCAGGTGTCCTAGCCCGATGTCGACGAAAACGTTGCCGACCGAGCGCATGAGTTCCCTGTCGTGCGTGATGAAGACGAGCGTGCCCTCGAATTCGAGCAGTTCACGTTCGAGCCACTGGACCGTGGGGATGTCGAGATGGTTGGTTGGCTCGTCGAGTAACCAGACGTTCGGGCGAACCACGAGCGAGCGGGCTATTGCGATGCGCTTGCGCCACCCACCCGACAATTCGGCTAGTTTCGCGTCTGCCGGGAGGCTGAGGCGCGAGATCACTGACTGGATTTCGTAGTCGAGCGCCCAGCCGTCGGTCCTTTCGATCTCCTGCTGCAGCTCCGCCATTCGGTCGGCGGCACCCGGTTCGTCCAGTTGCTCGGCAAGCCGGCGGTACTCGGACAGCTGAGCGCCGCGGTCGGCAACCACCGCCGCGACGGCATCGTAGACGCTGACGTCGGTTCCGGCAGGGAGTGTCTGTTCCAGACTGGCAATCCGTACCGTTTCGCCGCGCCAGACCGTGCCCTGATCCGGCTCGATCGCGCCCGCCAGCACCCGCAGCAGCGTACTCTTGCCGCTGCCGTTGCGGCCGGTGATGCAAACGCGTTCGCCGGCACCAATGCTGAAGTCGACGCCGCTCAGCACGACGTCTTCACCAAACTGCACGGTGAGGTCGGCGACTGCGAGGACGGGCTTCTGGGCCATTGCGGAACAGGATAGTGGACGCGGTGCGCAGTCTAGCCCGGATTATTCGTGAAAGGCGGTTTTCGACCAACAGGCCCTTCAGGAAGGCCATTCGATTGGGTGACAAGATGGCCTCGGCTTTTCCGGGTTTCCGACCCGTTCACCTCCTTCTTTTCGCCCGCTTCATGAATAGTCGGGGCCTGGCAGCGATAGGCCCGATGCCTTTCGGGATTACAATCCGCCCGCCTGTTACAGGATCAGACACCAACATGA
>MDTE01041077.1_pt1 | contig 12874 bp, 8 predicted proteins | sample 811231 | NCBI WGS metagenome assembly MDTE01 (sample SAMN05326651, study PRJNA326480) | marine metagenome | isolation source: seawater | place: Indian Ocean: Red Sea | collected 2010
CGATCTCCCGCTCGATGAGCACCGTCTGTACATCATCCCGTTCCAGCCGACGGGCAACCTCCAAGCCAATATCACCACCACCGGCAATCATGACTCGTTGGGCGCGCTCATCCCGAGTCATCCCAAACATGTCCTCCATACGAGGGATCTCGTCGATGCTGCCCACGAGCCAGATCTGGTCGTTGAGCTCCACGTGGTCCCCACCATTGGGAATCGTCAAGCGCCCATCACGCACGATGGCCGCGATCAAGATGCCCGGTGGCATGGCGATCTCGCGCAACTGTTTGCCCAAGAAACGGGTCTTCTCTCGCACCGGCAGGTCCACCACCTCCACGCGGTTGTCTGCAAGGTTCTCGGTCTCTAGGGCCCCGAAGCTACGGAGCACCCGGTGCAGCTCCATGGCGGCCAGCACCTGGGGGTTGATGAGGAGGTCCACGCCGAGAACGTTGTGGGCCACGCCCCCCTCCTCCTCGTAGAAGGCACGATTGGCGACTCGCGCGATGACCTCCTGAGCGCCCAACTGCTTGGCGGTCAGGGCGGCCAGCAGGTTCACCTCATCACTCTTGGTGACGGCCAACACGAGGTCACTACGATGAGCCCCAGCATCCCGAAGCGTCGCCAGCGCAGCTCCATGACCGCAGAGCGTCTGCAGGTCAGCGTGCTCAGTCACTAGGTCGAGGGCAGCGGTCGACTGGTCAACGACCAGGACCCGGTGCCCCTCCTTCGACAGCGTCGTGGCGAGATACGAGCCGACCTCTCCCATGCCGATGATGACGATTCTCATGGCTGCGAGTATGCCACTGCGTGATCGATCCTCGTGTCAGTCCCGGGAAACATCGAGGCAGGCCTATCAGCTATCGGGCGCGCTCCATCTGTTTTTGCACATACTTCTCGAACTCTTCCGGGCTCATCTTCTCGATGGCCTCGCCCGCTTCGAGGGAGGCCTTTTCGAACTCAGCATCCGTGACATCGCTGCGATGTCGGACAGTCTTGCGTTCCTCAACGTCCACCTTCGCCTCTCGAGCAGCATTGACGTTGACCGGGATGTGCAGCTCCGCCCGCGCCCCCATCGGGTCCTCAGCCGCAAAGACAACCTCTCCCTCAAACGCCTCGTCGAGGTTGACCTGTTTCAGTCGCACCATCCCAGAGGCCGAGACGCTAATGCCCGGTGGGCCTGAAGCTACAGACCAAGTCAACGTGTCTCCATCGGGGTCCTCAGCGGAGAGTCGAAACCCGTGGAGGCCGTAGACCTTACGGAGGTCCGTGGTAATGGATGGTTTCGCGTTGCCCACCCGGACACTCTTGGATTGGACCTCGACCGAACGCTGCTCTTCGTCGGTGGCCTTGGCAACAAAGTAGATCTTGTCCCCTCGCTGGAATCGGCCCTGGCACGGGAATCGATCCGTCGTCACCCCCGACACACGCCGGTCATTGACGTACCAACTGTACTTGACCTCAGTGAACGGACTGATGGGGGCTTCCAATTGAGCAGTGGCCACCAGGGTGTCTTCCACGGTGGGCTCCTTGGGCTCAAGCTTGAGGGCTTTTGCAAAGGCAGGACCCTCGCCTCGCCCAGTCCTAGCCTCCTCGGCCTCCACCTCGGCGCGCCTTGAAGCAAGGGCGCCGTCCACATCCTTGCCCGCATTTCCATCCTCGTATTGAACGGGACCCGAAGACGAGCCACTGGCTCCCCCGCTCCCCCCACAGCCGCCCAGGGCGAGAGAGACCACGACGAGACCATAGGAGGAGAGGCGAATCATGAGGGCTCCCGGCAGGCGGTGGACTGGAATGTCCGGACCATCATCAGGGATCGAGCGGCACCCTGTCCTGCTCTGGGCGCACATCATGACGCCGGGGCGGCAACAAACCCTGAGGTCTGACGATCATCATGGCCACTAGAGCCAGACCAAACAAGAGCATCCTGTAGTCCTGGAACTGGCGTAGCTTCTCGGGCAAGACAGCCAAGATGACGGCTCCTACCACGACCCCGGGAATCGATCCCATCCCCCCCCAACACCACCATGCACAAGATGATGGCGGACTCCATGAACACAAACGACATGGGGTCGATAAAGGTCTGGATGTGGGCGAAGAGCAAACCAGCCACCCCGGCAAACGAGGCGCCGATTCCAAAAGCGAGCAGCTTGGCCCGGGTGGTATCAATTCCCATGGCCTCCGCCGCCAGCTCGTCCTCGCGAATGGCGCGCCAGGCCCGACCTATGCGACTTCTATCCAGCCGGCCCACCACCACAGCGATAAACAGCGCGTAAGCCACCGTCACGAGGTAGTAGTTGACCTCTTTCCCCCACACCGGTGCTCCCCCGACAAGGATCCCCGGTACACCCTCGGCCAGCGAATAGCTTCCAATGCGAGGCGCTGGAATGCCTGCAATCCCCTTTGGCCCATTCGTCACCGAATCCCAGTTGTTGAGGATGATCCGGATAATCTCACCGAAGCCGAGTGTCACGATTGCCAGGTAGTCACCCCGCAAGCGGAGGGTCGGAAAACCAAGCACGACACCCAGAAGGCCCGCCAAGACCAACGAGCAGGGCACCCAGATCCACAAAGCCCACCAGTACTGCGGGAAGTGCACTGAAACCAGCGCGGCCGAATACGCGCCGATGGCATAGAAGGCCACATAGCCCAGGTCCAAGAGACCGGCCAGACCCACGACGATGTTGAGCCCCAAGGCCAAGCAGACATAGATGCCGGCCACCGTGGCCACGTACACCCAGTACGGGTCGCGAAAGAGCACCGTGAACACAAAAGGAAACAGAAACAGCAAGACAACGGCGCCGGCTCGCGCCGCAGTCGGCTGGTGCTGAAAAGCCTCAGAGATCGTCGTCAGCCACCCCTTTTTGCGCAAGAAGTGAAGCCCAAGCGGCACAGCGGCTGCGCAGATGACGAGAAAGGCAATGAACACCGGCGGACGACTCAGCCGAAGGGCAACGACCACAAAAGCCAAGAGGAGGGCTTCCAGGGCCCAGACAAGGCCGCGTCGACGCCAGACTCCAGCCCTAGAAAGTTCAGTCCGGCCTGAGTCCAGCACGGTCCCTCGGAACCTCGACCGATCTATTGATCGTGGAGCCGACGGGCGAGCCGCGCGACTCGGGAGTCCTGATCATCCATCAAGGTTCCCAGCCAGGGCACGAGGCGGTAGCCCGACGGGTCCAGCCGCGAGATGGCGCGCAAGCTATGCAGCCGCACCTCCGGTACCGGATCGACCAGGCCAGGCACCAGAGCATCGCTCGCCTCCTCCGCCCGCAGCCAGCCCAACGATCGAGCGGCATCAGCCCGCACCCGTCCATCGTCATCATCCAGGGCGTTTAGCAACTCAGACACCAGCTCCGCACCGAGCGGGTGATAGCCGACAGTCCGGCAAGCCTGGGCGCGCACTGTGGCGTCTGTATCCATCAAGCCGAGTTGAGCGCCGTCCATAGCGGCCTGAGCCTCAGCCCCTCTGAGCATCCAGAGCAAGGCCACCCTCACCTCAGCTGAACGCTCCTCGGCAAGGATGTGAACAGTGAGTGACCCCCAGTCGTCTCCTTTGCCCACGAGATTCACGGCGACCCCCGAGCGAACAGCCGAGCTATCGCTCCCGTGCAGCAGGCGCTCCACCACCGCCGGGCGACTATTCGGCTGAGAGAAGGCCTCATGTCGAAGGTCCTGCCGGCCCGATCGAGCCTGCACTGGAGTCGCGTCCTGGATCGCCTGGAACAGTTGAGGCGAGGTGCGCCAGCCGAGAACGGCCGAGGCTGTCACTCGCACTCGCCAGTCCTCGTGGCTCGAGAGGGCCGCCAGTTCCTCGCCAGGCAGCGAAGCATCCGCAACCAGAGTGTCACGCAAGGCCTTGTACGGGGCACCCCGAAGACCATGAGCCGTCAACAGCCGTTCGATGGTCGTGCTACCGACCTCTCCGTGGTTGGAAACAGTCCCATCAACGGCCAGCCCCTGGGTGTCCGCCATCACGGGAGCAGCTACGAGGATCAGCATCCCGACAAGGGGCAGAGAGAGCGCAGCACTTGGAGACGAACTCGTCATGGACTCCCCTCCAACAAGTGCAGGCTGTCCTGCCACCACAAGGGATCAGGGGTGCGCTGAACATTGGTTCCACAATGCACTTCACCCAACTGCATGTGATAGACGGACCAGTTGTCTACAAAGTGCAGGTCCAGGCTGTCTGGGAAGTGCTCGCGCACGTGCTGAATCAACGGATCGTCGCCCTGACCCGACTCGCTGCTGTTGCTGTCTCGAGTGAAGGGGTCGGCCAAGAAGATGTCTGTCTGACCGTTGGAGGTGGTGGAGATGAGGTTCGCCATGCCGGGGATCAACGCCGCCACGTAGCCACCGCAATTAAAGGCCTCCTCGAACAGCGAGGGCATCAACATGATGTCGTCGTCGGTCAGCCCCAGCTCCTCTTTGAACTGATCCAGGATGGGGTCCAGATAGTCCTCTTGAATTTCCTCGTTCAGGTCTCGAAGGGGCCCGTTGTTGACCAGGGCCGCGACATTGGGCAGCCCGTGACCATTGGGCATATTCAACCCGTAGCGAGGAAGGGCTGTGCCGGGGTCCATCTGCTCCAGCAACTCCCAGGCGACCTGCGTGCCGCTATAGATGAACTTGAACCCCTTCTCCGAGTCGGGGTCGGGCACGAAAGAAGTGAACTCGTCGATGTGACTGACACACAGCCACGTCGTGTCCACCTGAAACGGCCGCTGCACCCGTTGACCTTCCAAGAAGTCGGTGAGTTCCTCGTGGGGGTGGAACGATGGCGCGCCCCCCCAATAGATCCGGCCGAGGGGATAGTCGACCCCATCTACGGTTACCGGCGGGCTCACTTCCAGGTTGCCGAAATAGTCCAGAGAGTTCGCGAGCTCCGGCTCTCCCCACGTACCGATCACTACGTCCGGCGCCAAGAGTTCATCTTCTGGGTACGCGTCCAGGGGACGATCGCGAATCGAGTCCACAACGATCTGGTTGGCAGCGTCACCGCCGACCGTCCAGCCGAATTCAATCTCGTCCTGAATCCACTGGTCGTAGTTGTAGGTGGGGCCGTCGATGGGGATGAACCGATCACCAAGGACCTCAGCATAGACGCCCACCATCTGCTGGTTGTTGAAGCCAGGCCCAGCGTCGATATCCACCACCCAGACGTCTTCTGACGGCTGCAGGTGATGATTCAACAACAGGGGCGAAGCAGTCAGCTTCACAGCCGTAGCGGCGATCACCTCCTGATCACGATCCCGGTGCTCGAGACGAAGCTCACCCGAGGTCAGGAAGTCTCGGAACTCGACTTCGAACACCTGGTCCTCGTCGGTGGAACTCAACTCCCGGTCCTCCATAAACCCACCGGCCACCGCACCCAAGACGACTCGATCTCCCGACCAAATACGAATGGCGTTGGTGTCGCCGGATAGCACCAAGACGATGCTCTCGCCGTTCTTCAGCCCGCGAAACGCGAGGTCACGAATCGTGAATGAGACAAAGTCATTCTCACCAGCTACCTGGGCGGTGGTGAAGTCGTCGGAGGCATCACCCACCACACCGTCAGCCCAGTCTCCCGAGTCGTTCTCGTTGTCGTCGTCGAGGTTAGGGATGCCCACGATACCCACAGCATCTGCCGCCAGGTCATGGGACGAATCAGAGTCGGAATAGATGGCCAACTCAGGGCCACAGCCCCAAGCAAACAAGGCAAGAACAGTCAAGACCAGGCGCCACGACGCCATCTTCAACCCAAACAGGGAGACCAAGCCCACCGGAGCACGCCGCATCTACTGCACGACGAAGGGGTACGTAATATTCTTAGGCTTGCCGCTGAAAGCCGGAAACTCGAGGGCGTTGAGTTCCTTGCTGATGCAGGTGTCCAGAGCGGTGCCTGCAAACCTCGAGGTGGACACGCGGGCACGAGAAGTCTTGCCGCTGGGGTCCAAGGTGAATTTCAAGTAGATCTTGCCCGAGAGGTCCGTGCCCCGGGCCTCTTCGGCCCGCACACACCGCATAATCGTGGCGTTGTTCCGAATGATGGTGTCGATGACAAAGGGGCTGGGACCACCCGAAGACTTGGGAGCAGAAGAACTGGGGGGTTTGCTCGCGGTGTTCGCTCGTCGCGGCCCACTCAAGGTCCTGGACGAGGACCGCGAGCTTCCAGACCTCCGGCTCGCTGTGCGCGGCGGGTCACTGGCCCGAGACGATGTCTTGGGCCGCGTCTCCGTACGCGCCGGCTTGGGCTCAGTCTTGCGACGTTGCGTCTTGGCAGCAGGAGCAGGAGCAGGGGCAGGCACTGTCGCCGCCGACTCCACACGCTCAATCGCCTCTGTTTCGTCCGCTGACAGCCCCCCGAAAAGGCCTGCGGCCTCTGCGGCTCGAGCAGCCTCCTCCATGGACTCCTTGGGTTCCTCTACAGAACCGTCGGTGCCCGCCGCCGGCGGTGGAGCCGGAGCCGGGGCCACGGAGGAGGGCGGAGCAGGCGCGGGCGAGGATTTCTTCGCCACACTGGCCACCTGACCGGGCAATAGAAAGGCTAGCAGCGCCATCATGAGGCCCAGCACCAAGGACAGCACCAGCGCGACAGGTGTGCGTCCAGGCCGCCGTCCTTTCTGAGTCAAAAGCGACACGCTGAGACAGCCAAACGTCGCAAAGCCCGCAATCCCTGCACCCAGCGCACCAACAACACCTCCAAAGAAGATGTTGAGCACCAGACCAATGAAGCCGAAGACCCCCAGGGTCCCCACTGTACCCATCACCTGAGAGGCGTCTTGGGAGATGGTCGTCACCTGGGTGTGGCTGTTGTCGGACTCCACCGACATCGGCGGCGGAGCGCCGGGAACCGCAGCCACGGGCTGCGCCACACTCATCGATGGTGACGGGCTGGCCACTGCGGGCGGCGTGGGGGGAGCCGTGTAGGCCGACGGCCCAGGAGTCGGGGAGACCGCTGGCGCAGAGGCGGTCATCGGCGCTGGGCCCTTGTACACCTTCGTGCTGGGGCCCTCACTCGGTGGGATGCCCTGGGCAGGAGCCACAACTGGGGGCGGAGTGGGCTCGGAAGGCTCGTTCCCGGAGGGCAAGGCAGACGGGACCGGTTCGCCCGGAGGAACCGTGTCACCAGAAACGGAAGAAGGGCCCAAGCTGGCGGGCTTCTCGGAAGCAGCAGGTTCGACACCAGGCACCGAGATAGCTCGGAGCTCCGCTGTCAGGCTGCCAAGCGATGGTAGCCCGCCACCATGAGTCATCTGAGCGAGGCGCTCCAGATCAGGGCCGGATGGCGAAGACACTGGAGGCTCGGGAGCCGAAGCCTCTGAAGCGGGGACTGGATTCTTGGCGCTGCCCGGGCGGTAGATGACGATCTTGTCGCCGCAACGCTTACACGTTGCCCGGTTGATCTCCTTGACCAACTTCTCATCAGCGATCTTGTAGACCGCCTCACAGTTCGGACAGATAACTCTCATAGTGCGGGGGCGGGTTTTAGCCCTTCAACAAGGACGAAGTCAATCAAACACGCAGGCCGACGAACACCCTTTCCGCTAGGCTCTCGCCGTGTCCCACCTTGGAGCCAAGCCCAGGAAGTTCATCGCTGTCGCCGGGAACATCGGCGCCGGAAAGACCACGCTGGTCGAATTCCTGTGTCAGACCTACGGGTTTCGTCCCTTTGTTGAGCCCAACCTTCTCAATCCGTACCTCGACGACTTCTACGCCGACATGGACCGGTGGGCCTTCCACTCTCAGATCAGCTTTTTGAGTCACAAGTTCCGCCTGCACATGGAGCTAATGAGTGAGCCGTCCACGGTCGTTCAGGACCGAACGATTTACGAAGATGCGGAGATCTTCGCTCGATACCTCCACGACCGTGGACAGATGAACGCCCGAGACTTCGGGACCTACAACGACCTGTACAAAGCGATGAAGACAGCGCTTGCTCCGCCCGACCTGCTCATCTGTCTGAAATGCTCTGTGCGGGCCATTCGAAGGCGAGTCAAGAAGCGAGGACGAGCCAACGAACAAGACATCCCGCTCGCGTACCTCCGACAACTCAATCAGCTCTATGACCAGTGGTTCGAAAGCTACAACCTGTCGCCCGTGGTCGAACTGAACACAGAGAAGCTGGACTACATCTCTGACTTCGTCGATCGACTCGAGTTTCAGCGCGCACTGGAGCCGTTTCTCCGATGAGGTACTTCCGCAAGAGACGCACTGGTAAGCCCTGCGTCGGAAACACAGGGCTGGCCTGCTTCGCGGGGTTGCTCCTGGCCACTCTGCCAGGCTGCCCAAAGACGACCTCTCCGCCGCCACCGGAACCCGAACCAGGACAAGCGCCCATCGACGAGGCCCTGAGGCTCGCTGCAAGCAGTCGGGGCGAGCTACGATTGCCCCAGGCAGCAGAGGCTCGCTACACGCTTCCCATAACGTATCCAGTCATTGACCAGGCGCTAGCGAGCCCCCTGGCTCTCGCCCCTTGGGGAGACTCTGTCGGACGAGCACTGGACTCAGCCACCGACTTGGGACAGCTCTGGGCCACGCTTCGGCCCCTGTCGCCAGCAGGCTCCGACCAGCCTGGCTCCCGCCTCGACAGAGCCCCGAACGAGGCTGTCGTCATCGAGCCCAGTCGGCGACTGGGCCCCAGTCCCACCGAAGCCTTCAGTTCGGAGAAAGGCCAACTTCGAACCGCCCACCTGCCGCCAGCTTTTGTCTTCGAGGTGCTCGCTCTCGCAACCGTCCTGGAGAAGCTGGCAGCGGCATCGGTTACCTGGGGCCTCGAAGAAGCACGAGCGCAGCGACCCAACCGAGCAGCGGAAGAATTCTTCATTGACGCACACGGTGGCATCTATCGATTTAGGACACACCCCATCGGTGTCCAATTGGAATTCCTCGAGGCTGCCGCCTCTCTGGACTTCCCCGGCCTCCTGGATGGCGCTCAAACGCTTCTCGCGGAGGTGGAACGCCGCCTCCCTGTGCTCGTCGAACTGGCCGAAGACCTGCCCGCATCGGCGGGACCGCTGCTTCATCTCGACAGCAACATGGGGCCGATCGTGGTCGGCAGTAAGGGCCCCGATGTGCATGCGTCAGATGCACTACTGCTCATCGATCCCGGCGGAGACGACCGCTGGGAGAACAACGCAGGCTCCAACGTGGGTCCAGGCAGCGGGGTGGCCCTAGCGATTGATCTGGGAGGCGATGACACCTACCAAGCGGATCGAGACCACATTCAGGGTGCAGGGTTCTTTGGAATCGGCATGTTGGTCGATCAAAGCGGGAACGACCGCTACGAAGGGCGGGCCCATGCCCAAGGGGCCGGGTTTGCGGGCGTCGGTGTCCTCTGGGACCGAGAGGGCTCGGACCTCTACAAGCTGCAGTCCTTCGGGCAGGGGGCTGGCACCCTGGGCGCCGGCTTCCTGATCGATCAGAGCGGCAACGATCGGGCGGAGTCCTGGGCTCGCTCGCAGGGCTTCGGGGCGACGGGCGGACTCGGCGCACTCCTCGACCTCCAGGGAGACGACCAACGGCTCTTGGGAGTCCCTGGCAAGCCAGCCAATAGCCCCGAGGGCGGCGGTGGCCAGGGGGCAGGCTGGGGCACGAGGCCCTTCCCCTGGCACAAGGAACTGGCTCTGCACGGCGGTGTCGGACTTCTCTACGATCGCGAGGGCGCGGACGCTTACTACGCACGAGCCTGGGGGCAGGGGGCAGCGTGGTTCCTGTCCCTGGGGCTGCTCCTTGATCGGTCGGGAAACGACCAGTACATCGGAGAGTTGTCCAGCCAGGGCAGCGCAGCGCACCTGGGCGCAGCGCTGCTCATCGACAGTCAAGGGGCAGACCGCTACCACGGGGCCTACATGGTCCAAGGGGCTGCGCAGGACCGCTCGGTCGGTGTGCTGTGGGATCGCGGCGATCACAGCGATCACTATGTGACTCAGCCCGTAGGGCCAGGGCGGCAATCTCGAACCGGCCGGTCGCAGGGATACGCGCGTCAGGCGAGGGCTCTCGGCATCCTCGTCGACGACGCTGGGGACGACCACTACTCGGCCTGGCGAGAGGCACTGGGAGATGGTTTGTTGCCCAACCGGCCCGGACGAGACCCGCTCGGTTTGTTCGTCGACCTGGCTGGGACAGACGCCTACCAGGTCAGCGAGGCCCGGCCTGAAGCTGTTCCCCTCGATGGGCGAACTTGGGTGGGCGACACCTCTGGCGTGGGTATGGACACCTTTGCCGCCAGTCCCGGCTGGACACAGGAGCCGCTGATGCCGCTGGCTGGCTGGGGCGCGCTCCGTTGGGAACGCGACTCCCGCCCGCCCACCTCCTGGGTCGCCAACAACCAAGGGGACGCAACAGGCAATGCGGAGCAACGATGGCTAGCTCTGGAGAACCTCTACACCGACCTCCTCGGCCACGACATGGCGACCCCCACCAGCGACGAAGGGGTCGGTGTACGGGAAGAATCAGAGCAAGACTGGGTCCGCACTGCAGCCCTCACCGACCCGAGCCCAGCGGTCCGCCGGCATGCTGCCCGAGTTCTCGTGGCTCGAGGGGAACTTCTGGGGCTGGAAGTACTCATCGCCTCATTGGCCCACAAGACCGAGGAGACTGCCAACCTAGATGGCCGCGGAGGGCTTCGGCGCTGGTTGCAACGAATCACGGGCCAAGGTCAGGGCGGTGAACCCGTGGATTGGTCGCGCTGGTGGAGGGAGCACGGCTCAGCCCTTAATCTGAGCGAACGGTGGCCAGCCGTAGCCGCCCTCGAGCGGGCCGAGAGGGCCTCTGGTCGGGGCGACATAGCTGCGCTCGAGCTGGCGTGCCGCCAAGTCATCGAGTCGGCACCCGACGATCCCTTGCTGCGTTCCGATGCGGCCGCTCTGCTCAGCCTCTGGACCTGGGTCCTCGGACATCCTGAGACCTCGGGAACACCGGACCCAGCTCGAGCCGTGGAGCTCGGCCAACTGGCGGTGAGCTGGGAGCCCGACCAACCTGCACACTTCCTTCACCTGGCTCGTGCCTGGACAACACTTGGTGAGTACGACCTGGCGCGGCTGGCCATCGAAAAGGCGAGCTTGATGGACCCCGACGACCCGTGGCTCGTAGCTGTGCGCCGCAAGCTGGAACAGCTTGCTTCAGCCCCAGAGGAATCCAGCGGCCGAGGACCCTAGGCATGACGTGGACCGCGCAGATCGCCATCCCAGTCGGCCAGCTTCCCAGTTGGCATGCCTTGCTCGACCACATCGAGTCTGTGCTGGACACAGAGGTACGAGCCGATGAAGGGTGTGAGCGTCTAGCAGCAATGGACGAGACGGGCGTCTCCTGGCTTCCATGGCCGACCAAGAGCTTCGAACTCTACGTTCCCGGAGTGTCGACTCGAGGCATGCGGGTCTCCGCCGAGCTCCGCGGGACCATCATTGAGGTCGAGGTCGCTCAGCGGTCATTGGCCACATGGAGTGACTGGCAGCTCGCGGTGGAGTGTGCCTGCGCGCTTGGCGAGTTCGCCGGAGCGCCTGTGCGTGTGGATGGACGATCGGAGCACAGCTCGGACGAGCTTCGCACTCGCTTCCTGGACGACGACGACCGATATCTGGACGAATGTCGGGAAGGGGCAAAGGGGCTAGGTCACCTCATTCAAGCCAGCGGGAGCAACGTCCATCTGGAGGGGCCAGCCGGCTGCGCGGTCATCGGGCAGCGCACTTGGGCTCGGCTCCAGCGCGTGGCGATGGATGACGATGATCTCGCCGCCCGACTCATCGACGCCGCCTTGTCCAGCATCGAAGCCCGAGGCTTTGAAGACCTTCACCAGGCGAACCCCATGGAGTTCCGCGGAGCCTCTGGTCAGAGCGTCGTAGCCTTGGTGCTATCCCCCGAGCAGCCCACACTCCTGCGCAACGCGGACTTCGTGCTCATCAGCCCCGACATAGAAGGCAGCCCGGGCACCACCATGTATCTGCTGCCCATAGAGTCGCTCGATGCGGCTTTCCCCGGATCCACGACGTGGTTGGATGACCGCTGCTGTGCTCTCGCAGCCCTGCCTAGAGAACGATGGACCGAACGATTCGCCCGAATTCGTCCTCTTCTGCTTCCTCTGGACGAAGTACTGAGCAGCGAGCCAGCAAAGACAGGGCACTGAGCCCTCGCAAGCAGTACAACAGCAGTGCAGCGCCGCGTTCTGGCAGGTCTCTGCCCCAAGTTCTGCTAGCCTGATGGTCGATGTACACCGTCGCCAACCTGGGCCGCATCTGCGACATGCTCGTGGAAGACGGCCTAATGCACGAAGGCCAGGTCAAGGATGTCATGGTCCGTTACTCCATTCAGGAGAAGCGGATCCTGATTGAGAAGCGGACTCAGTTTCGCAAGGCCATGGGGCGCCGCCGTGTGCCCTATGAAGTGGGCGAAATGGAGATCATCGCCTCGTTCCAGTTCCCCTTGCCAGGCAAGGACAACCAGCGGCTCACCGAACACATCATCACGGAGTGCGTGGCCCGCCACCTCTCCGTTCCCTTCTTCATCCCCGACCCACTGAAGCTCGACTTCAAGCTCATCACCAAGACGTTTCCAGGCCAATACGCCGAACGTCACATGATCATCCCGCTCCAGGCCAGCAAGAAACAGGTGACGCTGGCTGTGGCCAATCCGTTCGACACCCAACTCCTTGAGAGCCTTAAGCGGTACACGGGCAAGGAAATTGACATCGTCCTGGCGCCCAAGAGCGATCTACTCAAGACCATCATGGAGTTCCATGGCTTCAAGAAGTCGGTAGACCTGGCTGCCAAGGAGTTCGGCGACCAGCTGGGCGATCTGGGCAATCTGGAAGCCTTCTCCAAGATGAAGGGCGTCGAGGAGATCGACGCCCAGGACCAGCCCATCATTCAGGCCGTCTGGTTCTTGTTTAACTACGCTTTTGACC
>MDTE01045999.1_pt1 | contig 12874 bp, 15 predicted proteins | sample 811231 | NCBI WGS metagenome assembly MDTE01 (sample SAMN05326651, study PRJNA326480) | marine metagenome | isolation source: seawater | place: Indian Ocean: Red Sea | collected 2010
CAGCCTGAGCGGTAGCTGCATTGGCTATACCAGTAGTTGCATCAGCTTGAGCAGCCTCGGCAGCAGCCTGAGCGGTAGCTGCATTGGTTATACCAGTAGTTGCATCAGCTTGAGCGGCACTTACCAGAGCTTCTAACAATCCGAGATCGTCTGCCGTACCACTTGCACTGCCCTTGAGATCAGCAACGGCTAATGAAATAGACTCTGCAACAGACCCTTCAACAGTTACCGCTCCATTGAGAGTATCAACACCGCTCTGAGCATTATCAGCAGCAGTCTGGGCAGTACTAGCAGCAGACTGAGCATCATTAGCAGCAGTCTGAGCGGCAGAGGCATTGTTTATACCAGTAGTTGCATCAGCTTGAGCAGCCTCGGCAGCAGCCTGGGCAGTATTAGCAGCAGCTTGAGCAGCCTCGGCAGCAGCCTGAGCAGTGGCAACATCGCCTCCGCTTAAACTACTAATAGCCGCTGTGATATCAGAAGTTACCTTTTCCTGTGTGATAAGTTTTTTGACAGGATCACTTGTGTCCCCATCAAATAGCTTACCTTTTGTGTCAAACTTATGGACAAATAGACCAAAACTCATTTATGTTTACCCCCTACGGTAATATGAAGTAGTGGGTACCGTCCGAGATTAACGAGCACCCGCCAATGTTATTTAGTTCAATAGATGGTAGGGTGTCGATCAAGACACCCCCTGTCGCACTAATATTAACCACATTTGAACTATGATCCACCTTGCGGATCGTGAAAAATCTACCTGCGGGGATTGTCGCAGTATCAGGTAACGATACATCCACATTTCCTGCCGTAGCGTCTATATGCACAACACCATCAGTATCCAATATCGCCAACGGACTAGCCGTAGAATCCACTGAGCGAATCGGAAGTATGAGATTATTCAGGGACGTGATAGAGGGGGTTTGTGTAGTTGTCGTCTCTATCTCAACGGGGAATGCGCCCGTTACTAAGGAGACACCCTCTAATACCCACCTGCCTACGGGAAAGTCAGCTTTAGAATAGCTATTCGGTAAAACTACAGTTGTGTCATTGGTTGCTAATCGAGATGTTTGTTGCCAAACAAACGTCTGGTTTAAGTCGGATACCCTGATGCCATCCCCAGACACCCTGCTATTAACTCTCGCTTTTTTGAGATCTAAAATAGACTTTTTGGTCATTTTTAGAGTAACAAGCGTAGATACCTCGTCTGTATCTAATGTCGCAGAAGATACGTCGGGTCTGCCTTCAATTACCCATCTTCCAATGGGTGATTTCGCGGAAGCATAGGATCTGGGCACTAATACTCGAGTGTCGTCTATCGCCAGAGTTGACGTGGACACCCAGACGTAATTGCTGCCTTCGCTGGCAACAAAAACCGAATCTCCTGTGGAAAGCCCGTTTACTCTAAGGCTCTTTAGCTTAGTAAGAGTAGTTACCTCTTTCTTTTTGGACAGGTCGCCTGATGCGAATACTCCGAGAGACGATTCCTGAATCTGTATGCTCATTTCTACTCTCCATCAAACCAGGGCATGGAGTTCCACAGTTTTGACATGGACTGAGCGTATGGACTGTCTCCTCTAGCCTTGAATCTAACGACGTTAGAATCCGACAAGTCATCATTCCCAAAACTCATTGCGTAATTAAAAGAGGCTTTACGCAACACGGTCTCTGCGATCCAAAGAGCCATGACAGTATCGTCGTGCCTTTCTCTGCCCAATCCCCACATTTCTCCGATCAAAGGCTCGAGAATCTCTCTGTCCCTTCCCGTCTTCCAAGGTAGAGTTACTTTTTGATTCTCGAATAATATGCCTAAACTAGACACACCTTCCCATGGGTCTGCTTTCTTCTTACCAGTGGTTAGGTGGGGCGTAAGGGGTAGATCTGTAGACCTTTGGAGCCCGAGAAAAACCAACTCACCAAAGTTGTTTTTCTCGACTGCTATCTGTCGGACACGCCCCCCGAAACGCTCGTACTCAGACACAATTACACTTCTTAGCCTAGCAGGTGTTATGCCGCGCTCTCTCCTAAGCCCCAGCAGATACCTATTTCCACTTTTGTCTTTGCCCCAGGTTACGCCCACTGTAAAGTCAGTGTCTCTACTTGCTGCTCCCTTAGCGTCCGTGACTAGACTTAGGTCCCAGCCCTGTACAATGTCTAAATCATCATGAGGAAGCTCATAAAGACTCAGCTCTTTGCCTCGCTCCTGAGCACTCTTTATCCATTCCATCCTAAACGCAGCAGCAGAATCGTCCTGCACTTCATTCTGGAATTCCCTGGAGAACAGAACCTGACCCACAGCCTGGCGCTCCCTAAGCAAGTATTTAATATCCCGCTCCGCTTCCCAAAGAACCTCAGTCTCTCCCTCGATATGAACGTCTGTTATTACCTCGCGACCGTACTCATCCTGTTCTGTTATAAAGTGATAAGACTCAGGGAATTGTGTAATCGCCTTGTCCTCTATTACTCGCCATGTCGGGTCTTCGATCATGTGCGAATACAAATCATCGTGATGTTTTCGAGTGCCAATCACAATCATAGTACCGCCACGAACCAGCATTGGACCGATTGTGCCCCTAAACCAGTCCCTGGTCTTCTGACGTTGGTTTAAGGTGTACGTCGTCTTATCGTCTTCCAAGTCGTCTGCGATGATGAGATCAAAGTGACCACCCGTAATCGCACCGCCAGAGCCCACCGCTTCCAAAGTAGGATCTACGCTTTGTAGATTCCTAGCCACGTACACCTGTGTACTCATCCATCTATCTTCGTCAGACTGCTTGAATGGACCAAAACCTTGCTCGGGGGAACTGCACCAATCTTCTTGGATTTTCTTCGACTCAAGTAGAGACTTAACACGTCTCATACGTTTTTCAGCCTGACCCAAAGCCTCAGATATCCATAAAATTCTAATGTCTCTATTCTGACAAATAGCATTCACGCAAAGAGTTACCGCTGCTTCCGTCTTTCCATGGTCTCGAGGAGCTAAGATAAGCATTCGAGCTTTATCCTTAGTCTCTTTGGCTCGATCTATGGTTTCCTCGAAGCGAGATAGCCACCTCTCCCTGTGGGGGGCGTACCTCATTCCACAGTAATAAGTATCAAAAAACACGGGGCTTTTTACGCTTAGTGCCCGCCTGCCTTCGGGAGAAGATAGCAGCTCTGCAATCACACTATCTGTCATGTCAACGCCTTACGCACAACATCCGAAAATGTCAGCGACTTCTTTGTTCTCTTGGGTAATAAATCGTCGTCTTGGACATACTTAGGATCCTTGCCTCGACCGTTCCTCACCTTGTAGAGAAATGCGTTTACACGCCCCATGCTCCATTGAGCGCGACTCATCCCAGGTCTGTGAGATCCGCTAAAGGCTCCTGCGCCTCTTCGCCAGACTGCTTTTAACTTACCCAAAGTCACCCTTTTGTTTGGGTTCTTCTCGTTATGTTCTTTAACCTTATTCTCGAGACCTTTTATGGTTGCTGCACTAAGCGTGATCTTACCTGTTCCTGTAGACGCACTGCCTGGTTTGTTCTTCTTAGAACCTTTGACTCGCTCACTAGGTTTCGCGGGTGTTCTTTGGTGTTTGTCGTCTGCCTTACTACCAGGCTTAAACCTTTTCAAAATAAGCCTCCTTGATTAGACGGTGTGTCAACGGCGGGAATTGGATTGTCTGGTGTCTGCGCTTCAGACTCTTTCTTCTTATCTGGGCTAAATACTTGATGGAAAACGTCGTTGTGGTCTTTGTCTCCCAAGATACCCATCATGCCTACAGAATTCGCCTCGTCAAAACTGTGTCTATCTACTGCTTCAGCGTATTTCTTAAAGACCTTAGCCATTTGTACAGGTCCAGGCTTCTCTACAAGCGTTTGCAATAACGCCTTGGCTCTTGGGTTTATCTTAGCGGGGTGTTGTAGATGCTCTACCAACTTACCGTCCCTATAAGACTCACTATCCATGTTCCTGTGCCATGACTCTAAAGCCTCTTTGCGCTTTTCCATGTCTGTTGGGTGTAAGCCCCCGTCCCTAGATTGAATATCTACCAAGGCATCAATCGCATGTGCCAGGTCGTCCCTAATGTCGTACTTTTCCCCGAAGCCGCTTGCCTGCATCATATAAGGCGCGCTTCGGGCAATGGCGTTCATTGTTTTCTGGGATACCTGCGTAAGTAAATCTGCGTTAGGTATCATCTTGCCTACAATTACATTCTCTACCAATGACTTGCCGTTTTCATTTAGCTTTCCTGTCTTCTGATTAATGTATGCGTTTTGATTGGATTGACTAATTATACCTGCTCCCCTGAGACTATCTATGAAGCCTTTGCCCCTCTTGCTATCTAAGAAACTCCTTAGTGTCTCATCCGACTCCATGTTTTCTGCGAGAGAACTTACGGCTTTCTCATTAAACCTACGTGCTTGAGCAACCGCCATCGTCCTTGGATCCATTGCCTGCGTGAAGTTCTCGTTAAGCTGACGTACAAGTAGCTGCTTCTCTGCGTCATCCTGGGGCGCTACTTGCCTTACAAGTATGGGATTCTTTATGCCGCCCACATCATCCGACGTGAGCCCGAATTGTGCGGCATTGTTCTTAATGTAGTCTCTAAGCTCGTTTGCCTTAGCTGAACTTGAACTGTCGGAGTAGACACGCTTCATTGACATAGACCTAGAATTGCCTCCGAGAACTACTCCGTTCTCGTCTACAATAGGTGCTCCGTTTGTGGCATCGGGATTCGTGTTGACTACAAGCTCAGGTCGCAGATCGTTAGCCTGACTGATTACCTTAGCCTGCTCTGCCTTATCTCTATGGTACGCCCGCTCATTGCCTACATTATGTCTCTCGTCCTCAGAGAAGGTCTTAGGATCGTGTGAAGTGACTATACTATCTGCTTCCACAACCGCCCATTGAGACTCTACCTCTGAAAGTTTCCCAAACTCCCCTGCAACATACAGCTTCGTGGGACCACCTTGTTTCATGCTATCAGGGCTTATGCTAGATGCTACAACCTTCGGGAGTGGAGCCATAAGAACCTGCTCTGTCTCTTCTAAATTGGCAGGGGCAGTTTCTACGGTTCCTGGGGAAGGTGCTTTGGGCTTTTCAGGCTTCGCACCGAAAGCCTGAATGCCATCCCAAAGATCTACCACCTCCTGAAAGAGTTCTTTATTCACTTTAACGGGTTTTGTCCCACTACTTGCCCAGTTACTAATCAACCCGTCTCTTTCCATCTGGTCCATGATGCGTGCAGCTCTGTTGAAGCCTATTGAAAGTCTTCTTGAAAGGTGGCTTCTGCTCACACGACCATCGCGAGCTACGACACGTAAAGCCTCTTCGTACATCGGATCCACTTCGTTCATCGGATCAGTGGTTTTTGGAGGCTCCTCGCCAGGGGGTTTAAACTCAAACGGGTCGTCATCAGGTCGTTTATGTGCAGGAGGATTTTCGGACTCAAATATAGCACTTAAATCTAGCCCAGCTATGTCCTCAAGCCCCTCTTCCACCTCGAGTTTAACTTTAGGCTTCTCGAGAGGTATGTTCGCCAAGTCGGGGTGATCTTCCACCTTATCCATAAGAAGTTTCAGCTCTTTGCCCTGAAGCTCCTGTATGTTCGCCATGAACACGCCGCCGAGAGCGTCCTCAAATTTCAAGGTCTCGTCATCTTTGTATTTGAGTACAAAGGGAGGCTGCATCTTATCTATTTCCGACGCCGAAGTAATAAAACCGAGGTTAAGTTTCTTTTTCTCCTTAGCCGCTTCTTCTGCCGCTTCCTGCTCCTCAAGTCTTTGCGCCCTTTCCTGCTCCTGCAAGTCTTTCAAGTAGTCCTGCACCCTGCGATTAGACTCTTCTGCAATGATGCCTGGGGCAATCTGCGAAAGACGCTTATTTACCAGGGCTAGAGCTTTGTTGAGAGCGCGTTGTCTAGCTCTCGCTTTCTTTTCCTCGTCAGTAAGTACCCGTTTCTTCTTAGGAGGCTTTTCTGGAAAAAGAGGCGTCTTACCGTCGCCTTTCTCCTTCACCACAATAACCTTTGGTTCCCTAGACTTGGGCTCTTTAGCCCCCAATCTAAGCAGTATCTCCCTCAGATTGAGGAGCCCATTTATGTCAGTGCTTTTAGCGATACTCGCAGCAATGATGGGATCCTCCGCGATAAGCGTCATTCTCTCCATACGCTCAATCTTTAGGGGAATATTCTCTAAGTCTTTCTTAGATCCTAATTCAGGCACCTCTAAGGAATCAGTCTCGTCTTCGTATGTATCAGGGGTTTCGGAGAACTTTTTAACCTTACTCTCTGAACTAAAACGGAGCATCTTACCTAGCCAAGAAAACAACCCTGGCTTTACGTTAGGATCACCGCTCTCAGAATCCGCGTTCTCCTCGTTGCTCTTTTGTTCCGATGGTCGGGTAGAGGTCCAGCCCCCTTTACCGTCAGGATACCTATACTCATATCCCTTACCGTCACCTGTGAGCTTCTTTTTGCGCTGTCCCCCATGTGTGCCTTTAGGTATGGGCTCCCACCCCTGTGATGCGCCACTGGTCAGCATCGCAAGAGCAGTTCTATGAGGGCTACTGTCGTCCCCCTCTGCCTTTACCAAAATCTCGCGACTGATTCTCAGGTCACTGTTACCCTGAACCAAATCTCGATAAGTACGCATAGATATACACCCTAGAATCCTCGACTTACACTATCCTACATTTAGTCAATATTCAAACGCATCCCTATACCTAGTCTTAAAAATATATTTGAAATAAATCTTGACGGTCTAGCCGTAATGTATTAGTTTACTTGTGTCGGGGCACGGTGCTCTGGGAAAGGACAATATCATGGAAAACCAGATAGATAAGATAAAGAAATTGCTTGCGTTGGGGAGCGGGGGCGACAGTCATGAAAGTCTTCTCGCCTTAGATATGGCGAGTCGTCTTATGGCGAAATGGGGCATTGATGAGCTTGATCTAATGATTGAGCAAGAGGGTCTAAGTAACTTAGGAGACTTGGATCGCCGCGTAATGTATCGATCCCGCAGGATTTCCTACTGGAAAACCTGTCTTCTGAACGCTTTATGCTCTGCGAATCACTGCGTAGCTCTTATTACGGCTGGGTACGGACTATTAGCGTATGGTCACGAATCTAACCTAGACAAAGTTTCTATGTTATGGGACATGATTTGTCCCCAGATTGATGCTTGGACCAAGGCAAATTGTGCAGGTAGAGGTCGGACTTACGCCTCATCGTATCGTCTGGGTGTCGTAGAGACTTTGAGGGTTCGTATGGTCGTAAACCACCACTCTCTCATCTCCGAAAAAAGTGAGCAAGAACAAAACGCATTAATGACAGTATCTGACCAAATAAAGAAAGAGGTGGACGATTTTGTTAATGCGGGAGGTGCCCCTGGTAACTACAGTCGTAGTCAGACTGGGTGGAGTGCGGAGGCGTACCACAGAGGTAGAAAAGACGGGGAAAACATTCACACGGAATCTAGTGTTAGAAAGGCATTGACTTGAAAGATAAAATGGAAACCAGCAGCCCTATCGTTAAAGGCGTTTTTATGGTGCAGACCAATCGTGCGCCTATCGTAAAAAAGGCTCCTCATCAAATTATGATGTTCGCCACTTATGCAGACGCACAAAACGCTTTGGATAAGATACGGAAACTTCGTCAAATTACGCCCAAGTTTGGGGGTCATAAACTGGTTAAACGTACCTTGAAAATAGATAATGGTATGTTTGACGTATGGTGCATAACTGAAAGGGTTATTAAAAATGGCAGTAAGCCTAACTGAGTCTTTAATTATGGTTGTCGTTGGATCGCTTATTGTAGGTCTCCTCATTGTAGGACCGTACTTATGATTGCTCTCAACGCATTAGACCAGTATGTGGTAATTGTGTGCGGCTTCTTCTGGGGACTACAAGGCACTCCCCCTTCAAATTCTCAGAAAACTACTTGCGAAGACATTGTAATTGTGAGTCTGAATTCTGGCGAAGACCCTACTCTCATGCTTTCAATCGCATGGAACGAAAGTCGCTTTATTCCAAACCGAAAATCTAAAGCGGGTGCTATTGGTCCCATGCAAGTCATGGCTAAGTACTGGTGCCCCAAGGGTAATTCCCAAGGCTGTGACCTTATCCAAGCAGGCTTTAAGGCATGGCAAACGTATTTTGAAATGGAAAAGGGTAACGGGAAGCAGGCGTTATGTCGCTACAGCTCAGGGAAACGGTGTTCCTCATCTGTAGGTGGTCGTCGATATGCGCGAAAGGTGCTTCGCACCCGCGAAAGTTTGGTGACGAGCATGTTTTCTAGCTGGCACGATAGGATGGCCCAGGAGAGTTGTGCTAGGTGTCCTGAGTGCTGTACTCAAAGTACCTTTGTTGACGAATACGGCGTAGAGAGACCATGTGACTGGTTGCCCGATCAAAGTACCAAACAGGAATATGATTGCTGGGACCCCTCTCGAGAGGTCAAATAGTCTTTTTATGTTTCCTGAAAATCCCCAAACCTACTCCACTAGACAAAATGGGAATCAACCACGCCCAAATCATGTGCTCTCCGCATCCCCCGCCGAAGATATGAAATACATGCTCCATCTTTAATCTCTCCATAGGGTTGGTACATATTTAAGCCACCCCTTGTACCGTACCCGTTCGTCTAAATACGTCGGTGACACGTCCCACTCGTATGCTTCTCTTTCAAAGGGGTTAGACCTATAAGCCCTAGCCCCCGCATTGGGATCGCGCTGCCACTTGTACCGCACATACAGAATCAACCAGAATAGCCCGTACAGTACCCATTGTAACGGTCCTAGCTCTACTTGCTGCTCGTAATGAATCGTTTCATGGTTTCTTTGCCGCGTATTGACCGTGTAACGGCTCCATACCCAGAAGCCGAAGCTAATCGCGTAAATCTCTATGGGTGCTACCTTCGATAGCCAAACAGGTACTTTACTGTTCTCAATGAATATGGGGAATCTACTTTTTCTCATCTGTATATCTACGTCGCAAAGACAGTCCTCATCTAAATCGCAATGTATATCGTGCGTTTCCACTTAACTAACGCTTCTTTTTATCAGCGGCGTCCATTTGCCTGACAATCTTATTCGCCCAAGAACGCCCCGCTTCACCGCCCCATAGCAGCCCCGCGACGTACCCCTTATCTTCGTGAGGTTTCTTGCCTGCGTCCAGCTTGTAGTTGCTCGCATGGCGACTGAAATACGCTTTCATGCGCCGCACCGTAGCGGGGGAAACCTTACCCGCGCTCAAATCCCGAGCCCGTGCTACACCTGACCCTATGCCCTCCTTAGCTGCCTGCATGGGGTCTAGTCCTGCCTTATTGCTAGGAGATTGCTTGCGTCTTAGGGCTAAACCCCTACGTGCCGCCCTCCGCACCCCCTCGGGTACACTGAAATCGATTCCTTCATACTTCTTAGCCATGCCTAACCCTCATACTTGCCTACTGCGACTGCAAATAACACTATGCCTCCAATTATACAGGCGCATAGAAACAAGTCTCCCGCTAATTGCCAATCCATTAGTTTCCTATAATCCTGTATCTGGTTGTCGGGTTGCTTATCTCTCGAGGTGTCGCCCAGCCACTTCCCCCTAAAGTACACAATCTGATGACAGGTGCTATGTGAGACTGCCCATCAAAGATATACAGCGCCGATCCTTTTGGAGCTGGGGCTTTCTTCGCTTCTGGATTGTCAGGGTCAGTGAACTTAATCCTGCCACTGAAAAACCAAATCTCTCGAGCATGGCACCACGCTTCTCGGAACCACTGTGTGTCCGTACAGGCAAAAGCCAGTACGACCACTCTCGCTCCCAGCTTGGATTCCTCTACCGCCTTATGTATCCAATGCTTCAGACCCCTACCATAAGGAGGATTACACCAAGACCAGTGCCCCGAGCCCGCGTTCCACGATTGCTTCAAAGCATCATCCTCTGGCGTGTAGTACCTGTCGCACAAGGCATTATGCCCATCCGAGGCTACGTCTAACTTAAAATTAAAGACCTCGTTCAAGTCATCAAAGAAATGGGAAGGTGTTCTCCAGTTCTGACGATCTGAAGAATGTATCACCCTCCATGCCTGTGCCTTCTCACCCATAAATCTGCACCGCCATAATTAGAAAACTAAGCGCCATGCAAATCATGGTCTTCGATGTGAACATAGACTCCCCCATGAATGTCCACGTCAGTATGGGGAAAATCAGCCAAGAGGCACTAAACCCCAAGAACCTAGCCGCCCACAGACTCTCACCGAAACCCCTGTAGGCATACCTCATTGCGAATACCGCACTGAGCCCAGTAGGTATCGAGAAAATCAATACAGTCGTTAAAGGTCTGGCTTCCCACCAACGGGACATAAACTGTAACGAGTTACCAAACCAGCCCACGATGTGGCATACGCAAAATAACCCCAGACCTAAGAAGATTTCCCTATTCACCTGCTCCTCTTACATTCACAACAGCAACAGCAACATTCTTGGCAGCAACAACTGTCCTGCCACCCGCCCCAGAAACGTCGAAGCATTTCCTGAAAAGCCCACATAGTAATATAATCTCCTACTTTGCCCACACACTACCACAAGGTGGCTTATGTACGTGAGAGAAACAAAAATTCAAGGCATAAATTTAAGCCAACCAAATCTTTTTCGATCCCCATCCTTCACAGATGCGTACCAACGCTCGATCTCAAAAGGGTCCAGACGCATCGCTTTCTTATCGTCCAGAGTCAGTAAAAACACCCAAAAGAAGTTAAAGAACCAAACCAAAGGATACCCCACCCAGAAAAGTTCGCGCCATTGCTGGGCATAGATCCGAGATACGCGCAATTCACGAGCGTCAAGCTCTCGAGGGGTAAAAGTAAAGCCCAAGAAAAGTATTGGGCTAGGGAAGAAATCAGTACGGATAATCATAGACCACCGAAATTTAATTTACGAATCCCTACCATAACCGCCAAAAAGGTTCTGTCCCCCGTTTTTTGGTATCCAAACCCGTATTTAGAGGAAGCAGCTCCAGTTGAAGGGAGACCAGTACGCCGATCCCCGTATCTAGGGGGCAAATTTCAAAATAATTTTTCAAAATTTTGATCGCGACTTTTTCAATTTTGGAAATGCGTTTTCGTAGGGTCGAGGAAAAAGCGCGTCTCTATATATTGGGATTATTTGAAAGTTATTTTTTTCAGAAAAATTTGATTTGAGTTGATCTGTACTTGTGAGATCGCAGACGGCGTGAGGGGTAAATCGACTGATCGGTCGATAACACGCGCCCGTAGTTGGCACGCTTCGTGCATACGGCTAGGCTGGCACGTATCTTGCCTACGGATAAGCCGTAACACCTGGCACGAATCTTGCTTACGGTTAAGCTGGCATGGTCTGTGCAACACGCGCACAGCGCGCCGAGTGCGGGGGGTAGGGGGGCGGGGGGTCTCGTGGGGGGTCACGGTACAAGATAAACCGAAAAAATAACTTTTAATTTGGCACCTAAACCCCCGAAATAATTACACTTTAAAAAATAGTTTTCAAATAGGCTTTACACCTTAGCCGTAACCGCGTTAATGTCTAGGGGTATCGAGGAGCCGACGGGCTCCCGACGGTTCTTTGACAATCGAGAAATAAAACATCGGCTCCACAAGGTGCCGAGCCTGTCCCCCACGGGGACGGGTTCGGGGTCTTGATTGTGCCCTTGAATGGTTCGAGGACACAACAAAGGCCGCCCCCAAAGGGGGCAAGGAGTAAAGACCGATGAATGACCCTCACACCATTGACGTTTTCAGTCGGTGCGCGATTCACGATGTATACGCGCTAACGACCGAGATTTTCGGAGTAAAAAAGGGTGCTACGATGGACCCTGAGCAAATCGCAGCAGCGGTTCAGGGGCTGAGAAAAGCCGCCGAGTGGCTAGAGAAGCATGGCGAGAATTATCAGGGCAAATGGCACCAGATAGACTATTACGAGAAGCACGCCGAAGGGCACCAAATTTGAGCCCTCATGGAAGCCTTCCGACCCGAGACGGTCGGGGGGCTGGATGAGAGTTTAACCCGCCCCCCCAGGGGGCACCAACAAACGCCCCCGATGGGGCAAGGAGCAAAAACCGATGAATTACCCACAATGGCAAGACGACCGCACAGCCGCCCAGCAAGGCACCCACAGCGTGATCATCGCGGGACGTGACAAATTTATGTCCCGATGGGGACGCGGTAAAACGGCAGGAGGATCAACAGCTGCATGGGCATGCACGCCCGAGAATGCCCGAGCCGTGATCGACTGGGTAGACGCCCGCGAAGACATGACCCACGTTCGTAAGACCACCGAGAGCGCACTAGCCCGCGTCAGGGGGCTAGTACACATCTACGTAGTGGAAGAAAACCACCCCGCCCTTGTTTAAGCCCTCATGGAAGCCTTCCGACCCGAGACGGTCGGGGGGCTGGATGAGAGTTTAACCCGCCCCCGATGGGGCACCAACGACCGCCCCCGATGGGGCAAGGAGCAAAAACCGATGAGAAAGATCACAAGAGAAGTAGCGCGAGCCCTTTTGAATGGTGAGAACATCACGCGAAACAACACCCACGTGAGAAACGGATCAATGTTCTTATTTGGAAATGAGATCGCACGTTTCGACGGAATAAACCTCACGATTTCAGACGGTGGATATGAGCTAACCACCACCACAAAAGAACGCCTAAACGGGCTCATGGAAGCCTACGGATCGAACGTGAGGCTATTCACGAAGAACTTCAACCCGATGATCTCAAGGAGCCCCATTGATAGGGGTGCTGAATGGTCGGGAGACTGGACCAAAATTTAAGCCCTCATGGAAGCCTTCCGACCCGAGACGGTCGGGGGGCTGGATGAGAGTTTAACCCGCCCCCGATGGGGCACCAACAAACGCCCCAGAGGGG